>Ga0007857_1000389_pt1 | contig 13275 bp, 12 predicted proteins | sample CryBogCBH10Oct08_FD_71210 | JGI IMG/M metagenome (GOLD analysis project Ga0007857, IMG submission 71210) | Freshwater microbial communities from Crystal Bog, Wisconsin, USA - CBH10Oct08 | ecosystem: Environmental > Aquatic > Freshwater > Lake | place: Crystal Bog, Wisconsin, USA | collected... | reverse complement strand
CCCCTAAGGGACAGACTGAAAGTGAATTTGACTTTGCAGTTTGCGTAAGGATGGGCGACAGCACAACCAAGATCATTCGTTTTTTCTCTGTCTCGGATGAACTAGAAAACACGATTCTGAAGGCCATAACAGAAGCCCAAATCGACGATGACCTTACCAAGATGCAAGGGAAATTGGACAAACTGCGTGCTCATTATGGAATCAAACGTGGGTGGGGCATGCTGCCAGGTGATAAGGGCTATGACCCAGAAGCGATAACGGTCTTGAACATCGGTGAAAAGGCTACTCCCAAGCCAATCGTCATGCCCGAATCAACACTGCCTACTGGCGTTGAACCAGAGGCCATGTTGAACGCGCCCCTTGCTAATACTTGAGAACGACGCAAAGCAGTAAAAAGCGAAGGTCAAATCAATTGGCCTTCGCATTCAATCGAATTGGAGACCAGTATGGAAAAAAGATTTCTAGGCGGCGTAAATGAGGCAACCATCGTCTTATGCAACCCAAATGATCAGGGTGTTTTACTCACAGTCGGCCAAATAAAAAAGGTACTGCGAACCAAAGATGGATTTTTCAGGAAAAGTGATGGTTATTTTAGAAGATATATCAGAAATTTTGAATATGCTAAAGAAGTTGTATATAACAATGCTCAAAGCACAAAGGCTCCTCATTACAGACCAAGGACCTCATCTGATTATTTCATCACATCGCCTAATGCGACAATTGATATTTTGAGCCGGATTAATTATGGTCAACAAATTGTTTCGGGTTTTCATGTGACCGTACAAGATGTAATCTATCTTGAGAAATTAGTTGATTTTAGAGAAAGTTTAATTGATAAAAAAGAAATGATTGAATCATTAATTGAACAAGTCTTTGATAACAAGGATCAGCTAATAAAATTAGGCTTTACTCATCCAACAGTTACAAATCCAGATTTAGATGCACTGAAAAAATTTCATGATGCTTGGGGGGTTGATGACTTCAATGAGTCACATTCAAAAATTTCAGAATGGTATTCAAAGCATAAGCTAAGAGATTACGTCTCATATAAATCAGTTGACAATTCCGATTCGAATAATAATCAAGGCTCTTAAAATGATTATTACTCAAGTATTATAAATTGAATTAATACTTAATTAAAATAATATCCAAAAAAAACAGTCAACCAATTGAGGCGCGAGTCCGTTCAAGTCACCGGGTTATCGGTTGCTCTTATGAAAGTCTGAAAACAAACTGCATTCATGTTCAACGATTGGTTGTATATGAATACAGAAGAACTCAGTCAATTTACAGGTACATCGGCCTACTATCGAATTAGCCGCAAGCACTTGCTCACTGATGGAACCAAATACTTAGCTGAGCAAGCTGGTGCGTTTTGGATGATGGATGCAATTGCTAGTCACTTGTGTGAGATCGGCACTGAAGATTGGTTTGTTTCTGTGACCATGGAAGTGAAAAACGAACGCGCCATCATGTATTACGGCGATGGCAACGGCAACGAACTTGCCCGACAAGAAATTCCTTATACGGATTTTCCTCTGGAAAAGATCAAAATTTTTGCCTGCTGGGACACTGAGCACTGGGTGTTGATGTTGCCAAGTGAGTATTAACCCATCAGTTCATTAAAAGGTGATGCCATGGCGCTCGCTTTAGAACCAGATTCAACTGAACGTCACCGCACAGTTCCTATCAGAAACACGATTACCCACATACCTGGGTACCCAAGGAAGTTGGTGATTTTTATGATCCCAGCTTCTAGCTACTGGTGGGTCAGGTACTACTTTGGTGAGCGCATCTTTAAGCGGACCACCAAAACCGATATCAAGCGCGATGCCATTGAGGCTGCTAAGCGGTTTTACGACGACGTAAACCTTAGAGTGAGAGCCGGGGAGGAACCTCTACCCAAGGGCGTGAATGCAGCTGAAGTGATGACCTTTTCAAAGATGACCACCATCTTGATGGATGCAGAAAAGGCCAAGGTTGACCGAAAGCAATTAAGCCTCATCACTTACGACAACATGCAGTACCGTTACAACAAAACGATCCTGCCCTTTCTTGGTCAAAAGGACATAGCAACCATCCAGTACCCAATATTGGATGAATTCTTAAAACATCTTTCATCGCAAGCTATCCCACTAAGCGTCTCAACAATCAGTTCATACATGGGGTTAGTCAGAAAGGTGTTGCAACATGCTGCCCGATACAGCTATGTGAAACATGTTCCTGAGTTCCCAAAAGTGGGAGTTGAAGACAAGCCTCGCGGCTATTTTCAGGTTCAGGAATACGAGGCCCTATACAAAGCAGCAAAGAAAATTGCTGGAAAAAAAGTTGAATGGAGAAAACACACGACGGGTGAAGGTTCTTACTTCTGCGAGCCCAAGATGAGATTGGAACCGGGAGACAAACTGATTCGAAACATTGAGATGACTTGGGACTTTGCCGATCTGATTGTCTTTATGGTTAACAGCTACATCCGTCCAACAGACATCAAGAACATGCAACACCAGCACGTGGATGTGGTCAAAACTGAAGGGCGTGAATATTTGCGTTTACGGCTTCCACCAAGCAAAGGCCATAGTTTTCCAATCACGACCATGCCATATGCTGTCAAAGTCTTCGAGAGACTATGCCGCAGAAGAAAACCCAAGGACGCAAATGATGATTTCAAGATCATGCCCAATGAGTATGTGTTTCTTCCTGAGATCAAAAATAGAGATTACGCTCTAAAACAGCTTCAACGCCAGTTCGAGGTCTTGCTGGAAATGACTGGCCTTTCTGCCAAAGGAAGTGATGAAAACAGAACCCTTTACAGCCTGCGGCATACGAGCATCATGTACCGCTTGATGTTTGGCGACGGCATAGACACTTTGACCCTTGCTAGAAACGCTCGTACAAGCCCAGAAATGATCGATCGCTTCTATGCAGCACCTCTTCAAGGTGAAATGAACATCGAGAAGTTGCAGAGCAAGCGACATCCTCGCATCTGGGAGCAAGGCTACAAACCTGAAAAGCCTGATGAGTTTGACAAGGCCTCTGACAAAGCAAGAGTTATTGCCAAATCTGAAGAGCCAATAGGCGAATATGAGCAGTTGCTTCAGGCGCTGATTGGCAGCAATTCAACCCCCTCCCCCATGAACCAGTCACCCAGACTTATCTAACTTCGCTTGGGCCACTGACGATTGAGTGGAATCCGTACATGCCCCAAAGCAACCATTTGGCATCGGTGGCACTGGGAGCACGGATTTCAATACGGACGTTGCTGCTGCTACCGTTTACGTTGACTTTGACCGCAGCCTGGAATGTTTTAAACATCCAGTATTTAGTACTGCACAAAGCAGTCTTAAAGGACCTACAGCGTACTTTTTGCATTAGCTTAGGGCAGAGTACACAGCTCTTGAATAGCCCTCTTAATGGCAGCACTTCAAAGCTGTAAGAACTAATAATTTTTCCGCCTGCCTAACAAGACCTTAAAGTCTTGCGAGCTTTGTGCGGTTGCAGTACTAGGCTGTAGACCGATTTACCAGTGCTTATGCCAGCCGTGTCGTGGGTGATACCAACCCCAACCGTATCGAGGGTGGTGCATCCAGACAAAGCCAATACCAGGAGAGGCGTATGTAGGGGCTACATACACCACTCCTGGTGGAACGACGACACCAGGGGGCGGCAGTAAGACCACCTGAGGCTGTTGTTGAACAATAACCTGTTGAGGTTGTTGCTGAACAACAACTGGGGCCTGCTGTTGGTTGTATGAAGGAGATGGAACGGGCACTGCCTCGGAAGCAGGCTGTGTTTGGGCCCAAGCTTGGCCGAACGCCGCCATGAATACAACCGATTGAAGGACTGTTTTCTTCATGAAAAAACTCCGATTGACAAAAGTATTAATACCCAAACGGCTAAGCGGAAGCTTGGGTTGACTTCGGAGGTGTAGATAGATCTGGACTTGAAGCTTTCAAGATCAAATCTATGAAAAGACTTTTGAAAATCTATGAAGAGTAGTATACCGACTTTATACTACTTTTAACCAAAAGAAAAGCACAAAGTTTTTACGCTAAGTGCTTGTCGTTATTGAGGAATTTCTGGTGGGCGATGCAAGTTTCGAACTTGCGACCCCTGCAGTGTGAATGCAGTGCTCTACCCCTGAGCTAATCGCCCTTGACCTTGCGTCAAGCTCTCTATTATGTCATAAATTTTCGCCATACTGTCTGCCCATTGCTGGCTTTATCGAGTTGGAGCAAGACCGATTCATGCGCGGCCAGTTCTTGTTCGTTGGCGCGCAGAACGGGCAAGTCCAATGATTTCCAGTCAAAAGCATCTTCGGTCCGTGTGCTGACTTCTTCTTCAACGGACTCGACCAGCAAGGCGTCTTGGCCGCGGGTCATGTAGATGTAAACATCGGCCAGCAATTCGGCGTCCAACAAGGCCCCGTGCAAAGTGCGCCCGGAGTTGTCAACGCCCAAGCGGTCGCACAAGGCGTCCAGCGAGTTGCGTTTGCCGGGGTACATTTCTTTGGCCATCGCCAAGGTATCGACCACCTTCGCCACGACGGCTTTAAGGGGGGGTCTTTGGGCCAACTGCAGCTCTTTGTTCAAAAAGCCAACGTCAAAGGCAGCGTTGTGAATGATGACCTCTGCGCCGTTCAAGTAATCGAGTAACTCGTCGGCTATCGCTGCAAATTTGGGTTTGTCGCGCAAAAATTCGTTACTGATGCCGTGCACACGCAGCGCGTCCTCGTGGCTGTCGCGCTCCGGGTTCAGGTAGTAGTGCAGGTTGTTGCCGCTGAGTTTTCGATTCAGCAATTCGACGCAACCAATTTCAATGATGCGGTCGCCGCCCTCTGCCGAGAGGCCGGTGGTTTCGGTGTCCAGAACAATCAGGCGCGACATTCAGTGATTTTCTTTGGCGTGGTTCACGGTGTACTTGGGGATCTCAATCGTCAAAGCCTCGCGGCCGACGCGGGCTTGGCAGCTCAGGCGGGAATGGGGTTCGAGGCCCCAGGCGCGGTCGAGCAAATCTTCTTCAGCATCGTCAGCAGGGCTCAAGGAGTTAAAGCCCTCACGCACGACCACATGGCAGGTGGTGCAGGCACAACTCATGTCGCATGCGTGTTCGATGTTGATGTGGTGGTCCAACAAGGCTTCGCAAATGTTGGTGCCGGTGGCGACCTGAATCTCTGCGCCTTCGGGGCAAAGTTCAGCGTTGGGGAGGATTTTGATAACAGGCATGGTGATCCAAAAGTTCAATCCGATTGCATTCAAGCACGTTCATGAAACCGCATTGATGTGGCGGCCCGCCAAGGCTTGCTGGATGCCTCGGTTCATGCGGCTGGCGGCAAAGGCCTCGGTGCCTTTGGCCAGCGCTTGGGTGGCGGCTTCAATGGCGGCAGGGTCGTTTCCATTTTTGCTGGCCAGTGCCCCTTGCATCAAAGCGTCAATCTGAGTGCGCTCATCCGCATGGAGCAAATCACCATCGGCTTGCAAAGCACTTTGGGTGGCCAGCACCAAGCGGTCAACATCCAGCTGGGCTTCAGCCAAGGCACGCGCTTGCATGTCGATTTGTGCCGTGTTGAAGCTGCTTTGCAACATGTGGGCGATGTCCTCGTCCGACAAACCGTAAGAAGGCTTGACGTTAATTTGCGCTTCCACGCCGCTGCCCTGCTCTTTCGCACTGACTTGCAACAAGCCATCGGCATCGACCGTGAACGTGACGCGGATACGCGCCGCGCCTGCGGCCATCGGGGGGATGCCGCGCAGCTCAAAACGAGCCAAACTGCGGCAATCGGCCACGAGGTCGCGTTCGCCTTGCACCACGTGCAAAGCCAAGGCGGTTTGCCCGTCTTTGTAAGTGGTGAAGTCTTGCGCCATGGCCGTCGGAATGGTTTGGTTGCGCGGAACGATGCGCTCGACCAAGCCGCCCATGGTTTCGATGCCCAAGGACAACGGAATTACATCCAATAACAGCAAGTCGCCGTTCGGGTTGTTGCCAGCGAGTTGATTGGCTTGAATGGCCGCGCCCAGGGCCACCACTTCGTCGGGGTTCAGGTTGTTCAGTGGCGCTTGGCCGAAGAAGCTGGCCACGGCTTCTTGAATCTGTGGCATGCGGGTCGAGCCGCCGACCATGACCACGCCCTTGACTTCGTCACGCTGGAGCTTGGCGTCGCGCAAGGTTTTGCGCACCGCCTCCAAGGTTCGTTGGGTCAGGGAAGCGGTGGCCGCATTGAAGTCGGCGCGGGTCACGGTGACAGAAATGGGGCCTTGGCTGAGGGTGGCGCTCAAGACCGCGCTGTGTTGCGTGGTCAGGGCTTCTTTGCAGGCGCGAGCGGCCAACCGCAGCAGCGTCCAATCGCTCGAGTCGACGGCCTTGGCTGCGTCACCTGCAGGCACCGTTTGGTTGAGTGCCCAAGCGGCCAGGGCTTGGTCGTAGTCGTCGCCGCCCAAGGCCGAGTCGCCGCCGGTGGCCATGACCTCAAAAACACCTTGGGTCAGGCGCAAGACAGAAATGTCAAAGGTGCCACCACCCAAATCAAAAACGGCATAAACGCCTTCGCTGGCGTTGTCCAAACCATAAGCAATCGCCGCCGCGGTGGGCTCGTTGATCAAGCGCAATAAATTCAAACCCGCCAATTGCGCGGCGTCTTTGGTGGCTTGGCGCTGGGCATCGTCAAAGTAGGCGGGCACCGTAATGACCGCGCCATAGACATCGTCGTTGAAAGTGTCTTCGGCGCGGAAACGCAAAGTGGCCAAAATTTCAGCGCTGACCTCCACAGGCGACTTGATGCCGGCCCTGGTTTGCAGACTGACCATGGGGCTGTCGACAAATTGGTAAGGCAATTGAGCCGCGTTGTTCAGGTCTTTCAGACCGCGCCCCATGAATCGCTTGACGGAAACCAAGGTGTTTTCAGGGTCGGCGCCTTGATTGGCCAAGGCGTCAAAACCGATTTGACGGCCGCCGTTTTCTAAATAACGAACCGCCGAAGGCAGTAGCACCCGGCCCTGAGCATCCGGTAAGCACTCGGCAATGCCATGGCGCACCGCGGCGACCAAGGAATGGGTGGTGCCCAAATCGATGCCAACGGCAATGCGGCGCTGGTGCGGGTCCAGTGATTGGCCGGGTTCAGAGATTTGTAAAAGCGCCATGCGAAAAACTCAAAAAGAGGGAATTAATTTTAGAAGCTGAGCGCCTCGCGACGCTTTTCTACATCCTGACCAAAGCGCTCCAAGAACATTAAGGCACGGACCTGCTGGGCGGCCGCTGCAAAGTCTTGCTTTTGGTCAATTTGCTCTGCGCAATCGGATAGCAATCGGCGACGTGCGCCGTTGACTTCGTCTTCTAAAGCATCGATGTCCGACGCAGATCGGGCGTCTTCCAAGGCTTCGCGCCATTCCATTTGCTGCATCAAAAAAGCAGCTGGCATGGCGGTGTTGTTTTCGGCTTGAATGGGGGCCTCATGCAGCTCACACAAATAGGCGGCGCGCTTCAAGGGGTCGCGCAAGCGCTGGTAAGCCTCGTTGATGCGCACCGACCATTGCATGGCCAGTCGTTGGGCCGCCGCCCCTTCAGATGCAAATTTGTCGGGATGCGCTTGACGCTGCAAGTCTTGCCAAGTTTTGGTCAACGCCTGAGCGTCTTGCTCGAAGCGCTCTGGCAATTGAAACAACTCAAAGTCGTTGGACTGGAGCTTCAAACCCGGAAACTTTCTCCGCAACCGCAGCGGTCACGCTCATTGGGGTTCAAAAACTTGAAGCCTTCGTTCAAGCCTTCGCGCACAAAATCAAGCTGCGTGCCGTCGATGTAGGCCAGGCTTTTGGGATCGATCAGCACCTTGACCCCGTGGTCTTCAAAGACCACGTCTTCAGGGGCAATTTCATCCACGTATTCCAGCTTGTAGGCCAAGCCGGAACAGCCGGTGGTTTTAACGCCCAAACGAACGCCCACGCCTTTCCCCCGTTTGCCCAAATAACGGGTGACGTGGCGGGCAGCGGCTTCGGTCAAAGTGACAGACATAAGGGAAGGTCCAATTCAAGCGGTGACGTGTTTTTTCTTGTAGTCATCCACGGCCGCCTTGATGGCGTCTTCGGCCAAGATGGAGCAGTGAATTTTGACCGGTGGCAGGGCCAGCTCTTCGGCGATTTGGCTGTTCTTGAGGGCCGCCGCTTCGTCCAAGGTCTTGCCCTTGACCCACTCGGTCACGAGCGAGCTTGATGCGATCGCCGAGCCGCAGCCATAGGTCTTGAAGCGGGCGTCTTCGATCACCCCGGTGCTGGGGTTTACCTTGATTTGCAGCTTCATCACGTCACCGCAAGCGGGGGCGCCGACCATGCCAGTGCCCACCGAGTCGTCACCCTTTTCGAAAGAGCCGACGTTGCGGGGGTTTTCGTAGTGATCAATCACTTTGTCTGAGTAAGCCATGAAGAACTCCTTGAATCTGAATTTAGTGCGCTGCCCATTGAATGGTGCTGATGTCGATGCCGTCTTGGTGCATTTCCCACAAGGGGCTCAAGTCACGCAACTTGGCCACATTGGATTTGATGGTTTCAATCGCGTAGTCAATTTCGGCTTCGGTGGTGAAGCGACCAATCGTCATGCGCAAGCTGCTGTGGGCCAACTCATCGCTGCGGCCCAAGGCGCGCAACACATAGCTGGGCTCCAAGCTGGCGGAGGTGCAAGCCGAGCCGGAGGAGACCGCCAAGCCCTTGATGCCCATGATGAGCGATTCGCCTTCCACAAAGTTGAAGCTCATGTTCAGGTTTTGCGGAACACGGTGCTCCATGCTGCCGTTGATGAACACTTGTTCGACGTCTTTCAAACCATTCAGCAAACGTTGTTGCAAGGCATAGGCCTTGGCGTTGCCTTCGGCCATCTCTGCTTTGGCGATGCGGAAAGCCTCACCCATGCCCACAATTTGGTGCGTTGGCAAGGTGCCAGAGCGCATGCCGCGCTCGTGACCGCCACCGTGCATTTGGGCTTCTAACCGCACGCGGGGTTTGCGGCGCACATACAAAGCCCCCACGCCCTTGGGGCCATAGGTTTTGTGGGCGGTCATGCTCATCAGGTCGATGGGCAACTTGTTCATGTCAATGGCCACCCGGCCGGTGGCTTGGGCCGCGTCCACGTGCAACAAGATGCCTTTTTCGCGGGTCAAGGCGCCGATGGCCGGAATGTCTTGAATGACGCCAATTTCGTTGTTGACGAACAAGATGCTGACCAGAATGGTGTCGGGGCGAATGGCGGTCTTGAGGGCGTCCATGTCAACCAAGCCATCGGGTTTGACGTCCAGGTAAGTGACCTCAAAACCTTGGCGCTCAAGTTCGCGCATGGTGTCGAGCACCGCTTTGTGCTCGGTTTTGAGGGTAATCAGGTGCTTGCCCTTGCCTTTGTAGAACTGGGCAGCGCCCTTCAAGGCCAGGTTGATGGACTCGGTGGCCCCGCTGGTCCAAACGATTTCGCGGGGATCGGCACCAATCAGGTCGGCCACTTGAACGCGGGCTTTCTCGATGGCCTCTTCAGCTTCCCAGCCCCAAGCATGGCTGCGCGAAGCGGGGTTGCCAAAGTGCTCGTAAAGCCAAGGCACCATGGCGTCGACCACGCGGGGGTCGACCGGGGTGGTGGCGCCGTAGTCGAGATAAATCGGGAAATGTGGGGTCATGATGTTGTGGCTTGGAAACGATAAAAATGAAAATTCAGGGACTTGAATTAATTTTGAATGAATTGGGGCTTCCCGCTTATTGGCTGGCCAAATGCCCCCCCAAGGCAAACACCGAGTTCGGCGCATTGACTCGGGGCGGCTTGAGGGCGGGCGCGGGTGAAATGGCGCGTCGCAGCAGGGGTTTGGCTTCGACTTGCATGCCCTTGGCAATTTGATCGTCGACCAATTTTTGCAAGTTAACCGAGGCCAAAAAATCGACCATGTGCTGGTTCAAGGTGGACCAAAGGTCGTGCGTCATGCAGCGGTTGTTTTCACCGTGGCAGTTTTCTTTGCCGCCGCATTGGGTTGCATCCAAGGGCTCATCGACCGACAAAATGATGTCGGCGACAGAAATTTGTTGGGCAGGTCGACTCAAGGTGTAGCCGCCGCCGGGGCCTCGGGTCGATTCGACCAAGTCGTTGCGACGCAGCTTGCCAAAGAGTTGCTCTAAATATGACAGCGAAATCTGCTGGCGCTGGCTGATCGCCGCCAGCGTGACGGGGCCGCTGGCTTGACGCAAGGCCAAGTCAATCATCGCAGTGACCGCAAAACGGCCTTTGGTTGTCAATCGCATGAGGGCTCCTCGCTTTATATTCCGAGTAATTCGCTCAAGTATAGCCTAAAACCCACTATTTTAGTCAAGCTCCCGCTGTCGTGTCGGCCTTGTCCGCCCCGAAGGCTTGGGCCCGGAGGCGGTGCAATTGGTCGCGCACCTTGGCGGCTTGCTCGAACTCCAAATTGCGGGCGTGCTCTTGCATGGCCTTTTCGAGGCGCTTGATTTCACGCCCCAAGTCCTTCTCGCTCAGGGCTTCGTATTGAGCCCGTTGCGCATTCTCTTGGTCCAAACGCTCGGCGTCGCGGCCGGTTTTTTCACTGTACACGCCATCGATCAAGTCGCGCACCCGTTTCACGATGCTGCGCGGGGTGATGCCGTGCTCGGTATTAAAGGCGATTTGTTTGGCGCGGCGTCGCTCCGTCTCCCCAATGGCTTTGGCCATGGAGTCAGTGATGCGGTCGGCGTACAAAATGGCCCGGCCTTCCAGATTCCGGGCGGCCCGACCAATGGTCTGAATCAGGGAACGTTCAGAGCGCAAAAAGCCCTCTTTGTCTGCGTCCAAGATGGCCACCAAAGAAACCTCAGGAATGTCCAGGCCCTCGCGCAGCAAGTTGATGCCGACCAGCACGTCAAACAGGCCCAAACGCAAATCGCGCAGAATTTCGACGCGCTCCACGGTGTCGATGTCACTGTGCACATAACGCACTTTGACGCCGTTGTCGGCCAGGTAATCGGTCAACTGCTCGGCCATGCGCTTGGTCAGGGTGGTGATCAAAACGCGCTCGTGCTTGTCGACTCGAATGCGAATTTCTTGCAACACATCGTCGACCTGATGCGTCGCCGGGCGCACCTCCACCTCGGGGTCGACCAAGCCCGTGGGGCGCACCACTTGCTCCACCACATTGCCGGCGTGTTCTTTTTCGTAATTGGCTGGCGTGGCCGACACAAAAACCAGTTGGCGCATGCGCTGCTCGAGCTCCTCGAGCTTCAAAGGGCGGTTGTCAAGCGCTGAAGGCAGGCGAAAACCATATTCGACCAAGGTCGTTTTGCGGGCCCTGTCGCCGTTGTACATGCCCCCAAACTGGCCCATCAGCACGTGGCTTTCGTCCAAAAACATCACCGCGTCTTTGGGCAGGTAATCGATCAAAGTGGAAGGCGGCTCGCCCGGCGCGGCACCGCTCAAATGTCGGGTGTAATTCTCGATGCCCTTGCAGTGCCCGACTTCGCTGAGCATTTCAAGGTCAAACCGCGTGCGTTGCTCCAAGCGCTGGGCCTCGACCAGTTTGCCCATGCCCACCAACTCTTTGAGTCGTTCAGCCAACTCGGTTTTGATGGATTCCACCGCCGCCAACACCCGGTCGCGCGGCGTGACATAGTGGCTGGACGGGTAGACCGTGAAACGCAAGATTTTTTGTTTAACGCGGCCGGTCAATGGATCGAACAACTCCAAGCTTTCGATCTCATCGTCAAACAAGGAAAGCCGAATGGCGAGTTCACTGTGTTCAGCCGGAAAAATGTCGATGGTGTCGCCGCGAACTCGAAATTTGCCACGGCCAAAATCCATGTCATTGCGGTCGTACTGCATGCGAATCAGCTGAGCAATGACGTCGCGCTGGCCCATTTTGTCGCCGGCCCGCAAGGTCATGACCATGCGGTGATAGCTCTCGGGCTCGCCAATGCCGTAGATGGCCGAAACCGAAGCCACAATCACCACGTCGCGCCGCTCGATGATGCTCTTGGTGCAACTGAGCCGCATCTGTTCAATGTGCTCGTTGATGGCCGAGTCTTTTTCGATGAACAAATCCCGCTGCGGCACATAGGCCTCGGGCTGGTAATAGTCGTAGTAGCTGACAAAGTATTCGACTGCGTTTCTCGGAAAGAACTCCCGAAACTCGCTGTACAACTGGGCTGCCAGGGTTTTGTTGGGCGCAAAAACAATCGCGGGACGTCCCAAGCGGGCAATCACGTTGGCCATGGTGTAGGTTTTGCCCGAGCCGGTCACGCCGAGCAGGGTTTGAAACATTTCGCCGTCTTGCACGCCTTCCACCAAGCTTTGAATCGCCTCGGGCTGATCGCCTGCCGGGGGATAATGCTGGAACAACTCGAAGGGCGACCCTGGAAATGTGACGAAGGTCCCGCTTGAACCCGCCAGGCCCACCTCCGTGCCCCCGGTGGCCCCGGTCACTTCCGAATGGGCTGTGGCGGCTGCACAAAAACGAGGCAGATGGGGGGTAAAAATCATGACAAATTTGTAAAAAGCTAAAATTCTGGGTGGCTAGGTAAAACCCTAAAGGGAACCCGGAGCAACTGCTCAGGTTAACCGATGTTGGCGAGCCCTTGCCACAGCTATTTTTAACTTTTTCCTGGAATCACGACATGTCCTTATTTGCCGCCGTCGAAATGGCCCCCCGCGATCCGATCCTGGGCCTCAACGAGCAATTCAACGCAGACACCAACCCCAAAAAAGTCAACCTGGGCGTGGGTGTTTATTTTGACGACAACGGCAAATTGCCCCTCCTGCAATGCGTGCAACAGGCCGAAAAAACCCTGATGGAAAAACCCACCGCTCGGGGCTACTTGCCCATCGACGGCATCGCCGCTTACGACGCCGCGGTCAAAAGCTTGGTTTTTGGCGCAGACAGCGAAGCCGTGAAAAGTGGCCGTGTTGCCACGGTCCAAGGCATTGGCGGAACCGGCGGCCTGAAGATTGGCGCTGACTTTCTGAAGCGCCTGAACCCCCACGCCAAGGTGCTGATTTCTGACCCCAGCTGGGAAAACCACCGCGCCCTGTTCACCAACGCTGGCTTTACCGTGGACACCTATGCCTATTACGACGCCGCCAAACGCGGCGTGAACTTTGAAGGCATGTTGGCGTCCTTGAACGCTGCGGCGCCAGGCACCATTGTGGTGCTGCACGCCTGCTGCCACAACCCAACCGGCTACGACATTACCGCCGCTCAATGGGACCAAGTGATTGCGGCCGTGAAGGCCAAGAACCTGACGCCCTTCTTGGACATGGCCTACCAAGGCTTTGGCC
>Ga0007857_1000362_pt1 | contig 13646 bp, 11 predicted proteins | sample CryBogCBH10Oct08_FD_71210 | JGI IMG/M metagenome (GOLD analysis project Ga0007857, IMG submission 71210) | Freshwater microbial communities from Crystal Bog, Wisconsin, USA - CBH10Oct08 | ecosystem: Environmental > Aquatic > Freshwater > Lake | place: Crystal Bog, Wisconsin, USA | collected... | reverse complement strand
CTTCGCCACAATGCGTGCGCCTTCCGGGCGGTTGGCGGCATGCCCCGCTTGGTCGATCAAATCGATCATGCGCTTTTGCAACTGCGTGGGCGCCATGATCAGTTGCTTCAGCTTGGGCAATCTGCTTTGGCTGGCCAAGTGAGAAAACACCGCATCCATGTCGGCCGTTAACGCCGGCTGGGCCGTGAGGTAGCTGATGTCGGTGTAAAGCTTGGCCGTATTGGGGTTGTAATTGCCCGTGGACAAATGGCCATAGCGCCGCAACTGACGGCCTTCACGGCGCGTGACCAAAAGCATCTTGGCGTGGGTTTTGAGGCCCACCACGCCGTAAACCACCTGGGCGCCGACGGTTTCCAGGGCTTCGGCCCAGTTGATGTTGGCCTCTTCGTCAAAACGTGCTTTGAGTTCAACCACCACCGTCACCTCTTTGCCACGTCGAACCGCTTCGCGCAGAAGGTTCATCATTTCAGAGTCAGAGCCCGTACGGTAGACCGTTTGTTTAATGGCCAAGACCTTCGGGTCATTCACGGCCTCCCTCAAAAAGGCCATGACCCCGTCAAAACTTTCAAATGGCTGGTGAATGGCCACATCACCCAAGGCCAGCTGCTCAAAGAGAGAGACGCCATGTTGCAGTTGCTTTGGAAAACTCGATTTAAATGGGGGAAACAACAAAGAACGGTCGTTGACCAAATCGATCAACTGCGTCAAACGCACCAAGTTCACAGGGCCTGGCACGCGGTACATGGCGCCCTCCGGCAAGTTGAATTGTTTGAGTAAAAAATCCGACAAGAAAGGCGCGCAATCCGAGGAAACCTCTAACCGCACGGCTTGCCCGTAATTTCGCTGCGCCAATTCTTTTCTCAAAGCCGTGCGCAAGTTCCGAACTTCGTCCTCGTCCACCGCCAAGTCGGAATGACGGGTCACGCGGAATTGCGAAAATTCAGTGACCTGCCGCCCCGGGAACAAGTCGGCCAAATGGGAGCGAATCACGCTGGAAAGCAGCACAAAGTGTTGGTGTTGTGAACCTTCGCGTTGGGGCAAACGAATCACACGCGGCAAGACCCGAGGCACTTTCACAATGGCGATTTCGTTGTCGCGACCAAAGGCGTCATTGCCTTTTAGACGAACAATGAAGTTGAGCGACTTGTTCGCCACCTGCGGAAAAGGATGAGAGGGATCCAAACCAATGGGCAGCAACAAGGGCCGAACTTCTCGCTCGAAATAGGACTTGACCCATTTCTTTTGAACCGCATTTCTTTCAGCATGGGTCAAAATTTTGACCCCGCGTGCACTTAATTCGGATTGCAAATGGTCGTTGTAGATGACGTATTGCTTGGCCACCAGGGCCGCTGCTTTTTGGGCAAACAGTTGAAACGTCGAGGCCGTATAAGGGCCTTTGGCTTCCTCTAGCAGGACTGCTGAAATATGGGGTTCGGCGCGAACTTCAAAAAATTCATCGAGGTTGCTCGACACGATGCACAAATAACGTAATCGCTCTAACAAAGGCACCTGAGGGTCTGCGGCCCAACTCAGCACCCGCTCATTGAAGGCCAAAAGGCTGTGGTCACGGTCCAATAAAACCGTTTTAGGGTGTCCACCGGGATGGCTTGAAGAGGTCAATGGCCCCGCTTCATGGGTGTTTTTATGGGGGGATAGATCGGCGGACAAAGGTGACATAACACTTAAAGAATGACTAAGCGCCCCCTAGAAAATGCTTGCGATAACGTGCTGGCAAATCCGATAAACGCATGATCATCGGCAGGTCCGCCGTGTTGAAATCGGGGTCCCAAGCGGGAGCGCCCAAAATTTTGGCCCCCAACCGCAAATAACCCCGAATCAACGCGGGAGGTTCGGCTTCACAGCCCTCCCCTTCGACGCCCAGCTCGTCCACCGGCAAAGGCAAACGGGGCATGACTTGGTATTCTATGGGGGCCAAGTGGGTTTGGCGCAATTGGTGCCAAATACTGGCGGCGGCCGCCCCCGTCATCACGCCGTTGTGCATCATGGGAATGCTGGCACAGCCCACCATGGTGTCCAGATCATTTCGAACCATAAAGGTCGCCAAGGCGCCCCACAAGGCCAGGACAACGCCCCCCGTTCGGTGATCTGGATGAACGCAGGCGCGTCCAAGTTCCACCATGCGCGAGCGCAGGGAGCGCAAGCGGGTAAGGTCAAATTCCATGTCGCTGTAAGTGCTGCCGATGCGTTTCGCTTGCGCAGGGGTCAAGACGCGATAGGTGCCCACCACTTGCCGCGTTTGGGTATCGCGCACCAAGAGGTGTTCACAAAAATCATCGAACAAATCGATGTCCAAGCCGGGCACAGGGGTGTTGAGACGGGCGCCCATTTCGCTTGAAAAAATATCAAATCGCAGTTTTTGAGCCTCTTTCACTTCGTCTTCATGGCGTGCCCAGCTGACTTGCAAACCCGCGTCTTTTTGGCTGGAAGGACAAACGCTGTTCCAAACACGGGGGCCATCTGCATGGGTGGGGGCGTTCCCAGTGGCTCTGTTGTTGCGCTCGACGTGTCTCTCTGACATGGTGTTCACAGGTTCTCCCAGTTTCTTTTATTGTTGAAACTTTGGCAGAACACCGTGAAACGACTGTGTCAGAAAAATGTCTATTTGATGACCAAACTCAACCCTGAGCCCAAGCCCAGCTTCAGCCACCACCTGGGGCAGGAAACTGGCGTTTAAAGCAGGATGTCAAAGGGGGCTTAAACCAAAGAAGCCACTAAAAATTCAGCTGAGCGTTTGGCTTGTTCAGCCTCTTTGGCCTCAACCATGATGCGCAAGACGGGCTCGGTGCCACTGGCGCGAATCAAAATGCGCCCCGATTCGCCCAACTCCGCTTGGATTTGTTCACACGCAGCGACCAAGCCCGCATGGGTGCGCCAATCTTGACCGACCCCCCATGGCACATTCAGCAAGGTTTGTGGAAACAACTCGACGCCTTGCAAAAAGGCCGCCACATCTTGACCGCGACGCACACAGGCCTGCAAAACCTGCAGCGCACTGACCAAACCATCGCCCGTGGTGTGTTGGTCCAGCACCAACAAATGACCGGAGCCCTCACCCCCCAAAGTCCAGCCTTGCTCAGCCAACACCTCCAGCACGTAGCGGTCGCCCACCTTGGCCCGGCGCATCGGGATTTTTTGCTGTTGTAAGGCCAGCTCGACAGCCAAATTGGTCATCAAGGTGCCGACCACACCGGGCACTGGATGGCCTTGCGCCAAGCGGTCCATGGCGAGCACATAAAGCAATTGATCGCCGTTGTACAAACGACCTTGGCGATCCACCCATTGAAGCCGATCGGCGTCGCCGTCCAAGGCAATGCCAAAGTCTGCGCCCTGCTCCACCACCGCTTTGGCCAAGGCCTCGGGATGGGTGGCCCCCACGCCGTCGTTGATGTTCAAACCATCGGGTTGGCAACCCATGGCGTGCACCTCAGCACCCAGTTCATGAAACACTTTGGGCGCAATTTGGTAGGCCGCCCCGTTGGCGGCATCCACCACAATCTTGAGGCCCTTGAGGGTCAAGGCGGAATCAAAAGTGCTTTTGCAAAATTCAATGTAGCGTCCAGCGGCGTCGTCCAATCGACGCGTTTTGCCCAAATGGGCCGAGTCGACCCAAACAGGGGGCAAGTTCAAAGCGGCTTCGACTTCCAGTTCCCAGTCATCCGACAATTTAGAGCCTTGTGCGCTAAAAAATTTGATGCCGTTATCGGGAAACGGGTTGTGGCTGGCACTGATGACCACCCCCAAGTCGACGCGCAAAGTGCGCGTTAAATACGCCACGCCGGGGGTGGGCAACGGGCCCGCCAAGATGACATCGACACCCGCCGAGTTAAAACCCGACTCCAATGCGCTTTCCAGCATGTAACCCGAAATGCGGGTGTCCTTGCCGATCAGCACTTGGGGACGGGCTTGATTTGAATGGCCAGTTGAATGGCTGGTGGCTTGGGCGTTTCGGCGCAACACTTGGCCAACGGCGTGGGCCAAACGCAACACAAAATCAGGCGTGATCGGCGCCTGCCCAACGGTGCCACGAATGCCATCGGTGCCAAAAAATTGTCGACTCATGCAAATGTCTCTTTTTCTGATACGGGATAAAAGGTTTTAAATTTGACCATATTATGAGTGGGCCAAGCTCAAACCCCGGGATCGGAATGGGTTTTGGGTGCGGTTCGCGCCTGCTGCAAAGCGCTCCAGACCTTCAGTGCAGCGACTGTTTCGCGCACATCGTGCACCCTCACCACCCGCGCCCCGGCCTCTACCGCCAGCACCGCAGCGGCCACACTGGGGACCATTCGATCTTCCACAGGCAAGCCCGTGACGGCGCCCAAAGACGATTTGCGCGACCAACCCACCAAGCCAGGGTACTCAGTCGACCAAACCGCCTGTGCGGCCAACATTTCAAAATTTTGGGCCACGGTTTTGCCAAAGCCAATACCGGGGTCCCAGGTCAATCGGTCGGGGCTCACGCCCAAGTCCAACAAAGCTTGGGTCTGCTGCTTTAAAAAGGCCAAGACCGTGTCCGTTAAAGGACCTTCTTGCGGCGACAACTGCATGGTTTGGGGGTTGCCATTCATGTGCATCAAACACACGCCGCAGTGAGGATGGGCAGCCACCACCTCACGCGCACCGGTTTGCCGAAGGGCCCAAATGTCATTGATGATGTCGACGCCAACATCCAGCGCCGCTTGCATGACTTCGGACTTGTAGGTATCGACAGAAAGGGGGACCCCCCAAGACACCAACGCCTTCAGCACGGGCAGGAGCCGATTCAACTCTTCATCCAGGGGCACCGGGACGCTGCCGGGGCGGGTGGATTCAGCCCCGATGTCAAGCACGTCAGCACCCTCCGTCAGCAAGCGCTCGGCGTGCTGAAGGGCGTGGGTCAAAGTGGCGTGTTGACCGCCGTCTGAAAAAGAGTCGGGTGTGACATTCACAATGCCCATGACCCTGGGCGTGCTCAGGTCAATTAAAAAGCGGCTGGTTTGCCAAATCGGACCCACACGTCGATGCTCGCGACTCACACCCAAGCCGACCACCACAGGAAATTAAACAGCGCTGGTGGCAGGGTCTGGGGTCACGCTGGGCGCATTGCCGCCACCATCACCGCTAGAAGGAGGCACACGGGGTGTCCAATCTTTGGGTGCGCGAGGGGGCTTGCCCGCCATGATGTCGTCAATTTGCTCGATGTCGATGGTTTCCCAATCAAGCAAGGCCTTGGCCATGGCGTGCATTTGTTCGCTGTGTTTTTCGATCAACTCACGCGCCAAAGCGTATTGTTGGTCGATGATGCGGCGCACTTCAGCGTCGACCTTTTGCATGGTCTGCTCGCTCATGTTGGTGGTTTTGGTCACTGAGCGACCCAAGAACACTTCGCCTTCGTTTTCAGCGTAAACCATGGGACCCAGCGACTCGGTCATGCCGTAACGCATCACCATGTCGCGGGCAATTTGAGTCGCACGTTCAAAGTCATTGGAAGCGCCGGTGGTCATTTGGTGCATGAAGACTTCTTCAGCGATGCGACCGCCAAACAACATGCTGATTTGGTTCAGCATGTAGTCGCGGTCATAGCTGTAGCGGTCTTGAGCAGGCAAACTCATCGTCACGCCAAGCGCACGGCCACGCGGGATGATGGTCACTTTGTGGACGGGGTCGCACTTGGGCAACAACTTGCCAATCAAGGCGTGACCGGACTCGTGGTAGGCCGTGTTCATGCGCTCTTCTTCGGGCATGACCATGCTCTTGCGCTCGGGACCCATCAAGATTTTGTCTTTGGCCTTTTCGAAGTCTTGCATCTCAACGGTGCGGGCATTGCGGCGCGCAGCCATCAAAGCGGCTTCGTTGCACAAATTGGCCAGGTCAGCGCCGCTCATGCCGGGCGTGCCGCGGGCAATGATGCTGGCGTTGACGTCTTGCCCCAAGGGCACTTTGCGCATGTGGACGTTCAGGATTTGTTCACGGCCCCGAATGTCGGGCAGGGTGACATAAACCTGGCGGTCAAAACGGCCAGGACGCAACAAAGCGGCGTCCAAAATGTCGGGGCGGTTGGTGGCGGCCACCACGATCACACCCAAATTGGTTTCAAAGCCGTCCATCTCGACCAGCATTTGGTTCAAGGTTTGTTCGCGCTCGTCGTTACCCCCACCCAAACCCGCGCCGCGCTGACGGCCCACGGCGTCAATTTCATCGATGAAAATGATGCAGGGGGCATTTTTCTTGGCGTTTTCAAACATGTCACGAACACGGGCAGCGCCCACGCCGACAAACATTTCGACAAAGTCAGAGCCCGAAATACTGAAGAAAGGCACTTTGGCTTCGCCAGCAATCGACTTGGCGAGCAATGTTTTCCCCGTGCCCGGAGGACCCACCAACAACAAGCCGCGGGGAATGCGGCCGCCGAGTTTTTGGAACTTTTGGGGGTCTTTCAAAAAGTCAACGACTTCCTTGACTTCTTCTTTGGCTTCGTCGCAGCCCGCCACATCCGCGAAGGTCACTGTGTTGTTGTTTTCATCCAACATGCGGGCTTTGCTTTTGCCAAAACTAAAGGCACCGCCTTTGCCACCGCCCTGCATTTGGCGCATGAAATAAATCCAGACCCCAATCAACAGCAGCATGGGGCCCCAGCTGACCAACAAGGTCATGAGCAATGAGCCTTCTTCGCGAGGCTTGACGTCAAATTTGACGTTGTTGCGAATCAAGTCGCCCACCAAACCACGGTCGAGGTAGGTGGCGGTGGTGCGGAGTTTGCGGTCGTCGTTGGTGACCGCAACGATTTCAGTGCCGCCCTGACCTTCTTGAATGGTGGCGGTTTTAATGTGGTTGGTGCGGACTTCTTCTAAGAAGTCTGAGTAGCCCACATAGGTTCCGTTTGAGCCGCTGTGGGCGTCAAACTGCTTGAACACGGTGAACAAGACCATGGCCACCACGAGCCAAACGGCAATTTTTGAAAACCACTGATTATTCAAGTGGAACTCCTGAAAGAAACATACGTTAGGCCCATTTTAGGCTTTTCAAGCCTCCGAGGGGTTATTTAAGGCCAATTCCCACCAAAAAGTTCTCTGAGGACTTGTCTCGAGAGGCTTTGGGCTTGATGGGTTTGACCACTTTAAAGGCCTCTTTGAACAGCTTCACGCAATGGTCGTAGGCCTCGCCATGGAACACTTTGACCACCAAGGCCCCCTCGGGCTTCAAGTGGGCTTTGGAAAAATCCAGCGCCAATTCGATCAACAACTCGATGCGAGCGGCGTCCACGCCGCCAACACCCGACAAATTGGGCGCCATGTCTGAAACGACCACATCCACGGGACGACCTTGCACCATTTCTTCCAATTGGGTCAGAACGGCCTCATCTTTAAAGTCACCCTGAATGAAGTTCACGCCCTCGATGGGTGTCATGGGCAACAGGTCCAAAGCGATGATGGTGCCGTTCAGGGCCCCGACCGCCGCCCCCTCGGGCGACAAACGCCGCCGCAGATACTGACTCCAGGCACCCGGTGAGGAACCCAAATCGACCACCAAGTGACCGGGTTTGATGAGCCCCAAGGTCTCGTCGATTTCCTTGAGTTTGTAGGCCGCACGGGCGCGGTAGCCCTCTTTCTGGGCTTGTTTAACGTAGGGATCGTTGACGTGGTCATTCAACCACGCCTTATTCACCTTTTTGCTTTGTGTCTTGACTTTCATGCAGGGTCGATAATACGCCCATGGCTAAACTTGAATTGACCCCCACCGAGCGACGCGCCTTGCGCGCTGACGCCCACCACCTCGACCCTGTGGTCCTGATCGGCAACGACGGCTTAACGCCTGCTGTTGAGAAAGAAATTGCACTCGCCCTGAGCGTGCACGGACTCATCAAAGTCCGGATTTTTTCTGATGACCGCGCTGGCCGCGAAGCCATTTACCAAGATCTGGCCGACCGCCTCAACGCCGCGCCCGTGCAACACATTGGCAAATTGCTGGTGCTCTGGCGCCCCCCGTCAGAAAAAACCGGCGAACGTGGGCACAACGACGACGAAGAGCGCATGGCCGGCCCCCGCGAAGTCAAGGTGCTGAAATACAGCAAACGCGCTGGCCATAAACCCGAAGTCAAAGTCTTGAAAGTGCTGGGCAACCAGCGCCTGACCCCTGGCGGCAATGTGCGCCGCGCCAAGCCCAAGAAAAAAACGTCAATCAAGAAACGCCAAGCCGATTGAGCGTCCACACCGCAGGCTTCAAGCAACTTCAAGTCACGTTCAATGCCTTGAAGGCCAGAATCACCCGCTCTGCGCTCATTTCCTCTAGACACCGGCTGGGGCTGTTCGGGGTGTCTTCGCAGCCCGATTTTCGGCAGGGAACACAAGCGCCCTCGCCCTGCAAAATCGTGACGTTCTTCACGGTTTGGGTTAAAGCTTTGAGCTGATAAGGCTGAGCCCCGACAAAGCCGTTCGGCCAAGGGCCAAAGTTGGTGGGCGGCGTCGGTCCAAACAAAGCGAGGGTCGGAATACCGCAAGCCGCGGCCAAATGCGTGATCGAGGTGTCGATGCCGATGTAAGCGCTGGCTCGGTTGAGCAAGCCGGTCAACTGCCCAAAACTCAATTGTCCGGTGGTGTCAAACACCCGGCTTTTGGCCTCTGCAGACAGCGCACCAAGCAGTTCATCTCGCAGCAGCGCATCGGTCTGATCGGGGCCTCCAGTGAAGACCACCGGCATCTTGCTGGCCGTGATGAACTCTATAAGCGCCACCCAATTGGCTTTTGGCCATCGTTTGTAGGCATTCAAGGGCGTGGGATGCATGACCACGTAGCGGTCGGGCAACTGAACCGAAGGAGGCAAGGGTTGAATGGCCGGTGGCGTCATTGCGACGGCTTGTGTCGACGCCTTGGTCGCCTCGAACGTTGACAACAACCTTAGTTTTTCAGTCGCAACGTGCTGCTGGAAATAATCAATCGGCACTTGGTCTCGGGTGATACAGCGTTTCCAACCCCGGTCCTCCAGACCGGGAGTCGCTACCCCCACCCGCACCGGCGCGGCCAACCAGCCATAAAGATAGGAGCGGTCGTTGGGCTGTGCGATGACCGCCAAGTCGTATTGGCGGGTGATGCGTTTGATTAAGTTCCAAGAAGCACGTCAACCCTGCTTTCTTTTGGTGGCGATGACCTCTTTAAGAAAGGGGTTGCCTTGCAAAATGGGCAACGCATTGGCCAACCCCAAAAAATCAATCTCAGCGTCCGGCCACAGGGCTTGGGTTCTTTGAATCAAAGGCGTGGTGATCAAGACATCGCCAATTTGGCTGCAAGAAATGATGAGAATCTTGGAAAATTGGGGCGGCTTTTTCATACGTCAAGCTTTCGTCCCGCGTTCGCCATGATGCGTGCCCGCACAGTCTCTGCATTCTTGGCCGCATTTTCTTTGCTGGCTGAAGGGTGCCACAAGTGCAGCACTTCAGTGGCCCAGGCCCCCGATTTACGCCTCACGCCCGCTTGGTGAAGCCGAAACACAAAGTCAGCGTCTTCGTGACCCCAACCAACCAAGCCCTCGTCAAAGCCACCAATACGCAATACGTCGTCACGCCAAGCGGCCATATTGCAGCCTTTGATGCGACGCCAAACAAAGCCCTTGTATACGCGCATTTTGCTATCAGGCAGTTTGAGTAACAGAGGAAGTAGCCTGTTGAGTTGGCCTGAGAGCCTGTATCGCGATGCATCTCGCATGAAATGTGAATAGGACCAACGCCCTCCTTGACATAGATGCTGTGACAACGATCTTTTCAACAGAATCCGACTTCCTGTGACCATTGCGTTCACTTGACTCAACAAACGATGTTTTTCAATAAAGTCAGGTTGAACCAAACAATCTCCATCTAAAAATACCAAATAGTCACCAGAACTTGCTGATATCGCTTGATTCAGTATTTTTGACTTACGAAAACCAATGTCAGGCTGCCATTCATGCTTCAATACAAATTTTGAAGATGCAATGTGCGTTCGAATCAGCTGAGTTGTCTCCTCTCGTGACCCATCATCTGCAATGATGACCTCAAAGGAAATATCTGTCTGTTCAGATAACCCTTGCAAGCAAAGCTCTAATGCCTGTGGCCAGTTATAGGTCGCCAGGATCACGCTGATTAATTTTGCTTTTGACACGGTTTTTTCTCGTTTATCAGCAACCACAATTTAAGGTAGCGGTAATAGGTTCCTTCCGCACTAGACACCGCCAACGCGAATCCCTGCGCGCCATCCAAGAAGCCCGCTCGCAAAATATAGGTTCTGAAAAAGGCCCAAAGACCATGGCCAACGGCTTTGCCCAAAGAGGATGTTTTGCCACGCAGAAACAACTGTTCGGCTGAGGCACTCGAGTAGCGGTCAATCTTGCCCAGCACCTGAGAGAAATTTCTGAAGCTGTAATGCAACAGCCCCGCTTTCAGCCGACCGACTTTTCCATGGCACAAGACCCGTTCATGAACCAAGTCATCACTGAACTCGGCGCTTCCCCGTTTGAAGAGCCGCAACACAGGGTCGGGTTGCCAGCCTGAGTGTTCAATGAACTTGCCGCAATACCAAGAGCTTCGAGGCATTTCGTAACCCTCAATGTCTGATTCAGCGTCCAAGCACTTCGTGATTTCAAGGGCCAAATCGGGCGTCACGCGCTCATCGGCATCCAGCGACAACACCCAGTCACCTGTCGCCAAAGACAAGGCCCGATTTTTTTGAATACCAAAGCCAGGCCAATCGTCATTGACCTTTAGAACAGCACCAAATTCACGCGCAATCGCTTGGGTTTGGTCGGTGCTGTTGCTGTCCAAGATGACAATTTCAGTTGCCAAGTGACGCACGGACTGCAAGCAGTCTCGGAGGTTCTCCTCCTCATTGCGGGTAATGATGACGACGGAAAGCGACTTTTTCATGGCGCACATCCTAGCCTCTTCAATGAGGCGCTACGGCGGCCTCAATCGCCCGCACGACGGAGGTAACGCCCAGTTCATTGGGTTTTGAAAGGTTGGTCAGCTGGCCAGCAGCGCCACGATCTAAAACGGCACCCGTGAGCGCCGGGGGGGTCGCGGTATAAAGCGCCGCACCGGGTTTTCCCAAAGCAGCAGCCAGGTGAAGCAAACCCGTGTCCACCCCGACCACAGCAACAGACTGCCCAATCAGGCGGGCCAACGCGTTCAAATCCAATCGAGGCAAGACCTTGACAAGCGGATTGCCCTCGGCGATGGCCTCTGCTCGAAGGCGTTCTTCTTCATTGCCCCATGGCAGCATCAAGCCCAAATTCTTGGCAGACAAGTCCGCCGCCAGGGCTTGCCAACACGACAAAGGCCAGAGTTTGTCGGTGCGGCTGGTGCCGTGCAGCCCCATGATGAAGGGCTGGTCCGTTTCAAAGCGGATCGCTGGCAAACGGTCCAGTAAACCTTGCAAACCATAATCCGGCGCGGGTCTATCCAAGGCATAACCCATGGCTTTGGCCAGCAATTGGCGATTGCGGTCCACGGCGTGTTGGGCTTTAGCCACGTTGAATTTTTGATCGTAAAACAGGGCCGCCAAGGGCTCGCGCGCAGACTCGCGGTCATAGCCCGCACAAGGGCTCTTTAAACCCACGCACCACCCCGCACTTTTGAGCAACCCTTGTGCATCGATTACCAGGTCATAGGACTCGGCCTTTAAACGCTGGCGCGTTTGTTGAATCGCTTGCCAAGTACTGGCTTGACGCCATGTCCGCTTCCAACGTCGCATGGCCATCGGGATGACTTGTTGAACTGCCGGGTGCCAAGCCGGAATCGCCGCAAAGGACTCTTCGACCAACCAATCGATCCTTAAATCAGGCCTTGCTTTCGCAGCATCGCTGATGGCGGGCAGCAGGTGAATCACATCACCCAGCGATGAGGTCTTGATGATCAATATCTTCACGACCCGTCCTTTTCAACGCCTGACTTACCGTTTTTGTGCGCCCTCGTTTCTAGGGTCTGCCCAATCGTCTTGCCATGCCCCCCGATCAAAAGGGGCATCAGGCGTTCGAAAACCGATTGAGGCTGAATATGAACCAAACAATGGGTATGCCCCAACGGACATTGGCGCTCGAAACAGGGCGAGCACGGCAAGCCCAAATAGAAGACCTTGGCGTTGGCGCTCAGCGGGGGCGTGTGCTCTGGATTGGATGACCCGTAAAGGGCCACCATCGGCAAGTCGAGTGCAGCGGCCACGTGCATCAAGCCAGAATCATTGCTGACCGCGGCGCTGCACAAAGAAAGCAAATCAACGCAGTCGCCCAATTCGGTCAAGCCGCACAGGTTCATGACAGGCGCAGTGCTGACCGAGGTTTCATTTGCCACGATCGCTTCACCCACTGCGCGGTCTTTGGCGGAGCCCAAGATCCACACCTGCGCACCGCTGGCGCACAAGTCTTTGGCCAATTGAGCAAAATGGGCAGCGGGCCATTGTTTGGCGGGACCGTATTCAGCACCCGGCATGAAAGCCACCACCGGTTTGTCTGTCTTCAGACCTAACTTTTCGAGCAAATGAGCGGCGTTGGCCGCGTCAGCCTTCAGCTTGGGCCGAAGTGATTCGGACAACGGACCGGCAAGCGGCTGCGCACCCGCCAAAGCCACAAAACGTTGCACCGTCATGGGCAAGGCTTTTTTGTCCAGGCGGCGCCAGTCGTTCAACAGGCCATAACGCATTTCCCCAACAAATCCAGTGCGTTTAGGGATGCCTGCGAACCAAGGCACCAAGGCCGATTTGAGCGATCCGGGCAAGACGATGGCCTGCGCATAGCCTTGCTTGGCGATTTGTCGACCCAAATGCCAACGCTTGGCAAAGCCCACTTCACCGTGCTTTAAGGGAAGCACCCATCCTTGTCTGACTTGCGGCATGCGCTGCAAAATCGGCAGCGACCATTCGGGTGCGAGCACATCAATTGACGCTTCGGGGTGCTGGGCTTTGAGGGCCTTGAACAGGCTTTGCGCCATGATCATGTCGCCCACCCAGGAGGGTCCGACAACGAGGAGGTTGCCGTCAGCCGCCACGGGTCAGAGCCCTTGCTTTGACAACCAGTCCATGTAACTGGAAACACCCTGCTCCACACTCAAGAACGGGGCATCGTATCCAGCAGCGCGCAGCGCCGTCATGTCGGCTTGGGTGTAGCTCTGGTAACGGCCTTTGAGGTGTTCAGGAAAAGCGATGTAATCAATTTGACCGCGTTGGTGCTGCGAAATGACCGCATGGGCCACGTCGTTGAAGGTCTGAGCACGACCGGTGCCACAATTAAAAATACCGCTCACTTCGGGGTGGTCCAACAGCCACAAATTGACCGCCACCACATCGTCCACGTGGATGAAATCGCGCAACTGCTCACCGGGGCCATAGCCATCACAACCCTCGAACAAGCGCACCCGATCGCCGGCCTTCAACTGTTGTTGCATGTGCCAAGCGACACTCGCCATGCTGCCTTTGTGCTGCTCACGTGGGCCGTAAACGTTGAAATAACGCAAGCCCACGACGGGGCTTTGAATGCCGCTGATGCGCTTGCGCAAATGCACATCAAATTGGAACTTGGAGAACGCATAGGCGTTCAGGGGATGCTCGTTTTCGCGGGCCTCCTTGAAGACCAAACCATTGCCGTAAACCGAGGCCGAAGAAGCGTAGTAAAAAGGGATTTTTTTCGCT
>Ga0007857_1000359_pt1 | contig 13735 bp, 13 predicted proteins | sample CryBogCBH10Oct08_FD_71210 | JGI IMG/M metagenome (GOLD analysis project Ga0007857, IMG submission 71210) | Freshwater microbial communities from Crystal Bog, Wisconsin, USA - CBH10Oct08 | ecosystem: Environmental > Aquatic > Freshwater > Lake | place: Crystal Bog, Wisconsin, USA | collected... | reverse complement strand
ACGGTGCGCAGGGTTGACATGGGTCGCCAACCCAAAGGCGCGGTGATTTCACCGCCCTTGTTGCAAGCCATTCAGGAACGCATCGCGCGCGGCGAACAGGTGATGGTGTTCTTGAACCGCCGAGGCTATGCGCCCGTTTTGTTTTGCGCCGATTGCGGTTGGAAAAGCGAATGCCCGCACTGCAGCGCATTTCGGGTTTTTCACAAAATCGACCGCAGCCTGCGTTGCCACCACTGCGGTTTTTCGCAACCTGTTCCCAAGGCTTGTCCCGACTGTGGCAACCTCGACATCGCCAGTCTCGGACGGGGCACCGAAAAAATCGAGGAACACCTTCAAGCTTTATTGCAAACGCAAAGAAAGCCCAATGGCCAACCTATTCAAATGGTGCGCATCGACGCGGACACCACCAAAATCAAAGGCAGTTTGGAAGCCCAACTCGCACAAGTGCACGACGCCGAAGTGGATGTTTTGGTGGGCACGCAAATGATTGCCAAAGGCCATGACTTCCGCCGTGTCACCTTGGTCGCCGTGGTCAACGCCGACAGCGCCTTGTTCTCCAGCGACTTTCGCGCCCCCGAGCGCTTGTTTGCCCTGCTCATGCAAGCCGGTGGGCGAGCGGGGCGAGATGCCGCCTTTTTAGCCAAACAAGGCAGTCAGGCCGAACTCTGGGTCCAGACTGACCACCCCACCCACCCTTTGTTCGAAGCGTTAAAAACCCATGATTACCCCGCTTTTGCCGAGGCCCAATTGAAAGAACGGCAAGAGGCCGGTATGCCCCCCTTCACTTTCCAAGCCTTGGTGCGCGCCGAGGCCCGAACCCAGGCTGTGGCGCAGTCTTTTTTGAACGCCGCGAGTGCCGCGGGTGCTGAGTTGGCGGGCGCCGAACAGGTTTTTCGGTTTTCAGCCGTGCCGATGAGCCTGCAACGAGTGGCCAACGTGGAACGGGCACAAATGCTGTTGGAATCCACCTCGCGCAGTGCGTTGCAGGCTTTTTTAACGGCCTGGCAAGCCACCCTGCACAGCACCCGCGCTTTGCCTGAGCACAAAGGTTTGATTCGATGGGCGGTGGATGTGGATCCGCAAGCGATTTGAGGGGTCGGCTTGCGACAAGCCCCCGGCAAACGCCTTCTAAAATTGTCTTTTTAAAAGTATTTAAATGTCCTCTGGCCTGAACTTGGCACAACTTGAAGCGGTCAACCATTGGTCAGGACCTTGCCTGGTTTTGGCGGGTGCCGGCTCGGGCAAAACCCGAGTGATCACGCACAAAATGGCGGCCTTGCTGGAAGCCGGCTTGCCCGCCAAACGCATCGCCGCGATCACCTTCACCAACAAAGCCGCCGCCGAAATGCGCGAACGGGCCAAAGGGTTGATGGGGCGCGCCGCCAAGGACTTGGTGATTTGCACCTTCCACGCCCTCGGCGTTCGCCTCATGCGCGAGGACGGCGGTGCGCTGGGCTTGAAACCCCAATTCAGCATTTTGGACACCGATGACGTCACCAGCATCTTGAAAGACTGCGGTGGAAGCGTCGATACCGCCACGGCCAAGCAATGGCAATGGGCCATCAGTGCCTTGAAAAACCAAGGTCTGACCGCCGCCCAAGCCGCCGCCCAAGCCAGCAACGACATCGAACGGTCCACCGCCGAGATCATGGCGCGGTACGAAGAGCGTTTGAGTGCCTACCAAAGCGTGGACTTTGATGATTTGATTGGCTTGCCGCTGAAGCTCTTGCGCGACTTTCCCGAGGTGCGCGCGAAATGGCAAGCCGTTATGGGCCATGTTTTGGTGGACGAATACCAAGACACCAACGCCACCCAATACGAGGTGCTCAAACTGTTGGTGGGTGAGCGCGCCCGCTTCACGGCGGTGGGTGACGACGACCAATCGATTTACGGATGGCGCGGCGCGACCTTGGACAATCTGAAAAAGCTACCGCTCGACTTCCCCGAGCTCAAGGTCATCAAGCTGGAGCAAAACTACCGCTCCACCTCAGCCATTTTGCGGGCCGCCAATGCGGTTATTCAAAGCAACCCCAAATTGTTTCCGAAAACGCTTTTTTCAGAACTCGGTGAAGGCGAACCGGTGCGGGTGGTGCAGGCCGATCACGAAGAGCACGAGGCGGAGCGGGCGGTGGCGCGCATCCAAAGTTTGCGGGCCCAATCACAGCACAAAGAATTTCGAGACTTTGCCATTTTGTACCGCGCAAATCACCAAGCACGCCAGCTCGAACAGGCCCTTCGCAAAGCACAAATTCCCTACAAGGTGTCGGGCGGACAAAGCTTTTTTGACCGGTCAGAAATCAAAGATTTGTGCGCCTGGTTCCGTCTTTGGGTCAACGGTGACGACGACCCGGCCTTTTTGCGCGCCATCACCACGCCCAAACGGGGCATTGGCCACCAAACCTTGGCCCAGCTTGGCCACTTTGCGAGCCTGTACAAGCTGAGCTTGTTTGAATCGATTTTCAGCGCCTCATTGCCCAGCATGCTCAGCGCCCGCGCCATGGGCAGCTTGGAAGAGTTTGGCCGTTATGTGAACGACTTGGAATACCGCGCCAAAGCTGCCAAAGGGGCCGAAGAGGCGAGGGGTTTCTTGACCGAATGGCTGAAAGAGATGGACTACGAGCGCCACCTTTATGACGGCGAAGACAATGAAAAAGCCGCCGCCACGCGTTGGACCCACGTGATGGAGTTTTGCGACTGGATGGCGGCTCGCTGCGGCGGTCAAATTGACGACACCGCGGGCGTCGTGACGGGCAATGAAGTCAAGAGTTTGTTGGAAGTGGCGCAAACCATTTCCCTGCTGTCAACGCTGAGCGACCGTGAACAAGATCAAAACGTCGTGACCTTGTCGACCCTGCACGCCGCCAAGGGCTTGGAGTGGCCGCATGTGCAATTGATTGGCGTGAACGAGGGCCTGTTGCCCTTCAAATTAGACGACGAGTTGGCCTCCACCGAAGACGCCTTGACGAAGAACGCCACCCGCATTGAAGAAGAGCGGCGCTTGATGTATGTGGGCATTACCCGCGCCCAAAAGACCCTGGCCGTGAGTTGGACGCGACGCAGCAAAAAGGGCCGTGACTACGTGGCCGGTGTGGCCAGTCGCTTTATTGAAGAAATGGCCTTGGAGGCCCACACCGCCAAAGAAGACCCCCGAGAAAAGCTGCGGGCTTTGCGCGCCGAGTTTGCCGAACGCGCCGCCTTGGCGAAGGCGGCTGAAAAAGCCAACGCTTGAATGGCCGCTCCGGCTTAAAAGCGGGGCAACTCGGGGTGCTTTAAAAGACCGCCCCGAACCAGTTCTTTGCCGTATTCGGCGCAGCGGGTTTTACTCGGGATGACCTTGCCGGGATTCAACAGCATTTGCGGGTCAAAGGCGCGCTTGACACCCAACATTTGATCGCGCTCGGCTTCGCTGAATTGCACGCACATGCTGTTGAGTTTTTCAACGCCAACCCCGTGCTCGCCGGTCACCGTGCCGCCCATGGCGACGCTGGTTTCCAGAATGTCGGCGCCGAACAATTCGCAGCGATGCAATTGATCGGGGTCGTTGGCGTCAAACATGATGAGGGGGTGCAAGTTGCCGTCCCCGGCATGAAAGACGTTGACACAGCCGAGCTGGTATTTTTTCTCCATCTCGGCGATGGCTTCCAAAATGTCGGCCAACCGTTTGCGCGGGATGGTGGAGTCCATGCACATGTAGTCCGGGCTGATGCGTCCACTGGCTGGAAAAGCGTTTTTGCGGCCACTCCAAAACCGCAGACGCTCGGCCTCGCTTTGGCTGACCGCAATGGCCGTGGCCCCACATTCGGACAACACCGCGCTCATACGGCCAATTTCTTCTTCCACCTCTTCGGGCGTGCCGTCGCTTTCGCACAGCAAAATCGCGGCGGCCTCTAGGTCGTAGCCTGCGTGCACATAGTCTTCGGCGGCGGCGGTCATGCGCTTGTCCATCATCTCCAAACCAGCGGGGATGATGCCAGCGGCGATGAGCTGCGCTACCGCGTCCCCGGCTTTGCGCAACTCGGCAAAGCTGGCCATGATGCAGCGCGCCAGTTGTGGCTTGGGCACCAACTTGACCGTCACTTCTAGGGTGACCGCCAACATGCCTTCGCTGCCGACCAGAATGGTCAGCAAGTCCAACCCCGCCACATCGAGCGCTTCGCTACCGAAAGTGACGGGCTCGCCCGCCATCGTGAAGCCGCGCACGCGCAGGACGTTGTGCACCGTCAAGCCGTATTTCAAGCAATGCACGCCGCCCGAGTTTTCGGCCACATTGCCGCCAATCGTGCAAGCGATTTGGCTGCTGGGGTCGGGGGCATAGTAAAGGCCATAAGGGGCGGCCGCCTCGCTGATGGCCAAGTTGCGCACGCCGCCTTGGACGGTGGCCGTGCGGCTGACAGGATCGACTTTGAGAATCTGGTTGAACTTGGCGAGCGACAAGGTCACGCCCATTTTGTTGGGCATGGCGCCGCCGGACAAGCCCGTGCCCGCCCCGCGGGCCACCACGGGCACCGCCATCGCGTGACAGGTCTGCAGCACGGCCTGTACTTGGGCTTCCGTTTCAGGCAAAGCCACGACCAAGGGGCGCTCACGGTAAGCCGTTAAGCCGTCGCATTCATAAGGCGTGGTGTCTTCGCTGTGCCACAGCAGGGCATGCGCTGGCAAGACTTTCTGCAGCGCCGCCACGACTTGCGCTTGGCGCTCAGAGCGAGCAACGGCGTCCAGTTCTGCAAGGGGTATCGCGGCGTTCATGGCAGGGCCTTATTTGAAAATCACGGTCTTGTGACCGTTCAACAAAATGCGGTGTTCGCTGTGCCATTTGACAGCACGGGCCAAAACTTGGCTCTCGGTGTCGCGGCCTTGGGCGGTGAAGTCTTCCACTGTTTTGCTGTGGTCGACACGGGCCACGTCTTGTTCAATGATGGGGCCTTCGTCCAAATCGGCGGTGACGTAGTGGGCCGTGGCGCCAATCAATTTAACGCCCCGATCGTGCGCTTGGTAATAAGGCTTGGCGCCTTTGAAGCTGGGTAAAAAACTGTGGTGGATGTTGATCGCCTTGCCCGACAGTTCTCGGCACAGGTTGTCGCTCAGCACCTGCATGTAACGGGCCAACACCACCAACTCAGCGCCTTCGGCACGGATGATGTCGAGTTGTTTTTCTTCAGCCTGGGGTTTGGTCGCCGCCGTCACGGGGATGTGGTGAAAGGGCACGTTGTAGCTGGCCGCGAGTTGATAAAAATCGCGGTGATTGCTGATAATGGCCGCAATGTGGATGGGCAAGAGCCCCGACTTCCAGCGGAACAGCAAGTCGTTGAGGCAATGGCCTTCTTTGCTGACCATGATCACGGTTTTCATTTGGCCATCGCGGCGATGCAATTGCCAGCCCATGGCAAAAGGAACCGCGAAGACGCTCAGGTCGGCCTTCAAGGCATCCAAGTCAAGGGCGTCGCCGGCGAATTGAACCCGCATGAAAAACAGGCCCGTTGCAGGGTCGTTGTACTGCGCAGCTTCTTCGATGTTGGCGCCTTTTTCCAGCAAAAAGCCAGAAACAGCATGAACAATCCCGGTTCGATCCGGGCAGGACAAATTCAGAATAAATGCGTTAGCCATGCGCCCGATTGTCGCATTGGTTGGGGGTTATAACGCCCCGATAGGGGCTTAATGAACCAGAACGGGGTGTTGGGCCAGGCCCGAATAACGCTCCAAGGTGTCCTCGACTTCTTCTTGGCTGGGCGTGTTCAGTTGCCAGGCCAGAATCTTTTCTTGGAACATTTCGGCCCAAGAGCCATCCAAGTAAACCTCTTTGCCCGAGCGCTTGTCCACGATTTCAAAGCCGTGGCGCTCTAGTTGAGGGGGTGCGTTCTCTTCTGGCGAAGGCGATTCGGCCAGCATGTGGAGCACCACAAAGGAGTCAGAGTCATAAAGCATTTGCATGATGGCGATTCCTTTTACGTCTCCATCATATCGGGCAATTTGGCCCCTTTTTCAAGGGCGGGGGCGTTTTTTTAATCCAAAGTTTGATCGACCACATTGCCCCGCGCATCGGTCAGTTTGATGCGGGCGGGCAGGTAATGCAGGTTGGGCGCCAGCCACAACTCACCGGCGGTGTCGGTTTCCTTTTGCAAGAGACGGTGCAGCTTCAATGTGGGCAAGCGGGGGTTGTTGGGGGTCGTCAAGGCCTCAGGACCATCGACATTAAAAAGCCAAAAATCGGGGCCGCGCGCGCTGCTGACAGGCACGGTGATTCGGGTCCCTGGAATGAAGTGAGCCGGGTCTCCTGCGACCCAGGAAGCCAACTGAATAAACACGCTGAGTTGATCTTGTTGCAACGGTCTCAGCGGGGCGTCGGGGGTGTTGGCGCTGTAGGTGATGAGCCTTTTTTCAGCATTGAAGTGCGCCGCGATTTCGCTGCGCCGCTTGTCTGAAAAGCGGACCGGGGCCAAGCCCTGGGGGCTCAATTGACCTTGGCTGCGTTGCGTCACCTTGAACCCCATCAGGCTGATTTCAGCTTGCGCTTGGTAGTTTTCGCCTTGGTTATCCCAGAGAAAAACGGCACTCGCCAGAACAGGAAAGCCGCTGTATTGGCCACGAACGCTGTAATTCAAATTCTGGGACGGCGGCACCAAGGTGGGCCAAGGGGCTTGTTGATTCAAATCTGCTTCAAGCGGATCTTGGGGCGTGGCGGGGTCTCCCGTTGAAGTTGCTGAAGGCGTTGTGGGAGTCGCCTTCGCGCCGAAAGGGTCTGGGGTGGCCGCCCCTGGGCTCTGGTTCTCTGGGCTCTGGGTCTCAAGGCTCTCCCGGGTTTCCACTTTGGTGGGGTCTGCGGGCAACTGGCCCTCAGGCACAGGCTCAGGCACAGGGGCATTGGCTTGTGCCGCCTGCGGGCCACTCACGGGCATGGGGGCGTGGGTTTGAACCGCTCGAGCCACATTGGGCGAACGGGGCGGCGGTACAGGGGTCGCCGGTACAGCCACCAATTGCCAAACAGGGGAGGCTGCCGGGGGCTTCACTTCGATGCCCGACCCCGCGCCCCCTTGCACCCAAGGCGACACCTTGAGCAAAAACCAGGCGTGGGCCAAAACCACCCCCAGGATCAAGGCCATCAGACCAGAGGCTGCATTAACATCCCGTCTGAACAATCGAGCACCCCAAAAAGTCACTTTGAAAAATACCAAAAACAAAGAAAAGGCATTAAGGCATCAAACATGAAACTCGCCACCTACTTGGATGGATCCCGCGACGGTCAAATGGTGGTCGTATCACGCGATTTGAGCATGGCGCATTATGCGGCGGGGATCGTCAACCACTTGCAACAGGCTTTGGACGACTGGAACTTTGTCTCGCCCCAGTTGCAAGGTCTTTATGAAGCCCTGAACCAAGGCAAGGCCAAACACGCCTTTGCCTTCGACCCGCGTCGCTGCATGGCCCCTTTGCCGCGGGCCTGCTTGTGGGCCAAGGGCTTTGCCTATTCCTTTGCCTATTCAAACGAAACCGCCTTGGCTCCCCCTCCACCGCACACTTTTCGACATACCCTTCAATACGGACCCAGCGACTTTTTTTGGGGGCCGTTTGAAGACATGGCCTTCCAAGCAGACGGGTCTGAATTGGACTTTGCCGCCGGCCTCGCCGTGATAACCGGCGATATACCCCCCGCCACGTCGGCCGATCAGGCGCTTGAAGGGGTTCGATTGATCATGCTCGTCAATGAGGTTGGCGCGGCAACCGCATTCAGCCCGGTGGCGGTGAGCCCAGACGAGTTGGGCGCTGCGTGGCAACAAGGCCGGGTCAACCTGACGTTGCAGACCACCTTGAATGGCCGCAAGTTCGGTTTGTGCGACACCGGCCCCGACATGCGCGTTCATTTTGGTGAATTGCTGGCCCAATTGGCCGCCCACCGACCGGTTCGGGCTGGCGCGGTGGTCGGCACCGGTGCCGTGGCCAACCCCGGCGTCACCGACGCTCAAGGCCAAATCCAATGGCCCAAAGGCCATCACTGCATCGCCGACAAACGTGCCGCCGAAACCCAACAAGATGGCCAGCCGACCACGCCGTTTTTAAAAGGAGGCGACAGCGTGGTCGTCGACATGAAAGACGTGCATGGGCAATCGCTGTTTGGTGCGATCGAAACCAGGCTGGTAGCCCCTCCCCAATAATTTAACGCCGGCCAAAAATAGCCGAACCCACCCGAACCAAGGTGCTGCCCGCTTGGATGGCGGCTTCTAAATCGGCACTCATCCCCATCGACAAGGTGTCAAAGTCGTCCGGGGATGACAGCTGGCTTTTGACTTGATCAAACAAGGCCTTGGTGGCTTGGTGCACCAACAGTTGGCTCTGAAAATCGGCCGCCGGTGCGGGGATGGTCATCAGCCCGCGCAAGCGCAAACGCGGCAAGGCGGCCACGGCTTGCGCCAGCGCCAAAACGTCCTGCGGGGCCACGCCCGACTTGCTGTCTTCGCCGTCGATGTTGACCTGCAGACACACATTCAATGGCGCTTGTTCAGGTAGACGCTGCTCCGACAAACGCTCTGCAATTTTGAGGCGATCGAGGGTGTGAAGCCAATCAAAATGCGCCGCCACGAGCTTGGTTTTATTCGACTGCACAGGGCCTATGCAATGCCACTCGAGACGGGGCACCCTCGGTTCAAGGGCCAAGATTTTGCCAACGGCTTCTTGCAAATAATTTTCGCCAAAAGCCCTTTGCCCCGCCTCGGCAGCGGCCACGACGGCTGCGGGGCCAAAGGTTTTAGAAACCGCCAACAAGTTGACCGTTGAAGGCGATCGTCCCGCGGCCACGCAAGCCTGCTGAATGCGCTCGCGGACCAAAGCCCAGTTCTCGCGAATGGGCTCGGCCTGTGAGGCCAAAGGGGGGCTAGGAAGATCAGAAATGGGCTCGGGCGTCATGGGGGGATTTTCCCCGAATTAAACTTCAAGCCCTTCTTCTGAATCAGCCCCCTTAAAAAGAGACCCCATGACCCACCCCACAGCGCCCCAAGCCACCCCGTCCGTCAACGCCCGCCCTTATGACGCCGTGAAACCTCAAAAAGTGGCCTTCTTAGGTCTGGGCGTGATGGGCTACCCGATGGCGGGGCACTTGGCCTTGGCGGGGCATCGGGTCACGGTTTACAACCGCAACCCCGCCAAAGCAGCCGCTTGGTTAAAAGAGTTTGGCCACACCGCCACCGAAGGGGCGATGCACCAAATCGCCACCACCCCCAAAGAAGCCGCACAAGACGCCGACGTCGTTTTTTGTTGCGTCGGTAACGACAATGACCTGCGCGCCGTGGTGTTGGGACAAGGCGACCACGAAGGTCAAGGGGCTTTTTCGGGCATGAATGCCGGCGCCATTTTTGTCGACCACACCACCGCCTCGGCCAACGTGGCGCGGGAGTTGTCGGCCTTGGCCAACCGCTTGAACTTGAGCTTCATCGATGCCCCCGTTTCGGGTGGCCAAGGCGGCGCTCAAAATGGCTTGTTGACGGTGATGTGTGGCGGTGACGCCAAGGCCTTTGAGGCCGTGCGCCCCATCGGCATGGCCTTCGCCCGTGCCTTTACTTTATTGGGCGACAGTGGCGCCGGTCAGCTCGCCAAGATGGTCAATCAAATTTGTATTGCCGGTTTGGTGCAGGCTTTGTCTGAGGGCGTCGCCTTTGGCCAAAAGGCTGGGCTAGACATGGTGCAGGTGCTGGACGTGATCGGCAAAGGCGCCGCCCAAAGCTGGCAAATGGACAACCGTGGCAAAACCATGGTCGCCGACAAGTTTGATTTTGGTTTTGCCGTGGACTGGATGCGCAAAGACCTGGGGCTGGTCATGGACGAAGCCAAGCGCAACGGCGCCCGTGTGCCCGTGACCGCCTTGGTCGATCAGTTCTATGCCGATGTGCAGGCCATGGGCGGTCAGCGTTTTGACACGTCCAGTTTGATCAAGCGCTTGCGCTGAACGCAAGCCTCAACGCCTTTTATTTCGGCGAAGAGGTCATGGCTTTGAGCTGGTCTTCGGTGATGTATTCAAACACCCGTACGACCTTCTTAACACCTTCCACGCCACGCGCCACCTCGGTGGCCCGCTTGGCTTCACGCTCAGTGACCAAGCCCATCAAATAAACGACTTGGCGCTCGGTCACCACCTTGATGGCGCTGGCGGGCAGGTCTTTCGCGTCGATCATGCTGGCCTTGACCTTGGTCGTGATGTAAACGTCGTTGGAACGTTGCGTTAAGGTGGATTTTTCAGCCACCACCAACTCGTTGATCACCGAGCGCACGTTTTCAACCTTGGCAACGATGGGCTCGGCTTGCTTTTGCACCTCGGGGGTGGCTGCCTCCCCGGTGATCAATGCGATGCGGTTGAAGCTGGTCACGTTCTGATGAATTTGCTCGCCAAAGGCCGCATTCAGACGGTTGCTGGCCCGTAACTCGATGCTCTCGTCTTCCACTTGAGCGCCTGAAGTGCGGCGGTCCGTGATCATCATGCTGGTCACCACCGCGCCGCCGGCCACGACCGGGAAACAGCCTGTCAAAGACGCGGTCAATGTGACCATGCCCACCAAAGCGCAGGCCGTGACCACAACGGGGCGGGCCCATGAACGGTTTAATAAATTTTGCATCTTCATTCCTCTATTTCTAAATCGCCCAACAACTGGGCGTCAACGCCATCACAAAGACAATGCAAGACCAACAATTGGGTCTCCAAGACGCGCATCATGCGCTCATTCGCTGCAACGATATGCACATCGGTCTCTAACAACCGTTTGCTCACCTCGTGACTCACAGGACCCGTGACGGCCAAAACCGTCATCTCACGGTCATGCGCGGTATCGATGGCCTCCAGAACTTCGGGTGAAGGAGGCTGTTCAGAAAAAATCAGCAGCACATCGCCGGCCAAACCGAGGGCGCGAACTTGACCTGCTACTTCACGATTTGGCGTTAACAAAAGGGCCGCCAATTCGGGACGGGGACGCTCAAATGGACCCCAAAAATAGCCTACAAACAAGGACGCCAGAAAGGCCGAGTGGCCGACGCCACCCACCAAAACCTTGCCCCCGTTGGTGATGCTGGCCAGCAAAGCCTGTACACCTTCCGCAATGCGCTTGCTCAAACCCTCGGCGGATTGATAGCTCAAGTCGGCACTGTCGATGAAGTGCTGGTGAATACGGGGCTCTAACATGCGTCAATTTTATCCGCCCTCAAACGCGCCTTGCAGCCAATTTAAGGTTTGCTCGGGGCCCACTTCAACGACATCAAAACGGCAAGCAGGCAGGTGGGTCAAGCGCTTCAAGTAAAAACGCGCGGCGAAAATCAAACGCTTTTGCTTGGCCCACGTGACGCTGGCCGCGCCTCCGCCAAATTGACGCGTGTTACGCCGGCGCACCTCCACAAACACCAAGGTGCCTTGCGGATCGCGCACAATCAAATCAATTTCTCCGCCGCCCCGGCCTGGCGTTCGATAATTGCGCTGCACCAGTTGCATCCCTGCTTGTTGCAAATGGGCCAAGGCCCAATCTTCCGCTTGTTGGCCCGACGCTTTGGTCGTCGGCTTGGTGTTTGACGTGCCGGTGGGCAGACGGGGGGTTGTGGGTGGCACTGCGTTGAAAATTTTTAAGGATTTGAATTGAGCCTCGTCAGTGCTTCATTTAACCAAGCCCTCATGGCCGCCCGTGAGGCCGCTGGTGGCCAAGACTTTCCCAAGGGTAGTCTTTATGTCGTGGCCACGCCGATTGGGAACCTGGCCGACCTCTCTCTACGGGCCCTTTGTGTGCTTGAGCGGATGGATGCGCTGGCCTGCGAGGACACACGGCACACCCAAAGCCTGTTGCGCGCCTACGGACTCGAGCGCCCCAACAGCGCCCTGTTGGCCGTGCACCAACACAACGAAGCCGAAGCCGCCATCGGCGTGATTGACCGCTTGGCCAAGGGCGAGCGCATCGCTTATGTGAGTGACGCAGGCACGCCAGCGGTGAGCGACCCGGGGGCCCGTTTGGTCGCGGCCGTTCAAGCGGCGGGGCACCGCGTGATTCCGCTGCCGGGTGCCAGCAGCGTGACGGCCCTGTTGTCGGTGGCCGGCGTCACGGCGCAAGAAGGTGTTTTGTCGAACGGCTTTACCTTTGTCGGTTTTTTGCCCCCCAAGCAGGCGGAGCGAGAAGCCGCGCTGCAAACCTTGGCCCACGAGCCACGCGCTTTCATCTTGCTGGAAGCCCCGCACCGCATCGATGACTTGGCGAAAGCCTTGTCGGTCTTGGGACAACGGCGCGTCACCGTGGGGCGAGAGTTGACCAAGCAGTTTGAAGAAGTCAAAACCCTGCCCGCGTGTGACTTGGTGGCTTGGTTGGGCGAAAAACCCCAGCGCAGCAAAGGCGAGTTTGCCCTGCTAATTCATCCGCCCGCCAAAGCGTTGGGCGATGGGGCCGAAAACGACCTTCAAAACGCTGAAAATTCGAAGGTCTTGCGCTTGTTGTTGGCAGAGCTGCCCCTAAAAACCGCGGTGCGCTTGGCGGTGGAGCTGACAGGCAGCCCCCGAAATGAACTTTATGAGTTGGCCCTGCAACTCAAAAACGAAGCAAGTTAAAAGGGAATATCGTCATCCATGTCGTCAAAGCCAGACGACGGACGGGCTGTTGCGGGGGCTGGTGCAGCCGCCCGAGGCGCCGCTGGCGCGTAACTCTGAGCCGGGGCCGGCGCAGACGCACGGCGGGGGGCGGCTTCGTAGCCATCGCCGCCTTGTGAACCGCCTTGGCCGCCGTCGTTGCCGCCCATGCCTTGGCGACTGCCCAACATTTGCATTTGGTCCGCGCGGATTTCAGTGCTGTATTTTTCGACGCCGGCTTGATCGGTCCATTTGCGTGTGCGCAAACTGCCTTCCACGTAAATTTGAGAGCCTTTGCGCAGGTATTGGCCGGCAATTTCAGCCAAGCGACCGTTGAACACCACGCGGTGCCATTCGGTGGCCTCTTTCATTTCGCCGCTTTGTTTGTCTTTCCAACGGTCGGTGGTAGCAAGGGTCACATTGGCCACTTGGTCGCCGCTGGGGAACGTGCGAATTTCAGGGTCGCGGCCCAAGTTGCCCACGATGATGACTTTGTTGACGGATGCCATAACTGAAAAATCTCCAATGAATCCCCTATTATGAACGGACATCCCAGGTCAGCGCAGGGCCAGAAATCGGGATTCTTTATCATTGAGGGTTTTCCCCATTTTGCTGCGCCACCAAAGGTCCTCATTGCAACCCCCTGTGCCCCCCCCTGAATCACCCCCGGCCGAGCTCGCTCGCTGGGTTCAACCGCGCCTGAGTGTGCGTGGTGCCCGCACGCACAACCTTAAAAATATTGACCTGGACATCCCGCGCAACCAGCTGGTGGTGATCACGGGCTTGTCGGGCTCGGGCAAATCAAGCTTGGCGTTTGACACGCTGTACGCCGAAGGCCAGCGCCGCTATGTCGAGAGCCTCTCCACCTATGCGCGCCAGTTCTTGCAGCTGATGGACAAACCCGATGTGGACCTGATTGAAGGCCTGTCACCCGCGATTGCCATTGAACAAAAGGCCAGCTCGCACAACCCGCGCTCCACCGTCGGCACGGTGACCGAAATCAGCGACTACCTGCGGTTGTTATTTGCCCGAGCGGGCACGCCGCATTGCCCCACCCATGGGCTGCCGCTGCAGGCCCAAAGCGTCAGCCAAATGGTGGACACGGTGCTGGCCTTGCCCGCCGAAACCCGGCTCATGGTGCTGGCCCCGGTGGCACGAGAACGC
>Ga0007857_1000350_pt1 | contig 13887 bp, 13 predicted proteins | sample CryBogCBH10Oct08_FD_71210 | JGI IMG/M metagenome (GOLD analysis project Ga0007857, IMG submission 71210) | Freshwater microbial communities from Crystal Bog, Wisconsin, USA - CBH10Oct08 | ecosystem: Environmental > Aquatic > Freshwater > Lake | place: Crystal Bog, Wisconsin, USA | collected... | reverse complement strand
AAACCATTCAAGAACGGGTGGGTTTGACGGAGTCGGACGTGATCCGTTTGATGCGCTCCGAACTCAGCCGAGGCTCCTTTCGTTTATGGCGCGCCCGAATGAAAGGGCGTGTGACCAAGCACCGGGCTTTGCGAAGTCCTGAAATGAAATTTGACGATCGTTTGGTGGCGGACCACCGACGAGCCCATGTTTGACGCATCGAAATTTGGAGACCCCCATGTCAGAAGACCCGAGATGCTGTGGAACAGGCACGTGCATCATCAACGATGAAGGACTCTGCTGGTGTGGCCAGCGTTGGGATGGTGAGAAGATGTGTTTCCCCAAAGCCATCAGCGCCGCGGTGATTGGTGCGGGCATTTCTGGGCTGAGTTGTGCGACGCGTCTACAAGCACAGGGCTTGCAAGTTCAAGTGTTTGAAAAAAGCCGAGGTGCCAGCGGCCGAATGAGCACGCGCCAAACCGAGGAAACCTCTTCAGACCATGGCGCTCAGTATTTCACCGCCAGAAACCCGCTCTTTTTGAAGGCGCTCCATGCTTGGATTCAGGCGGATGTGGCAGCCGTTTGGCAGCCCCAATTAAAAGTTTACGAGGCCTCTCAGTGGCGCGACAGCCCGTCCCAAGAAAATCGATACGTGGGCAAACCCGCCATGAATTCACCGGGCAAGTTTTTGGCCCAAAACGTGTCTGCCCACTACAGCCAAACAATCGACAAGGTCTCCCGAAAGAATGGGAAGTGGCAACTGCACAGCGCAGAGTCTGGTGACCTGGGCGCTACATTCGATTGGCTTGTTTTGGCTTTGCCGGCCCCACAAGCATTGGCGTTGCTAGAAACCTCGGGTGAGCCCTTGGACACTTCGACGCTTCAATTCCAGATGAAGGGCTGCTGGACAGTCATGGCGGAGTTCAACGCGAGTCTCCACCTTCCGTTTGATGCCGCCTTTGTGAATGGCGAAATCATCAGTTGGGTGGCCAAAAACAATTCAAAACCCGGTCGTTCAGGCAGGGAGTCCTGGACCCTGCACGCAACGCCTCAATGGAGCCAAGAATGGATCGAGCTCGAAAAAGAGGAGGCGGCGAAACGAATCCTCGAGTGCGCTCAGAAGCTGGGTTTTGTGGCTCAGCCCGCCAAAGTGTCGGTTCACCGCTGGCGCTATGCCAGTGGCTCTTTGGATCCCACGCCCCAATTCAAGGTGGATGAAAACCGCAAGCTGGGGCTGTGTGGCGATTGGCTGAACGGCGGTCGAGTCGAGGGCGCTTGGTTGAGTGGCCATCACTTGGCCGCTGAAATTCAAAGTGTGGAAAGCGCTCTCGACAAGAGGTAACGCCTCATGGCCACGGAGGGGCCATCGGCGCCCACCGAAAATTCGTACAACTCGTTGGTCGGCGTTCGGGCCAAAGCGGCTTCTTGTTGGGCCAGTCCGGTCACGTCTTCGTTGAATGCGACAAAAAGCTGCTCATGCATGAACTGGGTCATGGCTGAGTCAGCTTGCGCGAAATCACGGCCGTGGACGACAAAATAATGGGTGCTGGTGGCCGTTTCAGGGGTGGGCAGATGGGCTGTTCGGATGCGGAAAGTGGGCCGTTCTTTTTCGGGCAAAGTGCAGTCGTAGAACGAGACTGAAACCTCGTGAATCGCCGGACTTAAAAACGCTGAACGCACAATCCGCGCGGCTTGGCCCTGACCTTTGATGCCCGTGGGTTCGGCCCAAACCGGGGGCAGGGTGGTGGGCACCACCTCCCGCATCACGACAAAATGGCCTGGCATAATTTCGGTCTTGTAGGCCGCACTGGCGTAATCGGGGGTGCCAAAACTTTTGGCATGCAAGAAGCTCAAGTGCGTCAGGTCCAGCAGGTTTTCATGCAAGCGAACATAGCTGGCTTTGAGGTGCATATAGCCGTGCGAGGTGGCCCATTGCTCTGTGGTCAACCAAGCTTGCTCAGGCAGGCGGCTCCAATCAGCGCTTTCGGGCGGCCCCATCCAGATCCAAATCAGAGGTCCGCGCTCAAAAGTGACATAGGTCCGGACGCCCATGGACTTGGGGCAGGTCGATTGAGACGGCACATGAACGCAATCGCCTTGGGTATTGAATCGCATGCCGTGGTAGGCGCAGACGATGTGATCGTCTTGCAGCGCTCCAACCGAGAGTGGCATGGACCGGTGGGGGCAGCGGTCTTCCAGGGCCACCACTTTCCCTGCCGCGCTGCGGTACATCACGATGCCCCGTCCCAACAAGGTTCGCGCCAACAATTGAGAAGAGACCTCATCAGAAAAGGCAGCCACGTACCAATCATCAAAAATAAAAGGCGTGTGGCGATCGGCCATCTTTTTTGAGGCCGATTGAAGGGCGTCAATGACGGGTGAGGGCGGCAGCGTCATGTCATCTTCACCTTAATAGTGAATGCCCTTGGGGGTGCCTCCGCCGACCGCAATGGCATCGCCATTGATGGCCCTTGAGCGGGGAGAGGCCAAAAAGACGACCACATCCGCCACTTCTTCTGAGGTGATTACTTTGCGCGTGGCGTTGCCTGCATCGAATTCTGACCGGATCACGGCTTCTTCAACACCCCTTGCTTTTGCTTGGTGGGCGACCAAGGGCGCCGTTTTCTCGGTCACAGTCAAGCCAGGATGAACCACGGTGACATTGATGCCGTGGGGCCCCAACTCATCGGCCAGGTTTTTGGTCAAGGCGGCGACGCCTACATTCCGAATGCTGCCCACCGGGTTGCCCGTCATGCGCGCCGCCAAGCCACTGATATTGATGATGCGTCCCCAGCCTCGCGCCTTCATGCCGGGGGCGATGGCCTGTGCGGTACGCACATAGCCCATGACCTTGATGTCAAGGTGTTGATGGAAATACTCAGCGGTGATTTCCGCCAATTGTGGAGGCGCGGCAAAGCCGGCGGGTTCTGCGGCGGCGTTGACCAGAATATCAATGCCGCCCCCTAAGGCTTGTTCCGCCTGCGCAACGGCTTGGTTGACGGCGTTCAGGTCCCCCGTATCAGCAACGACGCTCACCACCAAGCGGCCATGCAGACCAGCCAACTCAGCCGTGGTGGCTGCCAGTTGAGCCGGGTCCCGGGCCAGCAAGGCCACATCCACCCCTTCGGCCAACAAAGCGCGGGCCACCGCCTTGCCAATGCCCCGACTTCCACCGGTCACCAAGGCCCGTTTTCCTGTCAATTGGAGATCCATGTTTTACCTCTGCATTGTCATTTGGATTGAAACTGCAATGTAACTCGACAACTAACTTGAAAATTTAACGCGATTTGGCAAGGCGATAATGAATCGCCTCTTTTCTAAAGTCATCCACCCCATGAAAAAGTTTTCACCCACTGCGTTGTTTTTTGCCCTGCTTTTGCTCTGCGCCACGGCATCGGCCCAAACTTTGTTGAACGTGTCTTATGACGTGTCCCGTGAGTTTTATAAGGACTACAACGCCGCTTTTGTGGCCAATTACAAAAAGACCACGGGCAAAGACGTCAAGATTGACCAATCCCACGGCGGCTCTAGCGCCCAAGCCCGAGCGGTCAACGATGGTCTGGATGCGGATGTTGTCACCATGAACACGCCCACCGACATTGAATTCTTGGCTCAGAACGGCGTCGTGGCCAAAGATTGGTCGAAAAAATTCCCAGGCAATGCCTCGCCCACTTCTTCAACCATGTTGTTCATGGTGCGCAACGGCAACCCCAAGGGCATCAAAGATTGGGACGATCTGGCCAAGTCCGGTTTGCAAGTCATCTTGGTGAACCCCAAAACGGGAGGCAATGGTCGAATGGCCTATTTGGCAGCTTGGACTTACGCCCGCCATTCAGGCAAGACCGACGCGGAAGCGGCTGAGTTTGTTAAAAAGATTTTTAAAAATGTGCCTGTTTTGGCCAAGGGCGGACGCGAGGCCACAACGGTATTTTTGCAGCGACAACTCGGCGATGTGCTCGTGACCTTCGAGTCAGAGGTGGTGCCCATTGAAAAAGAGTATGGCCATGGCAAGGTGGAAGTGATTCATCCTTCTGTCAGCATCGTTGCTGAAAACCCCGTGGCGGTGGTTGAGCGAACCGCCAAAAAGAAAGCCAGCGGCGAGTTGGCGCAAGCCTATTTGAACTACCTCTATTCCGACGAGGCCCAAGAAATAGCCGCTAAACACGCCTTGCGGCCACGCTCACCGGAGCTCTTGAAGAAATACGCCAGCACTCTGAAACCCATGAAGTTGATTCCGGTGAGTGAATATTTTGGCTCGATGGCAGAGGCCCAAAAAATTCACTTTGATGACGGCGGCCAGTTCGACAAGATTTATTCGATGAAGTAAATCACAGCCTCATCAGTCGCGTCTAGCGGAACATCAAGCGGGCTCTTTCAAGGCTTCCTCAATGGCCTTGCTCAAACTTTGGGGCGTGTCGGTGGGCGCGTAGCGGTTTTTGACTTGGCCATCACGGCCAATTAAAAACTTGGTGAAGTTCCACTTAATGCCTTCTGTGCCCAGCAGACCCGGCGCTTCCTTTTTAAGCCATTGGTACAAAGGGTTGGCTTGGGCGCCGTTCACGTCTGACTTTTTCATCATCGTGAAGGAGACGCCATAATTTTTCTGGCAGAAACCCGCAATCTCATCGTCGGAGCCCGGGTCTTGATGGCCGAACTGGTTGCAGGGAAACCCCAAAACGACCAAACCTTCGGGGCCGTATTTTTGGTGCAGGGCTTCTAGGCCCGTGAACTGAGGGGTAAAGCCACATGCACTGGCGGTGTTGACCACCAAAATGACCTTGCCTGCGTGTTCTCCCAAGTTGAGGGTTTGGCCGTCGATGGTGGGCAATTCAAAGGAAGACAAGGGGGTCATGGGGTGTGCTCCTGGCATTTTTGTCATGGTGATGAATCAGTTTAGAGCAAATGGGGCGCTTGACCAACAAGCCCGTCATGGCGGTTTAGAAACCCTTTTTAAAAGTCGACTTTCTATTGGCCCTGGCTGGAGCGCTTCTATTAACATGTTCTCAAATCAAAAAACCAGTGGGTTTTCAGGTCATTGGGCCATTGAATCATTGAGTCGCTGAATATTAACGCTGTCGATCCCTTGTGAATACCTTGAAACGCTTTGCCCCTCAGGTTCCATTTCGGTTGGCCAGTTTGTTCGCTGTGTGGGTGCCCTTGGTGCTTATGTCTGGCTGCACATCGCTGCCGAGCCAAGACGCCGTGCAGAGTTTTGTTTACAACGTTTTTCATGGCTGGCAGCAAAACCGATGTGTTCATTCGGCCGGCGACACCAGCCCACTGGGCCCTTGCTACCGGAGCGTGGCAGATTACGAGGACTACAAAAAAGCCCGCGAATCTTTGAACAAAGACCCCGATAAGTGCATTGAAAAAACGAACACGCCAGCAGCCGCTAAAACATGTCCGCCCAATGGGAGCCCGGGCCATTGAAGTGCGATGGGTTACTTGGATCTGAGCAACGCAGCTTGTTCGGCGATCTGTAATTTGGCCTCGCTTGACAACCGATTCAGGTTCTTCAGTTGCATCAGCATGCGTGGATTCTTCGCCAATTGATCGGCATGCCGGTTCAAATAGTCCCAATACAAGGTCGTGAAGGGACAGGCGTTGTCGCCAACCGATTCGGCCGGATTGAAGCGACAGCCCTTGCAGTGGTTGCTCATGCGGTCGATGTATTTGCCACTCGCCACGTAGGGCTTGCTGGCCATCAAACCACCGTCAGCAAATTGGCTCATGCCCAAGGTGTTGGGTAGCTCGACCCATTCGACCGCATCGACATAGACCCCCAAGTACCAAGCGTGCACTTGCTTGGGGTCCACGCCCAACAAAAGCGCATACAGGCCAGTCACCATCAAGCGCTGAATGTGGTGCGCGTAACCGTGCTTCAGCGTTTGCGCGATGGCGTCTCGAAGGCAGGCCATGTCGGTGTCGCCGGTCCAGTAAAAATCGGGCAAGTCGGCGTGCGCGTCGGCGGTGTTGAGCGCCAGATAGCCCGGCATGTTTGTCCAATAAATGCCCCGAACGTATTCACGCCAACCCAAAATTTGCCGGACAAATCCCTCAACCGCCTCAATGGGGGCGTGCCCCCGCTCGAAAGCTTGGACTGCGGCGGTGATGACTTCGCGGGGGTTCAGGAGTTTCAAATTGAGCGCGCAAGCCAGGTGAGAGTGATAGAGCCAAACTTCCCCTTCCCAAAGGGCGTCTTGGTAGGTGCCAAAGTGCGGCAGGCGGTTTGAGATGAACTCACCCAAGGCCAAGAGCGCTTGTTCTCGGGTGACGGGCCAACCAAAAGTGTCTAGGGAGCCAGGATGCTTCTCAAATTTTTGTTGCACCAAACGCAGGACGTCTTGCGTGATGTCATCGGGCGCAAATCGGGTCGGCGGGGGTAAGTTAGAAGGTCCCGCTTTGCCAAAGCTGCCTCGGTTTTCTGAGTCAAAGTTCCACTTGCCGCCGACGGGGGTTTTCCCGTCCATCAATATCCCCGTTTTGAGCCGCAGTTCACGGTAAAAAAATTCCAAACGCAGTTGCTTGCGGCCTTCCGCGTGTTGGGCAAACTCGCGCACCGTAGTGAAGAAATGCAGGTCATCTCGAATTTCCAAAACCAAGCTCTGTTGGCTGGCGACGCTGCGCAGACTTTGCAGTACCCGCCAATCCCCAGGGGCGGTCATGATTAACTTTTGCGGCCGTGTGGCCTCGATGGCTTGCTTGAGTTCACCCGCCAAGGTGCCTGTGTTGTCGGGTGCATCGAGCAAGCTGTAATGCACAGGCCATTTTTTCGATTTCAGCGCCGCCGCAAAGTGGCGCATGGCACTCAGAAAAACCGTGGTGCGCTGTTTTGACGATGTCACATGCGTGGATTCTTCAGCCACTTCGGCCATCCAAATGGCGTCTTGTTGCGGATCAAAGTCGACCAGCGCAGAGGCGTCTGGGTTGAGTTGATCCCCCAACACCAAAACGAGATGACGCACAGGGGAATTCATGGGGCGGCCTTAAAAGTCAAAGCCCAGTTGCTGGGTGGCATTGGATGTGAGGTTGGGTTTGGATTTTGAATGGGCGACACGTTTGCGAGTGGGTGCGGGTTTGCGTGAAGCGTGTTTGTCGATGACGGCGGCTTTACCCGCTTTGACTTCGGGCGCTTGACGACGGGCATGCAGGCGGTGTTTGGATTCACGGGTGGCCGCTGCCAAGTCAACCAAGGGTTGCGGAAGGTCGACCTGGATGCCGGCGTAAGCCTTGACCTCGGGTGACATTTTCCAGGGCTCGAACAACCAGGTGTCTGGCACGCGCTGAAGGTGCGGCAACCAACGTTTGACAAAACGGCCTTGCGGATCGTGGTCTTGGGCCTGTTTGATCGGGTTGTAAACCCGCGTGGTGTTGATGCCGGTGGTGCCCGATTGCATCTGCAACTGGCTCCAATGAATGCCGGGCTCGTAGTCCAAAAATTGGGTAGCCAACCATTCACCAACAGGGCGCCAATGCAACCACAGCGGATAAGCCGCGACAGAAACCAACATGGCGCGCATCCGAAAATTCAACCAACCGGTTTCACGGAGCATCGTGACGCAAGCGTCCACCATCGGCCAGCCGGTGCGGGCTTCTTTGAGGGCCTCAAAGTGGCCAGCATTAAATGCGGGCTCGCGCAGGTCGTCGTAGCCCCGGTGCATGTTGCGCCACTCAATGGCCGGTTCGCTCTCGAGCTTTTGAATGAAATGGCAATGCCAATAAAGGCGGCTGATGAACGCCGCGAGGCCAGCGCGGTGGCGGTGTTCATGCGGCAGCAAGTGGACCATCTGCTGGCGGGTTTGTTGCACCACTTCGCGCAGGCTGATGCAGCCGTAAGCCAAATAGGCGGATAGACGCGAACAGGCATCGGGTGCAGACAGGGGCGATGAAATGCCGCCTCGGTAGCCCACGCTGCGGTCGATCAAAAAGCTGTGCAAAGTGGACAATGCCAGCGTTCGGCCGCCGCGTTGCCGGCGTGGCGGGTTGTGCTGCAAGTGAGCGGGGGCCGCCATGCTGAAGGGGGTTGCTTTGGGCGCACGCCAAAACCGAAGCGTGCTCACCTGTTGCAGGGGGGCCTTCATGTGCTGTTCCCAGGCGGGTTGCCAAAGGTCCCGGTTTTTGAGCCGGCGAACCACCCCGAATTGAGGAAATTCGTGCCAAACCACCCCCTGCGCTTGGCACCAGTCGGCCACCTTCAAATCGCGTGCATAGGTGAAGCCATTGCCGGTTTCCTCATGGGAATACAAGCCTTTAAAAGGCGCTTCTTGCCAAATGCGCGTCAAGACATCGGGCACTTCGCCAGTCACCACCTCGAGTTCACCGCCCCAGCGGCGCAGCTGGGCATCGAGCACCTGCAGGGATTCACGGATGAATTCAAAGTGCTGCAACGCGACATCCGGCTGAAGCCAGAGTTCGGGCTCGACCACATACAGACAGCGCACCGGACCGTCTTGTGACGCTTGGGCAAGGGCCGCATGGTCTTGCCAGCGCAAATCGCGTTTGAACCAAACCAAGGAATAGGGCATAAAACCAGAAAGACTCAGGCGGCCCAAAGTTGGCGGTAGGCGCCGTCGGGGTCGTAGTTCTTGGCTTGTAACTCGGGGTTGAAGCGACGCTGGGGCCGCGGGTCCGTCCCCCGGCCGCTGAGGTACAACCAATTGCCTTGATTGTTGTACACATCAAAGTCAATTAAACACGACTCAAACCAGGCCGCCCCAGCGCGCCAGTCACAAGCCAAATCGTGGATCAAATAGCTGGCGACGTTTTGCCGCATCCGGTTGGACAAATAACCCGTGGCGGCAAGTTCCCGCATGCCTGCATCAATAAAAGGGTGGCCCGTTTCACCGACGCACCATCTTGAGAACGCTTCGGGGTCATGCGGGGGCTTAGGCGCTTGGTTGAGTCCTTGGGCTGCATAAAGTCGTCGCCCGTGCTTCAGATGCAACCAACGAAAATGGTCTCGCCAAAGCAACTCGAAAAACAGCCAATAGCTGCTGTCGCTGGCCCCTGCCACGGATTCAAATTCGGCAATCGCCGCCCAAGCGGTCCGTGCGGATAAAGCGCCCGTGGCCAACCAAGGCGACCACTTGCTCGAGTAGTCGATGCCCATCAAACCGTTGCGCGTGGCTTTGTAGGTGTGCGGCAACCCCCGATCGCAGTATTGGGACAAATGGCTGAAGGCCGAGGCGTCCCAAGGTACCGCAGAGCGGGCATCAATTTGCACAGGTGTTTTTTTCGGCGAGGAGGTGTCCACCACGCCGAAGGCGCTGGGCAAAGACGCCCGAAAAGACGCCCACGAAGAACCCGCTGGCAAGGGGGGGAGGGCCTTGGTTTCAGGCAAAGGCGCAGCGGCCTTGACGCCGTGGCGCTCCAAAATTTGCCGAAATGAAGTGAATCGATCGGGCAGGTCTTTTGGCGGCAGTGGCAATGACTCTGGCGCCATCAGTGTCGATTGCCAAATGGTTTTGACAGTGACCCCATGACGTCGCAACGCCTCAATCTGCGCTTGCTCTTCTGGGGCGGCTATTTCCTCACAAACCAACAAAGGACCCCCTAATACCGGATCGCTTAACAAGGGATCGCTTAATGCCCTCACGGTTTCGGTGAGAAGCGCCACGGGGTCGCCTTCGGCTTCCAGCAAAGTGCTGCCCAGGGATTGCAGTTTTGCTGAGAGGTCGTGGACGGCTTGGCGCATCCAAGCGTTCCGGAAAACGCCGCTGCGCTTGAAACCCCAAGGGGTCAGGGTTTGAAATCGATCTTCATGAATGAAGACAGGCAGCAACCAGCCACCCAAGCGTTGAGCTTGCTCGATGGCCGAACTCAGCGCCAGCTGATCGAGGAGGCGTAAATCTTGTCTAAACCAAAAGACAACGCCGGCCATCAATGCGCCGTGACTTGGCCGCGCACCTCGCCTTTAGGGTTGTCGGCCGTGTGGAGGTTGACGTACCAAAGGCCGGCCAACAAGGCTTGTTCTTGCTCGGCGTTGAGCACCGCTTGGCCCTTGATCGGGCTGTCATAAGGCGCTGCAAAGCCAAGTGCGACGCCCGCATTCTGGCCGCTGGGCGCTGGGCCATGGAAGTGACCCATCTTCACGGGGCCCGTCAAACCCGAGTAGCTGACGCTGTAAGTCAGGGTGTGGGTGGCGGGGTCAAATTGCCCGTTCAATTCGCCTTTGCCCGTGCTGGTGCTGGGAGGCACTTCTTGCGCGGCGCTCAAACTGGCCATGACATGCAGCGGTTCGGCCGCGTGAATCCAAGGGGCATAAAAGGCCGCGAAGGCCAAGCAAGTTGTGGCGAAAATAGCGCGTAAAGGTTGCTTCATGGGGTCTCCACACCGGAAGTTAAAGACCAAGCGTAAACCAAACTCGGCCAGAGGTCTGCTTAACCTACTTTGAAACAGGGCCTTTCAAATCAAAGGGCTGCCTTCTCATTCGCCGTGACACTCAAACTAAATTCCCAAAGGCGTTTGGCCAAGGCGGGGTCTTGCGCCAGGGCGGTGGGGGTTTGCACTTTGCGGTTGGCGTAGTACAAACCCGATTCTTGCGCGGGGGCTTCGGTGGCGCAATACAAGGAGGTTTGCGCGCCTTGCTCTGGCGTGAGCAGGCCGCGCAAGCGCAGCAAGGGGCGCAAAAAGGAAGGCAGTTCACGCCAAACTTCGGTGTCGACCACGCCGGGGTGAAGGGCATAAGTGGACACCTCGGTGCCGACCAACTGGCGAGACAGCTCAGCGCTGAACAAAATGTTGGCCAGCTTGGACACCGCATACTCATTGACGCCCGTCCAACTTTGGGTTGGCTTTCGCAAAGCCGCCCAATCAATGCCGTTAACGGCCATTCGGTGAGCGCGGCTGGCGACCGTCACGATGCGTGCTGGCCCCGAGGCCTTGATCCGGTCCAGCAGACGTTGCGTCAGTTCAAAGTGGCCCAGGTGGTTGACCCCAAAAGCCATCTCAAACCCTTGAGCCGTCACGCCCTTGGCGCCTGCCAGTCCGGCATTGTTGATGAGCAAATGTAGGGGCAAGTTCATGCCCAAGAAAGTCTGTGCGCAGGCGCGAACCGAGTGCAGGTCCGCCAAGTCCAAGGGCAGCCAGCGCGCTGCATCAGCACGTCCTGTCGCAGCGATGATGGCGTCGACCACCGCTTGGGTGCGCGCCTGCGAGCGACCTGCTAAAAAAACCCGGGCACCCCGCTGAGCCAAAGTCATGGCGGTGACTTGGCCAATGCCCACATTGGCGCCGGTGATGAGGGCGATTTGATTCGTCAAATTTTTCATGGTGATCCTGAAGTCAGCGGCCAAAATCGTTGGGTGCAGCGTCCCCACAACAGGCCGACCACGGTGCCGAGCAAAGCCCCTGCGGCCACGTCCAGCGGAAAGTGCACCCCCACATACACCTGCAGATATGCCACCGAAGCCGCCCACCACCAAATCAAACGGGCGGCGATGGGCAGGTGCTGCGACAGGGTCATATAAAAGAACGCGGCGAATGCAAAGTGGTTGGTCGCGTGGGAGGAGGTAAAGCTGAAACTGGAAGGGCAAACTTCCAACAACAACCGCGCGTCCAGGTGGTTGACCCCATCGTTGCAGGGCCGCACGCGCTCAAACCAAAATTTGATGAGAAAACTGCTCAATTGGTCGGACGTCGTGATGGTGACCGCCAACATCAACAGCCACCCCAAAGCCCGCACTCTAAACCGGTAGATCAGCCAACAAAACAGCACCGCATAAGCCGGAAACCAAATTCTGCCGCTGCGCCAATAGGGGGCCACTTGATCAAGCCCCTCAAAAGTCCAGACCTGGTTGATGAGATGAAAAAGCCAAAAATCCCCTGATTGCAAAAGCAACCAAAAATCGCTCATTTGAAACCTTGCGTATCTTCGAAGGTTTAGATCATAAAACCGCCGTCGATGGGCAGAATATGACCGGTCATATAGGAGGCGGCGGGCGAGCACAGGAACAAGACGGCGTTGGCCACTTCTTCCGGCTGGCCAAATCGGCCCATCGGATGTCGAGCCAAGATGCGGTCGTACACGGGGGTGCCTTTCACGGTGACGTCTGACGTCATGTCGGTCTCAATGATGGCCGGGGCCACGGCGTTGATGCGCACCCCTTGCGTGGCGTATTCGAAGGCCACGGCTTTGGTCATGCCGACCACGCCGTGTTTGCTGGCGTAATAAGCCACACCCATGGCGCCCGCTTTCAAGCCCGCGGTGGAGGCCATGTTCACAATCGCCCCCTTGGTTTTCAAGATGTGGGGCAGTTCATACTTCATGCTCAAAAACACACCCTTGAGGTTGATGTCAATGACGTCGTCCCAGGTGGACTCGTCGTAACTCAGCAAGGGCGTCAAGAACGACCCGCTGATGCCCGCGTTGTTGAAAGCAAAATCCAGCGCGCCAAAATGGTCAATTGTTCGGTTGACCATGTTTTGGACGTCCGCCGATTTGGAAACATCGGTTTTGATGAACAGCGCCTCGCCACCGGCTTCTTTGATCAAATGGACCGTGTTTTGACCTTCCTCTTCGCGCCGGCTGGTCACCACGACTTTGGCGCCTTGCTGGGCAAAGGCCAAAGCGGTGGCTTTGCCGATGCCTGAGCTGCCACCTGTGACGAGCGCGATTTTTCCGGTGAATAAGGGGGTCATGGGGGTCTCCTGGCTGAAAAAATGAAGGGGCTTGCGTACTGAGTTGACTACCGAGTCTAGTGCTTTTGAGGCACGCCAAGGGGTGGCGCTGTCGTGTCTGTATACTGTATTTATGAACAGTATTTTCGACTCAGCCCAACCGGTGCCTGGCCGAGTGCCTGGCCCAGTGCCTGGACTTTTGCCTGTCGCCTCGGCGCCGCTGTGGTTGGGCGTGGCGGGCGACTCGGTGGCGGCGGGGTTCCCGTCTCCGGCTGAAGACTTTGCGGTCAACCGCGTGGATTTGACGGCCAAATTAATCACCCACCCCCAAGCGACTTTTTTGCTCAAGGTGAGCGGCGAGTCGATGCGGGATGCGGGCATCTTCAACGGTGACACGCTGGTGGTGAACAAGGCCTTGAAGCCTCGGCATGGCCACATTGTGGTGGCCGTGGTCGACGGGGAATTTACCGTGAAGCAGTTGTACCAACGGGCAGGGCGGGTGAAGCTGTTGCCGGCCAATCCGACCTACCCCGAAATTCGTCCCAAAGAAGGCCAGACGCTGGAAATTTGGGGCGTGGTGACGGCTTGTGTGAAATGGTTTTCTGCCTGAATGGGGTTGGCGCCTTTATGGAATTTGAAGTCCCTTACCGGTACCCAGACCACTTGACCCCTGAGGTGGCCGATTTACCCTCGTCGCCCGGGGTTTATGTTTTTCACGGGGACGGGGTTGATCTTCCTCTTTATATTGGCAAAAGCATCAACATTCGAACCCGCGTCTTGTCGCACTTGCGGACACCTGAAGAGGCGCGGATGTTGCACCAAACCAAACGCATCACGCACATTCCAACCGCGGGCGAAATCGGGGCTTTGTTGCTGGAGTCGAAGATGATCAAGCAAGACTTTCCCCTGTTCAATAAACGCTTGCGACGCAGCCGGCAACTCTGTTCGCTGCGCTTATCAAACCCGGCATCGCGTGCAACCCAAGTACCCCAAGCCCCCGAAATTGTCGACGCCAAGGCCATTGATTTTTCTAAAACGGAGCACCTTTACGGCTTGTTCAACAGCCACCGGTCCGCCCTCGAGCATCTGAAAAATCTGGCTGACGACAACAAGCTTTGCTACACCCATTTGGGCTTGGAGCGCAGCACGCAAGGCAAGCCTTGTTTCCGCTCGCAACTCCACTTGTGTGAGGGCGCTTGCTGTGGCCGTGAATCGATAGCCGAGCACCACGCGCGCTTGCTGGCCTGCTTGGCGGAGATGCAGGTGAATGTGTGGCCGCACACGGGTGCT
>Ga0007857_1000349_pt1 | contig 13925 bp, 10 predicted proteins | sample CryBogCBH10Oct08_FD_71210 | JGI IMG/M metagenome (GOLD analysis project Ga0007857, IMG submission 71210) | Freshwater microbial communities from Crystal Bog, Wisconsin, USA - CBH10Oct08 | ecosystem: Environmental > Aquatic > Freshwater > Lake | place: Crystal Bog, Wisconsin, USA | collected... | reverse complement strand
GGGGGGGGGGGGGGGGGGGGGGGGGGGGGGGGGGGGGGGGGGGGTGGTTTTGGGGGGGGGGGGAGCTCGAGCGCCAAATTTCTTTCAAGCCGAGGCGTCGTCATGGCGGAACCGAGGACCAACCAACTGTTCGTGACCGACACCCCGCAACGGCAAGTGGCCGTGGCGGCCTTGATCAAGAAGTTGGACGTGGCGCTGCGCCAGGTGCTGATTGAAGCCAAAATTGTAGAAGCGAATGCCAGCTTTGGCAGTTCACTCGGCGTTCGTTTGGGCGGCGGCGCCTTGCTCGGGTCCAAGGGCAGCACTCAGGTGGGTTTGGGCAGCAGTGCGACGCCCGCCGTGCCTTTGGCCAGCACGTCCACTTTTGTTAGTTTGCCGGCGGTGGGTCAGGGCGGTTACCCGCCAGCCAGTTTGGGCGTCTCTATTTTTAAAGCAGGCACCAGTCAAATTTTGAATCTGGAAATTTCTGCTTTGGAGGCCGATGGTCAAGGCCATGTTTTGTCCAGTCCAAGGGTCGTCACCGCCGATCAAACCAAGGCGGTGATCGAGCAAGGCACGGAGATTCCGTATCAACAAGCAACCGCCAGTGGCGCCACCTCGGTCTCCTTCAGAAAAGCCGTTTTGAGCCTAGAGGTCACGCCCCAAATCACCCCCGACGGCAAGGTCATTTTGGAGCTGGATGTGAACAAGGACAGTCCCAGCACCACCACCGCGGCCGGCATCACCATCGACACCAAGCATGTGCGGACCCAGGTCTTGGTTGAAAACGGCGGCACCGTGGTGATCGGCGGGATTTATTCGACCAACGAGGTGCTGAGTCAGACGCAAGTGCCTTTGCTGGGCGATGTGCCTGTTTTGGGGGCCTTGTTCAGAACCAAAACCAAAACGCAATCCAAGCAGGAGTTGCTGATCTTCATTTCACCCCGCGTTATTGTGGAGGCGGCGGGGGGAGTGGAGGCCGTGGAGTGAGTGAAATGAGCGAAGTGAGAGAAATGAGCGCAGGCGCCCCCTGCAGGGGCTAACTTACAATGAGGACATGCTTTGTGTCTTGATCGGCATGCCGGGCGCCGGCAAAACCACGGTGGGTCGCCAGTTGGCGCGACGCTTGGCCGTGCCTTTTGCCGACACCGATGCGGTCATTGAAGCGCGTTTGGGCGTTTCCATTCGCGAGTATTTTCAGCGCGAGGGCGAAGCGGCTTTTCGGGTACTCGAATCCGAGGTGCTGGCGGATGTCATGCAGAACCACCCTGGCGTGGTGTCCACCGGCGGCGGCATCGTGACCCAAGCCCCCAACCGTGAATTGTTAAAAGCCTGTGGTCGTTGTGTTTATTTGCGGGCCAAGCCCGAAGAATTGATGCGCCGTCTGCGCCACGACAAGGTGCGCCCCTTGTTGCAGGTGGCCGACCCGATGGCCAAACTGCAAGAACTGTTCAGCGCGCGAGACGCCTGGTACACCGCTTCGGCTTCCTTGATCCTTGAGACCGGACGGCCTTCGATGAATTTGTTGGTGCGGGACATTTCGAATCGGTTCAACCTGCCTTGGCCTGACCCTGAAAAAGTGCAATCTCAATCAAACCAGCCAGCGCACCAAATGGAAAGGTCTTTTTGACCATGACGTCTTTGTCTCATTCGGTGCCAAGCGCTGCAGCCCCCTCGGGTTCTGTCACTTCTCCTGTCAAGCGCATCCAAATTGATTTTGCTGAGCGCAGCTACGACATCCTGATCGGTGAATCTTTGCTATCGGACCCGGCCAGTTACGAGGGCCTCAAGGGCCACTCGGCTTTGATGGTCAGCAACACGACGGTATCGCCGTTGTATGCGGCGCGACTCAAGACGGCTTTGGGGACACGTCATGCCCAGTTGTTTGAAGTGGTGTTGCCCGACGGCGAGGCCTTCAAAACTTGGGAAACGTTGAATTTGATTTTTGATGCGCTCTTGGCCAACGGCTGCGACCGTAAAACGGTGATTTATGCCTTGGGCGGCGGCGTGGTTGGTGACATGGCGGGTTTTGCCGCCGCGAGCTACATGCGCGGCGTGCCCTTTGTGCAATTGCCCACCACCCTGCTCGCCCAAGTGGACTCCTCGGTGGGCGGAAAAACCGCCATCAACCACCCTTTGGGTAAGAACATGATTGGGGCCTTCTATCAGCCTCAGCGCGTGTTGTGTGATTTGTCGTTGCTCAAGTCCCTGCCAGCGCGAGAGCTGTCGGCGGGCTTGGCTGAGGTCATCAAATACGGACCGATTTTTGACACGGCATTTCTGGATTGGCTGAACCACCACATCGATGACTTGCGTGTTTTGGAGCCCGCCGCCCTGTCCCATGCGGTCCAGCGCAGCTGTGAAATCAAGGCCGAAGTGGTCGGGCAAGACGAGCGCGAAGCCGGTCTGCGGGCCATTCTGAATTTCGGCCATACCTTTGGCCACGCCATTGAAGCGGGTTTGGGTTTTGGTGAGTGGCTACACGGCGAAGCGGTCGGCTGCGGCATGGTCATGGCCGCGACGTTGTCGCAGCGCTTGGGCTTTGTTTCCGCGCAGTGGGTCGCCGATTTGCGCGCATTAATTCAGCGGGCTGGCTTGCCAGTCATCGCGCCGATTTTGGACCCTCAAGACAATGCCGGTCGTTACTTGGCCTTGATGCGCCACGATAAAAAATCAGAGGCAGGCGATATCAAATTTGTGCTGATCCAAAAGCCGGGAACCGCGGTGGTGCAAAGTGCGCCAGAGGCGCTGGTGCGTGAAGTCATCGACGCTTGTTGCCAAGCTTGAAACCTGCTTTTCCCTTTTCAGACCCACGGCCATGACCCTTGCCGTTTTCGCCAGCCAGCCAGCCCGCTCGCGCGGTCGTCGATTTTCTGAAGCGCCCGCCCCGACACGAGATGACTTTCAGCGCGACCGAGACCGCATCGTCCACTCATCGGCCTTTCGGCGCTTGGTCTACAAAACGCAGGTGTTCTTGAACCACGAAGGCGATTTGTTCCGCACCCGCATGACCCATTCTTTGGAAGTGGCTCAGTTGGGGCGGTCCGTTGCTCGGGCCTTGCAACTCAACGAAGACCTGGTCGAGGCGATTGCCTTGGCCCACGATTTGGGCCACACCCCCTTTGGCCACGCGGGCCAAGATGCCTTGAACCAATGTGTGCAGCAATTGAACCCAGCGGCCCCCGTTGGCACAGCGGGCGCCAAGACCCTGAGCGGCTTTGAACACAACCTGCAAAGCCTGCGCGTCGTCGATGAACTCGAACACCGCTATCCCGCCTTTGATGGTTTGAATTTGACCTTTGAAACCCGTGAAGGCATTTTGAAGCACTGCTCCCTGAACAACGCCAGGGCCCTTGAAACCCTGGAGCCAGGCGGCGTTGGTCGGCGCTTCCTCGATAAAACCCAGCCCAGCTTAGAAGCCCAGCTCTGCAACTTGGCCGATGAAATCGCCTACAACGCCCACGACATCGATGACGGCGTGCGTTCCGGCCTGATCACACTGGCGCAGTTGGCCGATGTGCCCTTGTTTGACGAACACCGTTGCGCCACGTTGGCGGAGTTTCCTGATTTGTCTCAGCCCCAAAGCGGCCGTCGCCTGTTGTATGAAACCATCCGTCGCATGCTCAGCGCTCAAATTTATGACCTGATGGCCGCCACCTCAGAAGCCTTGAAGTCGCAGGGCATTGACTCACTCGAAGCGGTGCGCCAAGCCCCGCCCTTGGTGTGTTTCAGTGAGGGCATGGCTGAGGAATCGAAATTGCTGAAGCGGTTTTTGTTCAGTGCCCTGTATCGCCATCCTCAGGTGATGGCGACCACCGATCGGGCCAGCGGAGTGGTGCAAGATTTGTTTCGCCTCTATATCGACAGGCCCGCTGAAATGCAGGCCCATTTTGCGTCGCAAACCGATGTGTTGCGCGCCGTGGTGGATTACATTGCGGGCATGACCGATCGCTTTGCCCTCCGAGAGCACGAGCGTTTGACGGGCATCCAGTGGTTGGGTGGCGCGGCATGACCCCCCTTGATGAAGGCCTCGTTTTGCAGGACATGACGGGCTGGTTGGAGCGGGCCGTGATCGGTTTGAACCTCTGTCCCTTTGCCAAAGCGGTGCACGTCAAAAAACAAATTCATTGGCAGCTCAGTTTGGCCACGCAAGAGGGCGATGTGCTCGACGCCTTGAGGCAAGAATTAACCGATTTAGCGGCCGCTTCAGCCACCGAGCGCGACACCACCGTCTTGGTGCTGCCGCTCGCATGGCCCGAATTTTTGGAAATGCACGCCTTTTTGCCCCGAGCCGAGCGCACCCTGCGCCAAATGGGTTTTGAGGGGGTCTTCCAAATGGCCCCTTTTCACCCACGCTTTGAGTTTTTTGACGCACCGCCCGATGACCCGGGGCACAGAGTGAACCGAGCGCCGTATCCCGCCTTGCACCTGTTGCGCGAAAACAGCATTGAGTGGGCTGTTGCGGCCTTTCCAGAAGCCGAGGCCATTTACGAGCGCAACCTGGCTTTGTTGCGGGAAATGGGCAACGCCGGTTGGCAGGCCTTGGGGGTGGGGCCTCATCTGGGACTTAGTCCCTTTGATGGCCAAGAGACGAAACTCTGTAAATAAAGCCAAATGAATAGAGCCAAATCAATAAAGCCCGATCAATGAAGTCCATGAAATCAAAACGCCCTGACCTCGATCCCGCTGTGGCCGAGGTCATTCGGCCCGGGCAGTCGATTGCCTTGCTCCAGGCCCTGCACATCTTGACCCGCGAAGGCCGCTTGAACCAAGACTCTCGGCGCAAGCTAAAGCAGGTTTATCACTTGTTTCAGTTCATCGAAACCTTGTTGAAAGAGTTGTTGGCAAGCGAGCCACAACGCCCCACACATCCCGCTGCCCAGCAACCGGTTGGCCCCACCTTGGCCGACCACGGCGCGGGCAAGTCTTACTTGGGCTTCATCATTTACGACTTGTTTTTCAAGGCCTTGGGTCGTGGCCATATTTATGGCATCGAAGCCCGCGCCAAGTTGGTCCAGCGCTCCCAAGTCATGGCCGCAGAGATGGGGTTTGATCGCATGTCGTTCATTGACACGACCGTGGCCGAAGCCACGACCGATGTTCGGTTGCCCGAGCACATCGACGTGGTCACCGCCTTGCACGCTTGCGATACCGCCACCGACGACGCCATCGCCTTTGGCTTGGCCAAGCAGGCCAGCTACATGGTGCTGGTGCCTTGCTGTCAAGCCGAGTTAGCGGGCCATTTGCGTCAAAACAAGGCCTTGTTTTTAAAGCAAACCCCCCTTGCCGAATTGTGGCGCCATCCCTTGCATACGCGGGAATTGGGCAGTCAATTGACCAATGTGTTGCGTTGTTTGTTTTTGGAGTCGCAAGGCTATGAAGTCACCGTGACCGAGCTGGTCGGTTGGGAACACAGCATGAAGAACGAGTTAATCTTGGCCAAAAAAGTGCCTGCTGGGGTCGGGCAGCCCAAAGGGCAAAGGGCCTTGGCTGCGGCGGAGCGCTTGCAGGCATTGCTGGCTGAGTTTGGCTTGCAAGCGTTGGCGGCCACGCGCTTTCGAATCGCCAGTGAAGCCGGTTGATTGTGAACGTTTAAGCTTTTCAAAGTAAGCTTCACAAATTAGTCATTACCAACGTCATGGCCCGCCTTCCCCGTTTGTCCCTCCCCGGTTTGCCGCATTTGGTGATGCAGTCTGGGCATAACGGGGCGCCGGTTTTTGTGGACGATGCCGATCGTCGGAGCCTGTTGCAAGTCGCCAAGGATTACGCCGCTGACTCGGGGGTTGAAGTGCACGCTTGGGCCTTCACCGAAAACCGGGTTTTTTGGCTGTTGACGCCTTCGCACTCGCAGGCCTTGTCTGTTTTTATGCAGGCCTTGGGCCGCAAATACACCCGCCAATACAACACCCGTCATGGCCGAAGCGGCACCCTTTGGGAGGGGCGTTACCGTGTCAGCGTCTTGCAGCCAGGCCGATTTGTTTTGCCTGCCATGGTGTTTTTAGACACCCTTTCGGTGCGCGAGGGCTTGACCATGCACCCTTTTGAATCGACTTGGAGCCCTGGCGCGCACTACGCTGGACGTCCGGCCCCCCATTTGCCCGAATCGATGTTGGGCCGCGGATGGGGTCCTCATGCCGATTATTGGGCCTTGGGCAACACCCCTTTTGCCCGGGAGGCGGCTTATGCGGCTCAAGTGGAGTTGGGCTTGTCGGCCGCGGAGATTGAGCAACTTGAGACCACCACGCGGCAGGGCTGGGTCTTGGGAGACCTTGAATTCATTGACGCCTTACAGGGCCAGACGGCGCGCCGTTTGACGCCTGCCAAAGCGGGACGACCCCGAGCATCCGGCCCTTGATTCAATCTGTCCCCAATAATTAAATCACCCAAAGCGGGTGCTCATTAATTGTCATCTGACCCCTATTTAAAGCGCTTGGCATTTTTGTTGCAATGGAATACCCTTATGGCCCTCGCGGAATAAACATTGTGTCACTGGGGACGCTGAGTCCTCTTATTTTTCAGGAATCGCCATGAACCAGGCAGCCGAAATTCAACATTTGCAACAAAACGGTTTGTACGCCGCCTCGAACGAACACGACGCTTGCGGCGTGGGCTTTGTGGCGCACATCAAAGGCCAAAAGTCGCATGCGATCGTCCAAAACGCGCTCAAAATTTTGGAAAACTTGGACCACCGCGGCGCGGTCGGCGCTGACAAGTTGATGGGCGACGGCGCCGGCATCTTGATCCAATTGCCCGATGCTTTGTACCGCGAAGAAATGGCCACCAACGGCATTGCCCCCGATGGCCGCCTTGGCGTGACCTTGCCGCCCGCTGGCGAATATGGCGTGGGCATGGTGTTTTTGCCCAAAGAGCATGCCTCCCGCTTGGCTTGCGAACAAGAAATGGAACGCGCCATCAAGGCCGAAGGCCAGGTGTTGCTCGGCTGGCGCGATGTGCCGGTTAATTTGGACATGCCCATGTCGCCCCGCGTGCGTGCCAAAGAGCCCGTTTTGCGCCAAGTCTTCATCGGCCGCGGCAACGACGTCATCGTGCAAGACGCCTTGGAGCGCAAGTTGTATGTGATTCGAAAAACCGCCAGCGCCAACATCCAGGCCCTCGGTTTGACGCACAGCAAGGAATATTACGTCCCCAGCATGTCCAGCCGCACGGTGGTCTACAAAGGCCTGCTGTTGGCCGACCAAGTGGGCACTTATTACCTTGACCTGCAAGACGAGCGCTGTGTCTCGGCGCTGGGCTTGGTTCACCAGCGCTTCTCGACCAACACCTTCCCTGAGTGGCCGCTGGCCCACCCCTATCGCTATGTGGCCCACAACGGTGAAATCAACACCGTCAAAGGCAATTACAACTGGATGAAGGCGCGTGAAGGCGTGATGGCCTCGCCCGTTTTGGGCGCCGACTTGCAAAAGCTTTACCCCATCAGCTTCGCCGACCAATCCGACACCGCCACTTTCGACAACTGCCTCGAGTTGTTGACCATGGCCGGCTACCCCATCAGCCAAGCGGTGATGATGATGATTCCTGAGCCTTGGGAACAGCACACCACCATGGACGAGCGCCGCAGGGCTTTCTACGAATACCACGCCGCCATGCTCGAGCCTTGGGATGGCCCCGCGTCCATCGTGTTCACCGACGGCCGTCAAATTGGCGCCACCCTGGACCGCAATGGGCTGCGTCCTTCACGCTATTGCATTACCGATGACGACTTTGTCATCATGGGCTCTGAATCGGGTGTCTTGCCCGTGCCTGAAAACAAAATTGTTCGCAAATGGCGCCTGCAGCCCGGCAAGATGTTCCTCATCGACTTGGAACAAGGCCGCATGATTGACGACGAAGAGCTGAAATCCAACCTCGCCAACAGCAAGCCCTACAAACAATGGATTGAAAACCTGCGCATCAAATTGGACGATGTGGCGGGCTCCGAAGCCGCACCTCAAGCCTCGGCCTCCGCCTCAAGCACGCCGTTGCTGCAATTGCAGCAGGCTTTTGGTTATAGCCAAGAAGACATCAAATTCCTGATGAGTCCCATGGCCGCCAACGGCGAAGAAGCCCTGGGTTCCATGGGCAACGACAGCCCCTTGGCCGTCTTGAGCGACCGCAGCAAGCCGCTTTACAATTACTTCAAGCAGTTGTTCGCCCAAGTGACCAATCCGCCGATCGACCCGATCCGCGAAGCCATCGTGATGTCCTTGGTGTCCTTCATTGGCCCCAAACCCAATTTGTTGGACATCAACCAAGTCAATCCGCCCATGCGTTTGGAGGTCAGCCAGCCGGTCCTTGACTTCAGCGACATGGCCAAGCTGCGCAACATTGCCCACACCACACAAGGCAAGTTCAAGAGCCACACTCTCGACATTACCTACCCCGCCGCTTGGGGTCGTGAAGGCGTTGAAGCCAAATTGGCCTCGCTGTGCGCCGAAGCCATGGACGCCATCAAGAGCGGCCACAACATCCTGATCATCAGCGACCGCGGCGTGACCGCCACCCAAGTGGCGATTCCGGCTTTGTTGGCTTTGTCGGCCATTCACCAACACCTGGTGATCGAAGGCCTGCGCACCAGCGCTGGCTTGGTGGTGGAAACCGCCACAGCCCGCGAAGTGCATCACTTTGCCGTTTTGGCTGGGTATGGCGCCGAAGCCGTACACCCCTACCTGGCCATGGAAACCTTGGCGTCTTTGCACAAGGACTTGCCTGGCGATTTGTCGGCCGACAAAGCCATCTACAACTACATCAAAGCGATCGGCAAGGGCCTTTCCAAAATCATGTCCAAGATGGGTGTGAGCACCTACATGAGCTACTGTGGGGCGCAGCTGTTTGAGGCCATTGGCATCAACACCGAAACCATTGCCAAGTATTTCACGGGCACGGCCAGCCGAGTGCAAGGCATTGGCGTGTTTGAGATTGCCGAAGAAGCCTTGCGCATGCACGACAGCGCCTTTGCGGGCAACCCTGTGTTGGCCCACATGTTGGACGCCGGTGGCGAATACGCTTGGCGTGCGCGTGGTGAGGAGCACATGTGGACGCCCGACGCGATTGCCAAGCTGCAACACTCGACCCGCGCCAACAACTGGAATACGTACAAAGAATACGCGCAAATCATCAACGACCAGACCAAGCGCCAGCTGACCCTGCGCGGCTTGTTCGAGTTCAAGATCGATCCGAGCAAAGCCATCTCGGTGGACGAAGTTGAACCCGCCAAAGAAATCGTTAAACGCTTTGCCACTGGCGCCATGTCGCTGGGCTCCATCAGCACGGAAGCCCACGCCACTTTGGCCGTCGCCATGAACCGCATCGGCGGCAAGAGCAACACCGGCGAAGGCGGTGAAGACCCAGCCCGTTACCGTCAAGAGTTGAAGGGCATCCCAATCGCCCAAGGCGCCACCTTGAAGAGCGTGATTGGCGCGGCGCAAGTTGAAGTCGACATGCCTTTGTTGCCCGGCGATTCGCTGCGCTCGAAGATCAAACAAGTGGCTTCAGGCCGCTTTGGTGTCACCGCGGAATACCTGAGTTCCGCCGATCAAATTCAGATCAAGATGGCGCAAGGCGCCAAGCCCGGTGAGGGCGGTCAACTGCCGGGCGGCAAGGTGTCCGACTACATCGGCAAGCTGCGCTACTCGGTGCCCGGTGTGGGCCTGATTTCGCCGCCGCCCCACCACGACATCTATTCCATTGAAGACCTGGCCCAGCTGATTCACGACCTGAAGAATGTCTCGCCCCATTCCAGCATCAGTGTGAAGTTGGTCTCTGAAGTCGGCGTCGGCACCATTGCCGCGGGCGTCGCCAAATGCAAGAGCGACCACGTGGTGATCGCCGGTCACGACGGCGGCACCGGTGCTTCGCCATGGTCATCCATCAAGCACGCCGGGGGGCCTTGGGAAATCGGCTTGGCTGAAACCCAACAAACCTTGGTACTGAATGGCTTGCGCGGTCGCATCCGCGTTCAAGTCGATGGCCAAATGAAGACCGGCCGCGACGTCGCCATCGGCGCCTTGTTGGGCGCTGACGAGTTCGGCTTTGCCACCGCGCCTCTGGTGGTGGAAGGCTGCATCATGATGCGCAAATGCCACTTGAACACCTGCCCCGTCGGCGTGGCCACGCAAGACCCCGTTTTGCGCGCCAAGTTCTCGGGCAAGCCTGAGCATGTGGTGAATTACTTCTTCTTCATCGCTGAAGAAGTGCGCCAGATCATGGCCCAACTCGGCATCCGCAAGTTCGACGATTTGATTGGTCGTGCCGATTTGCTCGACATGCGCCCAGGCTTGGACCATTGGAAATCACAGGGCCTCGATTTCAGCCGTTTGTTCGCTGTGCCCACCACCGACGCCGAAGTGCCTCGTTTCCACGTGGCCGAGCAAGAGCATGGTTTGGAAAAAGCCTTGGACCAACGCCTCATCGAAAAATCACGTCCCGCCATCGAGCGTGGCGAAAAGGTGCACTTCATTGAAGCGGTGCGCAACGTGAACCGCTCGGTCGGCGCCATGTTGTCGGGCGCTTTGACCAAGGTGCACCCCGAAGGCTTGCCGGACGACAGCATCCGCATTCAACTCGAAGGCACGGGCGGCCAATCGTTTGGCGCTTTCTTGGCGGCGGGCATCACCTTGTATTTGATTGGCGATGCCAACGACTACACCGGCAAAGGACTGTCGGGCGGCCGCGTGGTGGTGCGTCCTTCACTGGACTTCCGTGGCGAGTCGGCCAAAAACATCATTGTGGGCAACACCGTGATGTACGGTGCCACGTTGGGCGAAGCCTATTTCAGCGGCGTTGGCGGCGAGCGTTTTGCCGTGCGCCTTTCGGGTGCAACGGCGGTGGTCGAAGGAACAGGCGACCACGGTTGTGAGTACATGACCGGCGGTACTGTGGCGGTGTTGGGCCCAACCGGCCGTAACTTTGCGGCCGGTATGAGCGGCGGTATCGCCTATGTTTACGACGAAGACGGCAGCTTCGCTTCGCGTTGCAACATGGCCATGGTGTCCTTGGAAAAGGTTTTGACCACGGCCGAGCAAGAAGCCCAAGTTGACCGCGCCGTTTGGCACCGCGACCAAAGCGATGAAGCGCAATTGAAGAAACTGCTGGAAGACCACAACCGGTGGACAGGCAGCAAGCGGGCCCGTGAGCTGCTCGACAACTGGGTCAGCAGCCGCACGAAGTTCGTGAAGGTATTCCCGAACGAATACAAACGGGCTTTGGGCGAAATCAACGCCAAGAAAAAATCCGCATCGGCCGCAGCAAAACCTGCTGTGACTGCCTAATCAAACCAATAACAAGGACAGCCATCATGGGAAAAATTACCGGCTTCATGGAGTTTGAGCGCATCGAAGAGGGTTACGAGCCCGTCGCCCAACGCGTTAAAAACTACAAAGAGTTTGTCATTGGTTTGGACGATGCGCAGGCCAAGGTGCAGGCGGCGCGTTGCATGGACTGCGGCACGCCTTTTTGCAACAACGGATGCCCCGTCAACAACATCATTCCGGACTTCAACGACTTGGTCTTCAGCCAAGACTGGAAAACGGCCATTGAAGTACTGCACAGCACCAACAACTTCCCCGAGTTCACCGGCCGCATTTGCCCCGCGCCTTGCGAGGCCGCTTGCACCTTGAACTTGAATGACGACGCCGTTGGCATCAAGTCGATTGAGCACGCGATCATCGACAAAGCCTGGGCAGAAGGCTGGGTCAAGCCCGAGCCGGCCCCACACAAAACCGGCAAAAAAGTCGCGGTGGTCGGCTCTGGCCCTGCGGGCATGGCGGCCGCTCAGCAATTGGCTCGCGCCGGACACGACGTGACTTTGTTTGAAAAGAACGACCGCGTCGGCGGCTTGCTGCGTTATGGCATTCCTGACTTCAAGATGGAAAAATCGCACATCGACCGCCGCATGAAGCAGCTCGAAGCCGAAGGCGTGACGGTGCGCACCGGCGTCATCGTGGGCGAATTGCCCAAAGGCAGCAAGGTCACCAACTGGGCCAAGGAAACCATTTCGCCGGCCCAATTGGAAAAGGACTTTGATGCGGTCTTGTTGGCCGGCGGCTCTGAGCAGTCGCGCGACTTGCCGATCCCTGGCCGTGAGCTCGAAGGCGTGCACTTCGCCATGGAATTCTTGCCCCAGCAAAACAAGGTCAACGCCGGCGACAAGCTGAAGGGCCAATTGCGCGCTGACGGAAAGCACGTGATCGTCATCGGCGGTGGTGATACCGGCTCGGATTGCGTGGGCACCAGCAACCGCCACGGTGCGGCCAGCGTGACCCAATTTGAAGTCATGCCCCAACCGCCTGAACAAGAAAACAAACCCTTGGTTTGGCCTTATTGGCCGCTGAAGCTGCGCACCAGCTCCAGCCATGAAGAAGGGTGTGAGCGCGAATTCGCCATTTCCACCAAAGAATTCATCGGTAAAAACGGCAAGCTGACGGGTTTAAAAACCGTTCATGTTGAATTCAAAGACGGCAAGTTGGTAGAAATTGCGGGCACTGAAAAAGAACACAAGGCCGACCTGGTCTTCCTGGCCATGGGTTTTGTGAACCCGGTTGCCAGCATTCTGGAAGGCTTCAAGGTCGACAAAGACGCCCGCGGCAATGCCAAGGCCAGCACCGAAGAAAAGGGGGGCTACGCCACCAACGTGCCCAAGGTCTTTGTGGCGGGTGACATGCGTCGCGGCCAGAGCTTGGTGGTTTGGGCCATCCGCGAGGGCCGTCAGGCGGCGCGCGCGGTCGACCAGTTCTTGATGGGCCACAGCGAACTGCCTCGCTAAAAACCCGTGGTTGCTGGGAAACCGGGCAGCCCCCTGCGATCAGGCTCAGTTATCATCGGAGATTCGGGTTTCCCCCGATCTCCAACATGAATTCCCACGCCGCTTCGTCATCTCTGGTCGAACTCAAGCACCTGACCTTTGGTTATGGGGGCAGGCCTGTCTTGAGTGACCTCAGTTTGCGCTTCCCCAAAGGCAAAGTAACCGCCCTGATGGGGGCTTCTGGGGGCGGTAAAACCACGGTGTTGAGGTTGATCGGCGGGCAAATCAGCCCACAAAGCGGTGAAGTGATTTTCGACGGGCAGCGTTTGGACACGTCCAACCGAAAAGCCCTTTACCAGGCCCGTCGTCGCATGGGCATGTTGTTCCAATTTGGTGCTTTGTTCACCGATTTGAGTGTCTTTGACAACGTCGCTTTTCCCTTGCGCGAGCACAGCAATTTGTCGCCCGAACTGATCCGGGACATTGTGTTGATGAAGCTGAACGCGGTCGGTTTGCGCGGTGCCCGGGATTTGATGCCCTCTGAAATTTCGGGCGGCATGGCACGCCGTGTGGCCTTGGCCCGAGCCATCGCGCTCGACCCCGAACTGGTCATGTACGACGAACCCTTTGCCGGTTTGGACCCCATTTCGCTGGGCACTTCGGCCCGTTTGATTCGACAACTCAACGACGCTTTGGGCTTGACCAGCATCGTGGTGTCGCACGATTTGGACGAAACCTTCAGCATTGCAGACCATGTCATCATTTTGGCCAATGGCCGGGTGGCGGCCGAGGGGTCGCCCGCGCAGGTGAGGGCCAGCCAAGACCCCTTGGTGCACCAATTCGTCAATGCGCTGCCGGAAGGGCCGGTGCGTTTCCATTACCCAGGCCCCAGTGTGGCGCAGGACTTTGGCACAGTCTCGTGTTCAGAATCGGGTTCAGACTCGGGTTCAGATTCAGGGCCTAACTTGCGTGCCAACTTGGGTGAAAAGGGGGCGAATTCATGAGCCCCAACGCTGATAAAAACCCCAACACCAAAAATACCAAAAACCCCAACAGCCCCGACGGCGTGAGGTTGGACAAAACTTTGGACCTTCAAGACCTTTTGGACCTTTTGGCCCGCCTGGGTGCTGGGGTGCGTGGCCGCTTGGCCCGCATTGGGTCGGCCACTGGTCTGTTCTTCAGGCTGTTGGGCACCTTGCCCGCTTGC
>Ga0007857_1000346_pt1 | contig 13963 bp, 13 predicted proteins | sample CryBogCBH10Oct08_FD_71210 | JGI IMG/M metagenome (GOLD analysis project Ga0007857, IMG submission 71210) | Freshwater microbial communities from Crystal Bog, Wisconsin, USA - CBH10Oct08 | ecosystem: Environmental > Aquatic > Freshwater > Lake | place: Crystal Bog, Wisconsin, USA | collected... | reverse complement strand
TTTGGAACACCTGAAGAGGTAGTTCAGGCATATCTGGCAGATGTCCACCATTAAAGTACTGCATGTTATCGCCCGAATGAATGTGGGTGGTACAGCTAGATATGTACAAACGCTTGTCGAAAATATCCCAAATAGCAAAATTGCGACAGGTTTTGTTCAGGGGTCTGAGACGGAAGATCAGACAACAGAAAAACTACCAATATTTAGAATTAAACATCTAGGACGTAGAGTCTCATTAGTCAACGATTACCAATCTTTCAAAGAATTGCGGCGTTATATACGCGCAGAAAAGCCTCTCATAGTGCACACGCACACCTTCAAGGCAGGGCTCATTGGACGCCTCGTCGGAGGAAGTCATAAGAGAATTCACACATTCCACGGACATCTGTATCATGACAATTCCTTTTCGAGACTAGAAAAAATGCTGATTACCTTGACTGAAAGAATCTTGGCTAAACGAACGGACGCCCTTATCTCTGTCGGTAGTAGAGTTGGTCGGGAATTGCGTACAAAAAAAATTGGAAAAGAAAAGATATGGTTGTCAATCGCACCAGGAGTAAAAAGGTATCCGACTATAAGCAAGCAAAACGCCCGAAAGCAACTTGGCCTGTCCGAATCTGGCCTGATAGTCGGCTGGATGGCAAGAATGACATCTGTAAAAAATCCTCAACTATTCATTGATGTTGCTAGACGAATGCCCGATGTTCAATTTGCTATGGCAGGCGGAGGAGAACTCTTAGATTTGATGAGGGCGCAAGCACCAGCGAATTTAAAAGTAGTCGGCTGGACTAATGCAGCCCTCTTTTTGTCAGCAATCGATATATCAATTTCTACTTCCAATAATGAAGGTATGCCGATTGCGCTCATTGAAGCGCAGCAAGCGGGTATCCCAGTGCTTGCTACAAATGTTGGTTCAAATAGTGAAGTGATAATAAGTGGTGAGACCGGATTTATAATAAAAAAGGACGCGGATACAATCGCCGAAGTACTCCACAAATTGATTTTTCTCCCTCAACTTGTCAAGACTCTCGGTAAGAATGCAAAAGCATGGGCAAATAAAGAATTTAGCCCGGACAAAATGATTCAAAGCCATGTCAAACTTTATGAAAATATTCTGAACTAGCAGATTATTAAGTTGGCTCTCTACTTTCCGCTGCTTCACTAACGTATCAATTAACTTTGCCGCAAAAATTCTTTCGCGGAAACAACTAAAAGGATCTAACCCCTTTCTTTAAGTCAGAGTCCAAAGAGTGAAGAAATTGAAAAATACAATTCTGAATTTGCAGGAATATTGGCCATCGGAAAAATTGGATGAGTGTCAATTAGCGAGCGAAGAGAAAATGCCTCCGCTCTGTAATCGCTGTTTTTATTAATGGATACACGAAAGATTAACCAGTAAATCGACAATTTTTCGCTCAACTTAAGATGAGAAAAGATTTCCAAAGGAATCTTTTTTCTTTCATATATAAGCGCTTTTAATTCAAACATTTGCAATTTTCTATACCGAGTCCAGTTGATACTGTTTCCAAAAGCGCGAGAAAGGTACTCCAGAGTAACGGCCCATAAAGTAGGCATGAGCGCTACTGGAATAAGCTGATGCCTAAGAGATTTAAATAGAGGATCTTTCTCTCGAAAATTTTGAAACTTTAACACTTGCTCATCATTTCCTGTGAAATGGAAATGGCCATGAGAGACTTTAGTGATGCCTATAACAACTATTTCTTTTGGAACGACTAGGACAGTGCTTGCCAAAATCATGGTTGCTATCGCGGCAAAGTAGTCCGGATAAGGTCCTTGATAGTAGTTTGAATCTAGAAAGTTCTTCCGCAAAAATTGGCGATTAATTAACCAAAACTGTGGATTGTAGTCGAAAGCGACAACGAAATTGAAGCATGCCTCAATCAGTGAACTTTTTTCGAGTGGATCCAAAAAAAATGGGGACGATTTTCCTTGATAAATAGATCTCATCTCGTACGACCTTAGGAATCCAAGGTCCTCACCTGGAAATGCATTGGGTAGTGCAAACAAAAAGCATCCTAGATAGGCACAATCTACTTCTCCCTTTGCTACGAGGGATTCGTGAAGGTAGGCCAAAGATTTTGGAACTAGTGCGTCGTCGTCACCAAGCATGAGTATATATTTACCTTCAGCAAGTTCGATGGCCCTATTCCAGTTTTGAGTAACATCTAGATTCCCCCCCCAAGGGAAGTACCTCACTCGAGGGTCTGAATTGCACCGCATCCATTTTTCGACCTCATCATTTGAACTGTTGTCGGCAATCACTACCTCAAAGTTCAAAAAATCCTGAGAAAGGATTGACTGAATTGCACCTTTCAGTAGGTCCAATCGGTCCCTCGTGGGAATGACGATCGAAAAGAATTTTTGCTCGCTTCCCCTCAACAATTCGGCTTCATCCATTTAGTCCAACTCCAGATTTGCAATTTGCTCGTAGATACCGAGGGGGCTCGAAACAAAAGGAATAGGATATTCCTTTACAAATGGGGAATATTGAAATATTTTGAGATTTTGCTGAATGTCTGAGTACAACCACCCTAACTGCTTCGGAAATCTTGACGCTAGAATCAGGACTGCTAATACTTTTCCAATGAATATATATTCAGTTATTCTTAGATTGCGAAGCGTCCGTAATCCAAAAATGACATATCTCAAAGCGGCAACCTTACTCTGATTTCCAGAGCCCCTGAGTAAACTAATTATTTTATTGAAAATAGTAATTTGACGATATCTCTTAAAATCCACTGCAAATTCTCGATCTCCAAGAACTTTGCAGACCTGCATCATAGTCAACACAAATTCATCAACATACCGGGAATCCCCAAGTTGGACTCTAGAAAAAATTTCTCTTATTTCATCCAAATTGGAATCCTGTCCAAGACGGATAAATCCTTGATGTGTTGTGTTAGTCAGGAGAGAGTGCCCAAATGATTTCTTGCTGATTCCTTGAAAAGATAGCGGTTTCGGAACTATCAAGCACGACTTAGCTTTTGCCATCAAAAGGTTGGCAATATAGTAATCAGGAAAAGGGCCTAATAGAAATTTCTCGTTCTCGCGAAGTTCACGGAGCAAAGTCTGCTTAATAATAAAGGAAGGCATGTTGTAAAAAAAATTACGCTTTAATGCAAGTGAGTTTTTGACCAGCGACATGCGCTCTTCAGTGGAAAGATACTCAGGGTACTTTAGATCATCAAGTCTCTTTGCTACGGGATGAAATCTTAATTCAGGTTGCGAGGAATCAGTTTTAACCTGCGGATAAATAAACTGGTAAAGATTGGAATAAATTAAGTCGGGCTGACCAAAATCGCAAAAAATTTTAAGTACATCGTGAGAAAAATTGGGAGCTAAACCATCATCATCACCGAAGAGCATTACATAATCTCCTGACGCATGCTCGAGCGCTCTATTCCAACTTTCTGTAACTGGTAGGAAATCCTCGCTCCTAAATATCTTCAATCTCGTTTCAGAAATTTCTGCGAGCTCATGCGCTAATGGTGTCTTTGAAGAGTTATCAAAAATAATCACTTCAAGATCTTGATAATTTTGCTTCAGAACTGTTTGTGTCGTTTCACGTATACGAGCATTACCATTGTGGCTTGGAATCACCACAGAAATACTTGGGAATTTACTCTTTTGCTCTAAGAGGGTATTTGTGTTTTCAGGGATCTTGAAATTCACACCCATAATTTTACTCTCGCTTCCCCAAGTTATTTGTTCATGCAGTCTTCGAGTTTTCGACGGCATGTTTGTATAGTCCGAGGTTCGATTATCACTTATTAGCAAGTTTTGTTGTTGTTCATTGCGGAAGGTTTTACTTGTACCCCACTCATCTTTCATATATGTCTTCCCGCTATTGTCGACTACTGCTGGCTGCAATCCCATTCTTAAAATTTGGTTAGTTAAGCTATTTCGACCACTTTCAAATTCTGCAACACTATTTCTCTCCACTCCCAAATCGAATTTGATCTGGTCCAGGACTCTACTTTTAATCATAAATGCTGTCGTGCGTATATGTGGATTTGGGAAAAGTGGAAAATTCTTTAGGAAATTAAAATCGCCTCCTAAACTAGTTACGCTAGCGTAGAGTTGGTCAGTTGAAGTTTCTTGAGGAGAATTTCCAATGAAAACCTTCAATAGGAATCGTCTACAAATATTTTTTAAGCGAAAATACACATTCAAAATAAAGAGTCTTTTTTTGCTTTTTTTATGTGTCAATACCCACGTCCATTTTAGAGTCTCTCGATACTTAAGATTTCCATTGAAAAAATTATTTTGAGCATTTAAAATCGCATGCCAACTTGATTGCAGACTTTCAAAAGAACCTGTAGCTCCAACAAGCCCTATTTTAGGATTACTAAATGCTCCAACGTAAGAATTCAACCAATTTGGACAAAGTATCAGCGAGGACGTCTTTAAGAACATAAAGTAGTTATAGCTTGCTTTAAATTTTTCGAAAATATTTTGATACGCATGAATATCAAATCCAATAGAATCATCAACCCAATAAATCTCGGCTGAAATCCCATATTCTTCAATCATCGCTTGAAAGAGTTTTACATCAGAATCCCCAGATTTGCCTTTCACAATAAGTAAGAGATCGTGTTCAATTTCTGGCTGGTACACAAGATAGCTGTAAAGAAATGCTCTAATCTCCATCAAGTTTTCGGATACTCGGGCTAAGTAACAGACCGCAATCGAATTCTCTTGCTCAGGGATGTCCATGCACTTGGTCCTTCCGCTCCGAACTACAATAGAAGGAGTATATTATGATGTGGTTATGGTTAACTCCCAATATAAGTTTTTGTGCCTTGATTAGACGCACCGAGGTTCTTTACTGCATACGGCCTGAAGATTTGGTTGAGAACTTTCTTGGATTTCAAGAGGCCCTGGACATTTTCCCGCCAAGGTGCTCCTCTGTTCATATTCTTTGCAAATCACAGGTTGAAAGCTATTTTTATCAATCCATCGAAACTCTGAATCGAAAATCTCACACGCCTTTTCTCCTGCACTCAATGAGTGATTCGGGCTTTGATCTGGGGACCTATCTGCAACATATAGAGGGTAGCAATGCCGAGTTTTTTATTCTAATGTCTGCATCATCACGACCAACTACGGAAGGTTGGGATGAAATACTGACTGAGCCTTTGAAATCCAACCAAGGATCCCTAGTTGGCTCAATGGTGTCTCAAGAATCACTCAGCTCAACATTTTTATTGGATATTGCCAAAGCAGCATTAACAAGGATTTCACCTAAAAATTGTTTTTTTAGCATTAACCATAAATTCCACCGGAGCTTTCTTTTACTTTTATATTGTTTAGGCTTTCTATCATTAATTCCGTTTTTTGTCGGTCACCCACTATATACTTTAAAAAGATTCTTTCTTTTTCAGCTCTTCCCCAATACTCATTTGAGAAGTACCGGAATAGCTCTTAGTCGTGAATTCTTTCTCAGGATTGTTGAAGGGTCGCCAAAGCAAAAAATTGATGCTCTTATAAAAGAGAGTGGTAGGCGAGGGCTTACGGTTGCTGCATTTTCTGAAATAGTACCCCCGGTGTTAGCAACTCCAAATTCGGTGTTAGACATCCGATCCGAGCGGGCGAAACAGTTTTTCCGGTCTGACAGTAATTTTTTGCCGATTGTATTAGATAGACACTTTACGATCTATAAAGAATCTGACTTAGCTGCGCGATTGGCCCTTCGAAAGAGGACTTGGGGATATTGAATTGGATAAGTCAAAATTTCGATTCTTGATTGGTAGATTTCTTGATACTTTATCTTTTGGGGACCATTTAACTTCTAGGAAGTATTACTCTATACGCGATTGTGAAATTGATAGCGCTGCTCAAGAGGCTACTCGTGGGGGCGATCTTGTAGTCTTGGCGGCATTGAGTCCAGTTTTAGCAAGATCGATTAACGCCCAAGAATTGGTACGCGAGCTCTCCGCAGAAGGCTTTCGCGTGTTTGTCTTAACTCGAGACAGTAAGCGGACTTTTTCTGGAGCGGAGATGACTATTCACTGGACACACTCGGGTAGGGATTTTTTTGCACTCAAGTGTGCTTGGATAAATAGAATAGAATTTTTTAGAACGACAGAGAAAGTGCTTTTCTTAAATGATTCAATCAAATGGTCACGTGGGGCTATTTCAAATTTAATGAAATTCCATAACTCTGCAAAGTATGTTCTGTTGCCAACAGAATCTTTCCAAGTAAGGCAGCATGCCCAACCATACTTTTTTATGATTCCCGCAAATTTTGATAATAGGGTGATCCGCAAGATTTTAGCTCCTGCTCGTAACTGGAGGTTCAAGCGGTCTGCAGTTAGATGGGGAGAATTTAATTTTTTACACAATATTAAAGAAAGTAAAATTAACTATTCGTTTCTTTTAGATCATCTTCAATTTCACAAAGTAACAAATACTCGATGTAATAATTCAAAGTTCTTTGGGTGTCGACAAAATCCTACATTTGAAGCATCAACATATCTATGGAAGTCCTACGGATTTAAAAAAATAGAATCAACATCAACCTAGAATTTTTCTTACTCTTTCTAGATCGGCGTATTGGGCCATTGGACGATTGATAGACCTTTCTTCGGAAGCGTATCTTATATTTATTTTCCAATCATTTTCAATCTTCCACCCCTCAAGGTGCTCACGCAAAGTTTTCGCAACCCCTGAGCCAACGTTATAGATCCCGTTACCCTTTGATCTTTCGATCAACTCCGATGTGATCTTTGCCGCGTCCTCAACATTTAAATAGTCAAGTCTTTGCAAACCTGAAGTCTCGAGAGTGAAGTTCATATCATTTCGGGCGTTGGCTGCATTCAGCGCGGAGAAAAGAGAGTCTCCTCGGAGTCCGTTACCATAAAGATAGAAAAATCTAAGCCAAAGCAAATCTGATCCAGCGCTAGCACAGATTTTCCCTAAATGAAGTCGTAACTCATTCTTTTGAATTCCGTAAAGCGTCGTTGGTATTACCTGATCATCATCCTTACAGTTGCCTTCGTTGAGTCCATACTCTTCACAACTACCTGATACCACAACTCGTCGGGGCATCCAATTTACAATACTTTCAAAAAATTTTTCGGACTTTTCCCGGAATTCGACATGTATTCTGCTGTTTCGGTTCTCTCGAAACAAATTGGTCCAAGCGAGGAAGATCAGGGCGTCAAAACGAGGAAATCGCTCGATGGGATCATATTTCTCTTTTTCTATATCGCAATAAAAAGAATCTGACCTTGCGTGAACTTGATGTTCACGGGTGCCAAGAACGATGGTGTGCCCCCGCCTTCTTAATTCTGCAACGAGGTACCTGCCAAAAAATCCAGTGCCTCCTAAGACCAATATTTTCATAAAAATGCTTGGATGTCCGGTATCGCACTCAATATTTTGCAGCCCCACTCGCGAGAAAATTCCAAAATTGGGAGAATTTCGTTCTTTAAGTTCCAAGGTAAAATCAAGATGTAGTCGGGCCGAACCAACTTAATTTCTTCGAGTTTAACAATTGGAATACGACTTCCAGGGGCGAATTTTCCGATTTTAGCAGTGCTTTGATCAACGATACATTCCAATAGATCGGAACGCACTCCAGCATAATTAAGTAAGGTGTTGCCTTTCGCAGCTGCACCATAGGCGACTACCTTCATTCCATCTTTTTTAGCATCTAACAAAAATCGCAAAAGACTATTTTTAGTGGAGTAGATTCTCTCCTGAAAATCTTCGTAGAGTTTTATAGTCATGAGCCCAAATTCTTTTTCTAATGAGACAAGCTCTTCAACACTACTATCTATTCGGTGTTTTCCGGTGATCGAGTGCTGTAACCAGACGCGCAAGCTTCCACCGTGAGTGTTGAGCCTTTCTATCTTGTAAATGTCCAATCTCGCTCGACTGAAAATAGATTTGAGAGCGATAACTGACAGATATGAAAAATGCTCATGATAAATCGTGTCAAACTGTCCATGCTTAATTAATTCCAGCAAGTGTGGGAATTCAAATGTAATAGTTCCGGTATCCTTCAACATCAATGCGGCAGCAGCAACGAAATCGTTTATATCCGGAACATGTGCGAGAACATTGTTGCCAATGATCAAGTCAGCTTGAGCAAATTCGCCGAGAATCTCGCGAGCAGTCAGAAGTGTCAAAAATGTTTCTATTGTGTTAATGCCTTTTGACTTTGCAACATCTGCGGTACTCTGAGTTGGTTCGATACCTAAACAGGGAATTTTTTGCTCGGAAAAAAATTGGAGTAAATATCCATCATTAGAAGCAATTTCAATGACAAAAGATTCTTCCCGTAGATGAAGCTCTCCGATCACTTGATTTACGTATCGTTTCGAATGTTCTAACCATGATTGCGATACAGAACTAAAATATGCGTAGTCCTCTGTAAAAACTTCGTTGGACGAAACGTAGTCAGCAGTTTGACAAAGGAAACAGCTCTTGCAGACAAACACCTTAAGTGGGTACCACAACTCGGGCACTTCTAGATCTTCATAATTCAAATACGCGTTGGAAGGTGGGGAAGTATCAAGGTCAGCAAAACTCACCATGTCAATCTGGCCACAGGCTCTACATTTCATCAAAATCCTCCTTATTCTTTAGGTAGAATCTTTCTAGTGTCGAATCTTTATCTGACATATTCGAAACTGGTAAAGGCCAAGAAATTTTTAAATCCTCGCTAAAAGCATTAACCCCTCGTTGTTCTGTTGGTAGAAAATCTTCATCGTGCAGGTAAAGCAAATCGCTATTATCTGAAAGTGTTTGAAAACCATGAGCAAATCCTTTTGGAATAAAGAAAGCGCTGTTATTCTCCTCACTCAACAATGCTCCAAAATGCCTTCCAAAACTTTCCGATTTTCTTCTTAAATCCACGGCAACATCGAAAACGGCGCCACGTAAACAAGTAACAATTTTTGCGTCTACCTTTCGAGTTTGATAATGCAACCCTCGGATCGTTCCCGAGCGCATGTTGTGAGAAAAATTTACCTGACGAATTGAAAAATTATTCAGAAAGGGTTGCGATGCATCATAAAATTTTTTAAACACTCCTCGGGTGTCAGTAAAATCTACATTTTGAATAATGTATAAACCATCGATTGGTGTTTCCTTAATTCTCAAAGTTAATTCTCTTTTCACATGCGCTGTACTTTACTATTTGCTCTTGTGAAAAATGAAACATATTTTGACCTTCAATCTCAGCTTGGTACCATAAAATTGATTCGTTAACCGCGGTTTCTAAATTCCAACGCGGCAACCAATTTAGTTCGTTGAATGCTTTTGAGCTATCGAGGGCGAGGTATGGATTTTCATCAAAATGAAGCGACTTATTTTGCACAGTTTTAGGCAGACGTGAAAATTTAGAAAAGATCTTAATTATAGATGAAACTGGTACTTCATCACGGGGTGATGGACCAAAATTCCAAGAATCGAGAATCCCCGGTTTTTTCTCGAGAGAATATTCCGCGGCCCGCAAGTATCCAAAGATTGGCTCCAGAACGTGTTGCCAAGGCCGAACCGCATCCGGATGGCGAATTTCGATTACTGCATTATTTCGCAAGGCTCGCATTAAATCTGGTATTAGCCTGTTGGGACTCCAATCTCCTCCTCCAATTACATTTCCAGCCCTAACCGTAATTAAACTAATACCCTCATGGCGTAGAAATGATTTTGAATAGGACTGGGCTATCAATTCTTGACAAGCCTTGCTCGCCGAATATACGTCATTTCCGCCAAGTGAACTTGACTCAACCAGTGGCTCTTTTGATTGATCTTCAAGATAACATTTGTCTGACGTAACAATTACGACCAATTTTGCTGTTTGATATTTTCGAACACAATCCAATAAGTTTGCAGTTCCCAGTATGTTAGTTTCGATGGTATCCCGTGGTTTCAAATATGAATTGCTTACTAGAGGTTGAGCAGCAAAATGAAAAACAATTTCGGGCTTTGAGCTTTTAAAAAACTTTTCTAATTCTTTTAGATTTCTTACGTCTCCGTAGATACTTTTAGAAAAAAGTTTATTAACTTTCGCCGCTCTAAAGATTCCGTGTTTCGAATCCGGTGGCAAGGCAAAACCGAATAATTCGTTCTCAAATTTGTTAAGGAGTAAAGACATCCAGGAGCCTTTGAATCCGGTGTGTCCAGTCACAAGAATTTTTCGATTGCGCAGCGTCATTACTCCTGCCAGATCTTCCATGGAGGAGTGCCGCTTTCCCAATACTGTTCAAGTTGGTTTTTGTCACGAAGGGTATCCATAGGCTGCCAAAAGCCACTATGTTTCCAAACTTTTACCTGATTATGCAAAGTCAATTTGGAAAGGGGCTCATTTTCCCAAACCGACTTATCCCCTTCGATGTATTCAAAAATCTTCGTGTTAAGAACAAAAAATCCTCCATTTATCCAGGTTGAATCGTGTTCAGGCTTTTCGGCAAATTTCACAACCGAATCACCTTCAGTATCCAGGAAGCCAAACCTTCCAGGCGCCCGTACTCCAGTGATAGTAACAAGTTTCTTATGATTAGAATGAAACTTTAAAGTTTTGCTGACCCTAATGTCAGCTAATCCATCCCCGTATGTCATACAAAAGGTCTCCCCCTCCAAAAATTTAGACGCGCGGAGTAGACGACCACCCGTTAATGTGTCATCCCCAGTATCCAAAATTGTCACCTTCCATGGTGCCCGGCCCTTTGAATGAAACGTGGTTTCCCCTAGAGCATAATCAAAAGTTACATTGTTGTTATGTAATTCATAATTGGCAAAAAACTCTTTGATTACGTATGACTTGTAACCTCCGCAAACTATGAAATCGTTGATGCCGGCGGTCTCGTAAATCTTCATTATGTGCCAAAGGATTGGCTTACCACCAATCTCGACCATGGGCTTTGGTCTTATTGAAGTTTCTTCACTTAGTCTAGTCCCCAAGCCTCCGGCTAAAATTACAGCTTGCACTCCGTACCCCCTTAAGACTCCAACAATACCCAGTAGCATGGATATCCGACCAACGACGGCCAAACCGATAATTTTTGAAAAATAATTTGGCTCATTTGTGCAATCTTGCCCCCATGATTCGACCGATTTAGCGTATCACGCCTCGTTCAAGAACTACTTTTCTGCAAGATTGCAACTTCTTGGCCGTCTTCCCAAGTATCAAAATGACCTGACCACCAACCTTTCAGATAATCGCGACTCAATTCGAGGCCAGAGTCGGAAATCATTGAAGTCATTAATTCATCCGTGTAAGCAACAGAGCCTGTAGGAAAATTTGGGTCAGATACATAACAGCCGGTGGAGTGCTCGTATTCAAAAGTTAAGCCGTTATGACTGCGACGTGATTTCCTCGCGGATTTAATAATTTCCTCTGAATAGAGGAAAAAAGTGGCATAGACCATTCCTTTTGGTTTCAATATCCTACATATCTCCTTTAAATAGTGCCTAATTTCTGGTTCAAACAAGTGTGTAAAGACACTCCCAAGAAAAACTCGATCCACTGAATTGTCCGGTACTGGTACTTCAAATTCATTCGTATTTTTTTCCCCTAAAGGATTATAAAGTTCATGATAAGCATCAAAGTGGTAAAAAATAAAATTTGAGTACTGCTTAGTGATGTTATCTTTACACCATTGGACTGAATCTCTCGTTACATCGATTCCAACAAAATTTATAGCTGGATATTTTTTAAGCAATTGAAATACATCTCTGCCAATTCCAGATCCAATTTCAAGAATAGACATATTATTTTCTAAGCCAATAAATTTTTCATAATTTGAAATATGTGCTTCTCCGATTGATTTTAAAGTTTCTGTTCCTGCCCCAGTCAGTAGGACAAGATGTTCGGGAAGAATATAATTTTCAAAAGCGGATTCTCTCCAAATGCGCGGTAATCTAAAAGTTCTGCCTTCGCGATCTCGTAAATTAATACAACCGTCCGGTGTTGAAAGAGTCTTCAAATCCGCGGTAAAACTCAGCTTGTCACCATCACTAAATTTGTGTGTGTAGAGTTCATCCAGTGGAACAACAGATTTCCCCAATTTTCCATTTACGATCACAGATTTCCGTAGCTTCTTCCAAGCCATTTTTACCGACTCCTCCGATCTTTTAGTTAAGTTGAGTGCAATATTGCGGAGTTTTAATTCAGACCCGTTTAGTAGTTAAAACACTTCACCAGATCGGCTCCCGATTACCGAGCGGAGTCGAGCCCCAATCTCATCAATTTCTCCATCACGAACCAAAGTGTATAGCGTCAAGGTAATTTCTGGATCCGAATGGCCCATAAACTTTGCAGCAGCTGTAACGTGCACGTTATTCGTTTTGAGGAAGTATGCGTACGTCTTCCGTAAGGAGTGAATCGTGACGCCGTAACTTGCTAATGTTCTCGCAATCCCCACCCGCGTCTTTGGAAACTGCTTGAAATACCCAAAGTACGGAACCTCGCGCACACCCGACGGCGTCTTCGTTGGACCATACATGCTCTTATTGATGTGAACCTTCTCGTCATATATATCTGACTCGCGCAGAGCAACCGCCTCCCCCCACCTAGGCCCATGCAAGGCCAAAAACTTAATGTGCGAATCAAACTTTCCAAAATCAGTTTGTGAAACTTCCTCCCACGTGAGAAATTTTTGAGCTTTTGGTCTGGACTTAGGTGCAGTGATCGTTGCGACGGGTGAGACCGAGACAATCTCTCGATTCAGAGCCTCACGATAAATCACTCTCGTTGCCATGAGAGTTTGAAAATAGTTCGGCGCAGCAAGGGGCGCAAAGACGTCGAGAAAATCCTTCTTCGAGATCTCCGCCAAATCTTTCATGCCCAGCTTTGGCGAGACATTTCGATTATAAGCACCCCTGTAGTTAGAAATCGTCTTTTTGGTAACGGGTAAGAAGGTCCAGCAATACGCGGCAAAGTCATCGAGAATCATTTTTGCTCCTAAGTGGGGTGTGGGTCAACCCCATATAAGTCTAGTATATTTAAACTGCACTTGTTGTCAAGATCGATTGTGTTGGCAAACTTCTTAGAATGATCTGGTGGAAATAGAATTCAAAGGTGTTTTAGCTGCGAGCGCATCGGAGACCACAGCCGGCTATCTCCACATCCTCTCCAGAACACACAAGGAACGAGTTGATCTCATCGCCTTGGAGGTGGTCGAATTCCAAGGTCGGCCCACTGCATTTTTACGCAAAGCCCTAGCTAATCCACCAACTTCTTCACCCCTAGACCCGATTGGCTTACGCCAAAATCTTTCATCGCTCTGGGGATCACTCATGACGGAGCACCTTCTCAAGGTCCATACCTATATTGATCGCGATCGAAGCGACATTGTTTCTTATACCGCTTGGAGATATGAGACGCTGACTGCATGGGGAGAGTCGGCGGCCGTGCGCGAGCTCTCGCTTGATCTCAAGATTTCGATTAATACTGTGCGCAACAGATTACAACTTGCTCGCGAGCGCGGCATTCTCACCTCCCCAGGCGCCGGCGCGCGCCTGGGTCGATAATCAACACAGTCTAAATGGCTGAATTGCAGGCAGTGCAGAACCTCTTCTCTTTACCTACTGGAAGATGGCACCTCGGGCAGTAGACACTCATCTGGTGGAGCCAGAGCATCGCGCTGCTGTAGTTCTCGGTGAGATCGGTGATCGCCCAGACAAGCGCATCCATCCGATCAGGTGATGGGCCTCGTTCATTGGGAAGCCAATTACACATCTGATCTTCAAGTTCCGGCAATTGACCTACATGGTGCACTTTATTCGTTGCATAGAGGGCGGCGATCGGTTCAGCGCGAATATCTTTTCCTTTACTCGCCCGAACTAATCGAGTTTTGACCCGCCGATCAAGATTTTTAATCACCGCCTCTACCATCTCACCGCCACTATTACATTCCAGCACAATGGCATCTGCTTTGTACTTGGTAGCCAGGTCAATTGCTCTCTGCCCCCAGATATCAGGTTGGCC
>Ga0007857_1000345_pt1 | contig 13968 bp, 13 predicted proteins | sample CryBogCBH10Oct08_FD_71210 | JGI IMG/M metagenome (GOLD analysis project Ga0007857, IMG submission 71210) | Freshwater microbial communities from Crystal Bog, Wisconsin, USA - CBH10Oct08 | ecosystem: Environmental > Aquatic > Freshwater > Lake | place: Crystal Bog, Wisconsin, USA | collected... | reverse complement strand
ATCGACGGCCGAGGGGGCTTTGCGCGAAACCATCGAAGAGGCCGGCGCGCAGATTGAAATGCAAGCCCTGTTTTCTTTGCTGAACGTGGTCCGTGTGGGCCAGGTGCATTTTTTCTACCTCGCCCAATTGCTCAGCGATCGGTTCGACCCGGGTTTTGAAACCCAAGAAGCCAAGTTATTCAGCGAGGCCGAAATTCCTTGGGATGAGATTGCCTTCAAAACCGTCAAAGTGACGCTGGAGCGCTATTTTGAAGACCGCCGTGGCGGCCATTTTGGCTTTCACCAAGTGGACATTACCTGAGCCACCCATTTCCTTTAACGTTAACGCCTCTGTTGTTTTAACCATGTCCGCTGTCTTTAACTTCACTTTTGTGCCTTGGTTTCGCTCAGTGGCACCCTACATCCATTCACACCGAGGCAAAACCTTTGTCATTGGTTTGACGGGTGAAGCCATTGCTGCCGGCAAGTTGTCTTTGATCGCGCAAGACTTGGCGCTGATTCAAAGCATGGGCGTCAAAATTGTGCTGATTTACGGCTTCAGGCCGCAGGTCAACGAACAACTTCGCGCCAAAGGACAAGAGCCCAAATACTGCAACGGCATTCGGATCACCGACGAGTTGGCACTGGATTGCGCCCAAGAAGCCGCAGGGCAACTGCTTTATGAAGTGGAAGCCGCCTTCAGCATGGGCTTGCCCAACACGCCCATGGCCGGCGCCACCGTGCGCATGATCTCGGGCAACTTCATCACTGCGCGGCCCGTGGGCATTGTGGACGGCGTGGACTTCAAGAGCACGGGCATGGTTCGCAAAGTCGACGTGCTGAGCATCAACCATGCCTTGGATTTTGGCGCGATGGTTTTGATTTCACCTTTTGGTTTTTCGCCCACCGGCGAGGCCTTCAACCTGAGCATGGAAGACGTGGCCACTCGGGTGGCTTCCGAGTTACAAGCCGACAAACTGATTTTCTTGACCGAAGTGCCCGGGATCCGCCAAGACCCCTTGGCACCAGAAAGCGAAGACAACCCCATCGATACCGAACTGCCTTTGGCTGCCGCTGAGAAATTGCTGCGCGAACTGCCGCCCGCCTATCAGCCCACCGACATCGGTTTTTATTTAAAACATTGCGTCGAAGCCTGCAAAGCCGGCGTGGAGCGCAGCCACATCTTGCCTTTTTCCGTTGACGGCGCTTTGTTGTTGGAGGTGTATGTGCACGACGGCATCGGCACCATGGTGGTTGATGAAAAGCTGGAAGAACTGCGCGAGGCCACTGCGGACGATGTGGGGGGAATTTTGCAATTGATCGAACCCTTCGAGCAAGAAGGCGCTCTGGTCAAACGCAGCCGCACTGAAATTGAGCGCGACATCGAACACTTCACCGTCATCGAGCACGACGGCGTGATTTTTGCCTGCGCCTTGCTGACGCCTTATCCCGAGGCCCAAACCGCCGAGATGGCCGCGCTCACCGTTTCGCCGCAGAGCCAGGGCACGGGCGACGGCGAAAAGATTTTGAAACGCATCGAACAGCGGGCCCGGGCGCAGGGCTTAAAGAGTATTTTTGTACTGACCACACGCGCCATGCACTGGTTCATCAAGCGCGGCTTCCAAGTGATGGACCCCGATTGGTTGCCCGACGCCCGCAAGCGCAAATACAACTGGGACCGCAAGAGCCAAGTCTTGGTCAAGAAGCTTTAAACAAACCCGTCGCGTTTGGTGACGAATCGCTGAAGCACCAGGGCCCACAGCAAGGCCAGCGCCAAGACGGCCAATCCGACAAAGCACAAAAATGACCAATTGGCGATCGAGCCGCCCAAAAAGGTCCAGGTCACCGCCGTGCAATCGCCGCTGCCTTTAAAAATCATTGGCACCACGCGTTGCAAGGGGAAGGCTTCAATCATGCCGTAAAAGTCTCGTCCGCAAGTCAGAATGGTGGGCGGGTACCACTGCAGCCAACTTTGGCGGGCGGCCACAAAAGCACCAAAGCCAGCGGCGAGGAAAACCCAAGCAGCCCCGGCAATCCAAGCGCCTGGCGCCGGTTGACCCCGATTGACCTTGCCTTTGAAAAGGGCCGCCACCAAGGCACCCACCACGATGGCGACCATCGCGTCGCGCTGCACAATGCACATGGGGCAAGGCACCAAGCCTTCCACCTCTTGCAAATACAGGCCAAAAGCCAACAAGCCCACGCAGGCCATGGCCATCAACCTCAAGCACTGTCGCGCATGCTTCACCAAGACATTCCATCCCATTTGAGGAACCTCATTTTTTCATCACAATCCAGCTTGGCATCTTAAAAGCAAAGTCTTCTTTTCAAACCATGTCGACCCCCCTAGCGTCCAGCCACCCGATACCGCCGAACCTGCCTCGATTGCGTCAATTTGTGCAGGATTTTTCTTTGCTGATCGAGCAAAGCGCATGGTGCGAAGTCGAAACCAGCTTAACCGATGACCAAGCGGAGGTCCATTTGCTGCAACAGGGTGAGCGCCTGTTGGCCGACCTCATCGCCCACGACGATTGGCTGCCCGAAGAATTCGCCCAACCGCACCCCGAGCACTATCAGCAGTATTTGCTTTACACCGATTGGCAAGAGCGTTTTTCAGTGGTGAGTTTTGTCTGGGGCCCCGGCCAGCGTACGCCCATCCACAACCACACGGTGTGGGGCTTGGTCGGTTTGATGCGCGGTGAAGAAACGTCTCAGCCCTTCCAACAAAATGACCAAGGTGAATGGGTACCTCACGGGCCCTTGAACCGACTTCGACCCGGTGAAGTCGAAGCGGTTTCGCCGCGCCTGGGTGACGTCCATCAAGTCGCCAATGGCCTGAGCGATTCACCCAGCATCAGCATCCATGTTTACGGCGCGAACATTGGCGCCGTACGCCGCTCTGTTTTCAAGCCTGAGGGTTTATCGAAACCCTTTGTTTCAGGCTACAGCAACACCCAGATGCCCAATTTTTGGGACCGTTCCAAAGAAATCTTATGACCCGTTTTGCAGAAGTCCACCAAGCCCTGCGTGAGCACCAAGAAATCGCCCTCATCGACTTCCGCGAAGAAGACCCTTTTGCCCAGTGCCATCCTTTGTTTGCGGCTCAATTAAGTTTGGCCCGTTTGGAGACCGACGCCTGGACGCGCATCCCCCGCCTCGACACGCCCGTGGTGGTGATGGACAACGGCGAAGGCTTGGCTGCCGTGGGCGCCGAACGATTGAAGGCGCTGGGTTACACCCAAGTCAGCCTGCTTGAAGGCGGCTTACAAGGCTGGATAAATGACGGCGGCGAGGTTTTCAAAGACGTGAATGTACCGAGCAAATCGTTTGGGGAATTGGTTGAACATGAGCGCCACACGCCCTCCCTGTCGGCCCCTGAAGTCAAAGCCCTGATCGAGCAAAAAGCCAATGTGGTGGTTCTCGACGCGCGTCGCTTTGACGAGTACCAAACCATGAGCATTCCCAGCGGCATCAGTGTGCCTGGGGCCGAGTTGGTGCTGAGGGCCGCGTCCTTGGCGCCCGACCCCAGCACCCACATTGTGGTCAACTGTGCGGGTCGCACCCGCAGCATCATCGGCACCCAATCTCTGGTCAATGCGGGGCTCCCCAACCGGATCACAGCGCTGCGAAACGGCACGATTGGCTGGACCTTGGCTGGACAAGAACTGGTGCGCGGCGCGCAAGAAAAGTTCAAACCCGTGACCGAAACCGAACGCCAACAAGCCGCCTTGCGCGCCCGCGCCGTGGCTGACCGGGCCGGTGTCAAGCGTGTTTCTTTAGATCAACTCGCGGTTCAAAAGCGAGAAACCACACGCACCACCTATTGCCTCGATGTGCGCACCCCTGAAGAGTTTTTAGCCGCCCACCTGCCCGGCTTTCGCAGCGCGCCAGGGGGCCAGTTGGTGCAAGAGACCGACTTTTCGGCACCCGTTCGCGGCGCGCGTATCGTGCTGTTTGACGACGACGGTGTGCGCGCCAATATGAGCGCCTCCTGGTTAGCGCAAATGAATTGGGACGTCGCTGTACTCGACGGCATTGCGTTATCTGAACTGTCCGAAACCGGCCCCGCTCCGCTCAGGCGCCCTGTGCCCGCGCCACCTCAAAACGCCATTTCTCCGGCTGAATTGGCCGAAATGGTGTCAATGGCGGGCCAAGTTGACTTGGCCACCGAACAAACCGCGAATTCAAAAGGTTCAAAGGGCTTGCTTCAACCCCTGATTTTGGATTTAGGCACCAGTGCCAATTATGTGAAAGGCCATGTGCCTGGGGCGGCTTGGATTTTGCGCTCTCGCATCGCCCAAGACTTGCGCGCGCTCTTGGACACCGCCAAGACGTTCCAACAAGTGGTGCTGACTTGTGAAACCGGCCTCGTTTCGCCTTATGCGGCACAAGAAGTGGCCCAAATCGCTGGCCTGCCCGTTGCTGTATTGACCGGCGGTAACGCCGCTTGGCGACAAGCTGGCCTCCAAGTGGCGCAAGGGGAAACCCTTCTGGCCTCCCCCCGCATCGACCGCTACCGGAGGCCTTATGAAGGCACCGATGCACCCCGTGAGGCGATGCAGGCTTATTTGGATTGGGAATTCGGATTGGTCGAGCAACTCGGTCGTGATGCCAGCCACGGGTTTCGGGTCATTTAATTTCAAGGCCTCCTTTTTTCAAGGCCAATTTGAAGCTGGGATAATCCAGCTAAAGACATTTCATCAATTGAGGATTCCCCATGGCACGTATGGTCAACTGCATCAAACTCGGACAAGAAGCCGAAGGCTTGGACTTTCCGCCCTACCCTGGCGAGTTGGGCAAACGCTTGTGGGAAAGCGTCAGCAAAGAAGCTTGGGCCGCTTGGTTAAAGCACCAAACCATGTTGGTGAATGAAAACCGCCTGAACTTGGCCGACCAACGCGCCCGCCAGTATTTGGCGCGCCAAATGGAAAACCATTTCTTTGGCGGTGGCGCTGATGCGGCTCAGGGCTATGTGCCCCCTCCAAGCGCTTAATTCGCCACGGCTTCATTCACGTCGCCTTCATTTACCCTTTCTTGATCCACTTAGACCTTGATTTTGGCTTCGGGCAGCATTTTCTCGGCGCTTGGGAAGCTTGGAAAAAAGAGCCTGAATCCAGAAAAAAACGGCTGCACCACGTGGCCGTTTTACCTCGAGCGCCGAGCCAGGCGGAATTAAAAGAACAACTTTTTAGCCACCAACCCCAGGCCTTGAATCAAGCCCTGAATCAAAGCTTGAATCGACCCTTGGCCCAGGCTTTATTGTCCCAATGGTGGGGCTTGCAAGCGGGCTTTCATCGGCTGCAGTTTGAGGACCAGCAAGTCATTTTGACGCTGTGCATGGGCCCACGTCACAAAGTGCTGCGCGAACTGGACTTCCAAGCCGATCTGGTCTTTTGGGACGGTCAAACCGAGGACCTGAAACAGGTGGCCAAGTTGTGCCGCCGTGGCGCGCGACTACTCTGGCCAAAGACAAGCGATTCAAACGATTCAATCGCTGCAAACGCTGAGCCCGCTGAGCCCGCAGAGCAAAAAACCCGACTCCAGGCCGTTGGTTTTGGGCTGCCAGAAATGGCCTACGGGGAAACGTGGTCGGTGACTTATGCCCCCCGCTGGGAACCCAGACGCGCGCCACCGCTGGTCAATCCTTGGGGAGAATCGCCGTCGCCAACAGAACCCGTGCTGGTCATCGGCGCGGGGCTTTCAGGCGCCGCTTGCGCCCGCGCTTTGGCCGATCGGGGCTGGTCGGTCACCGTGCTGGACGCGGCGCCTGAACCGGCCACGGTGGGGTCCGGCTTGCCCGTGGGCATTTTTGGCCCGCACTATTCCACAGACGATGGTCGCTTGTCTCAGATCACCCGCCATGGCGTTCGCCACACTTGGCAAGCCGCGCAAAGGGGGTTGCAGAGGGGCATCGACTGGTCACCCACTGGCGTCTTGGAGCATCGGCTACAGGGTCGGGCGGGTGTCAACCCCCTTTCTTCTGAACGTTCGAGCTCAAACTCAACGTTCCCCGAGCACCTGTTCAGTCATGAAGCGACCGAGGCCCAAAAACAGAGCTTGGGCCTTTCGGCAGAGGCCCCCGTGACTTGGCATCCGTATGCCGGTTGGATCAAGCCAGGGCCCTTGGTGCGCGCCTTGTTGAACCACCCCCTGATTGAATTCAGGGGCAATTGCCCGGTGCTGTCTTTGGTCAAAACAGGTCCACAACGCTGGCAAGCGCTGGGCACCCACGACGACCCCAAAGTTCACCCCAAGGTTCACACTTTGGCTGAGGCGCGCTGGGTCATTTTGGCGGGCGGCCCTTTCAGCCCCCGCCTGCTCCCTGAATCCAGCGCCCAAGCCATGGCGTTGGATGCTGTGCGCGGACAAGTGACTTGGGCCAAGACGCAAGACCCAGAGGCTTGGCCCTCTGTTCCGGTCAACGGCCACGGCAGCCTGATTGCCCAAATTCCAACGGCTGCGCCCTTTTCAGCCTCCGGAAAAAACCACCCAATAGGGCCGCCTCAAACAGCTTGGTATGCCGGCGCCACCTTCGACCGCAGCCCGGGTCAACCCGATTGGTCCGGCTTAGAGCACTTGAACCAAGCCACGCCCTTGACGTCGCTGGATACCCAGAAGAATTTAGAAAAATTAAAGTCACTTGTGCCTAGGCTCCCCAGTCTGCCCCATCTGCCTGAGTGGACAGGGGAGACTGAATCGCACGCACCTTTAGATAACAGCCCGGCCCCGATGGGGGAACTCCAAGCCTGGGCCAGCATCCGCTGCACCTCGCCCGACCGTCTGCCTTGGGTGGGCCCGGTTGATCCAGAAAATCTGCCCGGGCTGTGGCTTTGTACGGCCATGGGCGCGCGCGGCTTGAGCTGGGCGCTGCTGTGTGCCGACTTGCTGGGGTCGTGGGCGGCTGGGGAACCATTGCCCCTGGAGACCGCCCACGCGCGGGCCCTCTTAGCTCACAGAAAATCTATCTAAATTCATTTGGGTTATATAGGGCCAACAAATAAGTATTTTGGATTTGTAAGCAAAGCCCGTACATTGCACCCGATGCAAGATTTAGCGTTTTCATTGGCAGGCCTATTTGTGGGCTTGGTGGTCGGGTTGACGGGTGTGGGCGGTGGCTCGCTCATGACGCCCATCTTGATTTTCTTCTTCGGCATGAAGCCGCACTTGGCCATCGGCACCGATTTGTTGTTTGCCGCGGGCACCAAATTTGGCGGCTCGGTTCAGCTGGCCCGCGCCAAGCGCATTGACTGGCCCGTTGTCGGCCAAATGGCGGTCGGTAGCATTCCGGCCTGCTGCCTCACCCTCTACGCCCTGGACCAACTGGGCGCGACCAGCCCCGAAGTCCAGCACGTCATGACCACCACCTTGGGGGCCGCTTTGATGCTGACGGCCGTGGCCACGCTTTACAAGGCCCTGAAAACAAAGTCCCCCGCTGTTGAAATCCCCTCTGAATCGCTCGAACCCACCCAACCCCTGCATCCGGCGCTCCCCATTTTGTTTGGCGCCGCGATTGGCACGTTGGTCACCTTGACCTCAGTCGGTGCCGGCGCCATTGGCGTACTGGTCTTGATGATGGTCTACCCGCACTTGCCTTTAAAGCGCATCGTGGCCGCCGACATCGCCCACGCCGTTCCTTTGACCTTGGTGGCCGGCTTGGGTCACGCCGGTCTGGGCACGGTAGACTGGCTGCTTTTGACCAAGTTATTGGCGGGCAGCCTGCCCGGCATCTGGATCGGCGCCCACCTGACCCATCGTTTGCCCGAGCGGGTCGTCAGAAGTTTGCTTTCTTTGGTGCTGGCCTATGCGGGCACCAAATTGCTGGCCATTTAATTGCTTGCCATTTAATTCTTCAATTTTTTCCAAAATGTACCAATACACCGAATTTGATCGGCAATTTGTTCAAAGCCGTGCCGCCCAACACCGCGACCAACTCACCCGCTGGCAAGCCGGCAAACTGAGCGACGACGAGTTTCGTCCCCTGCGCTTGCAAAACGGCTGGTATGTGCAGCGCTATGCGCCCATGTTGCGCGTGGCGGTGCCCTACGGCGAATTGTCCAGCGCCCAACTGCGTGTGCTCGCCACCATCGCCCGCGATTTTGACGCCCCCAGCGCCGACTTGCTGCAACAAGCGATGGCCACGCAAAGCCAAATCGGTCAGCACCTGCCCGCCGGTGCGGTCGGACATGGCAGCGCGCCTCTGCCGACCCACTATGCCCACTTCACGACGCGCCAAAACGTGCAGTTCAACTGGATTCCGTTGGAAAAATCGGCCGATGTGATGGACCTGTTGGCCAGCGTCAACATGCACGGCATTCAAACCAGTGGCAACTGCATTCGCAACATCACCAGCGACGAGCGCGCCGGCATTGCCCCGGATGAGGTGGCCGATCCTCGACCCTTTGCAGAAATCATGCGCCAGTGGAGCACCTTGCACCCTGAGTTCGCCTTTTTGCCCCGCAAATTCAAAATCGCCATCATTGGCGCCACCGAAGACCGTGCGGCCATCGGTTGGCACGATGTGGGCTTGCAAGTGGTGAAGAACGAGGCCGGCGAATTGGGCTTTAAAGTTTGGGTCGGTGGCGGCATGGGCCGCACCCCCCTCATTGGCAGCTTGATTCGCGAATTTTTGCCTTGGCAACAAATTTTGAATTACCTCGAAGCCATCGTTCGCGTCTACAACCGTTTCGGTCGCCGCGACAACATCTACAAAGCCCGCATCAAGATTTTGGTGAAGGCCGAAGGTCAACGTTATTTCGACGAAGTCGAGGCCGAGTTCAAGCAAATTGTGGAGCATGACGGCGGCGTTCACACGATCCCCGAGTCCGAGTTGGCCCGCATCAGCGCGTCTTTTGTGCCGCCACCCCTCAAAGCCGCTCAACAAAATCAAGCCAACCCACCCAGCGCCGAAGCGACGGAGCAAGCCCTGCGCCAAGCAGCAGATGCCGAGCCTTTGTTTGCCCGCTGGTTGGCTCGTAATGTGGCGGCCCACAAGAACCCCGCACTGCGAGCCGTCACGCTGTCTTTCAAACGGCTTGGTCAATACCCCGGTGACGCCAGCGCCGATCAACTGAACCAACTGGCCGACCTCGTCGACCGATTCAGCGCCGGTGAGGCCCGCGTCACCCACGATCAAAACATCTTGCTGCCTTGGGTCGCCGCGGCTGATTTGCAAGCGCTTTACCTAGCCGCCAAAGCCGCCGGCTTGGCCAGCCCCAATGTGCATTTGTTGAGCGACATGATTGCCTGCCCCGGCGGGGACTTTTGTGCTTTGGCCAATGCCCGTTCGCTGCCGATTGCACAGGCCATCACCGAGCGCTACCAAGATTTGGACGAGCTCGACGACTTGGGTGAAATCGACCTGCACATCAGTGGCTGCATCAACTCGTGCGGGCACCACCACAGCGGCCACATTGGGATTTTGGGTGTCGACAAAGACGGTAAGGAGTGGTACCAGGTCACCTTGGGCGGCTCTGACGGATCGGATTTGAGTGGTGCCGCTGTGCCGGGTAAGGTGGTCGGCTCCTCCTTTGCCAGCGACGAAGTGCCCGACGTGTTGGAAGCCATTTTGAACACCTACCGCGACCAACGGGCGCACGGTGAGAACTTCATCTCCACCCTTCGCCGCGTGGGCCACGAGCCGTTCAAGACCGCTGCCAATGGCGCACGCCATTCAACCGGACGAAGCACGACCCACAGTGCGTCTGCCTCGGTTTAACGCTTTCCAGAATTCAAGCTCATCGATTCAAATTCACCGATTCACCCTGCGATTCTTTGCCATGAAAATTTTGACTGCCAACTTGCCTGAACCGGACGCCGGCGTTCTGAGTTTGCCCAACGATGCGGATCCGCGCGAAGCCTCACTCGTGGGCATCCACCGAGTGGATTTGCACTTCCCCAAATTCACCGATGGCCGCGCTTACAGCCAAGCCTTTTGGCTGCGCCGTCGCCTGGGTTTTAAAGGCGAAATTCGCGCCACTGGTGACGTGCTGATCGACCAGTTGGTGCAAATGAGCCGCTGTGGTTTTGACGTGGCGGTTCTCAAGGCCGGGGTGGATGCCACCGACGCACAAGCCCAATTTGACCGCTACGCCCGCTTTTACCAAGCCGATGCGTCGAACCCTCAGGCCATTTTTTCCTGATTGCCCCTCAAAAAGCATCTATGTCAGCCATCTCTCTTTATGCCCATCAGGCCTCCCAAGACTTTGAACAAAAAGTTCAAAACAGCCTGGCTTTACTCAAATCCGCCCTCACCGACTTCAGCCGCGACGGCGGCTTGGTGACCCAAGCCTCCAGCTTGGGGGTGGAGGACATGGTCATCACCGAACTCTTGAAGCAAGCGGGCTGGCTGGGCCACCCCGCCTTGAGCCTCTTTGTTCTGGAAACTGGCAAACTCCACCCTGAAACCTTGGCCTTGATGGCCCGTTTAGAAGCCCATTACGGCGTCACACTCTCGGTCTACCGTCCAGATTCACAGGCAGCGGCCGACTTCGTGGCGAAGAACGGCGAAGAGGCGATGTACCAAAGCATCGAGCTGCGCAAAGCCTGCTGCGACATTCGCAAAATGAAACCCTTGGCCCAAGCCTTGGCCGGCAAGAAAGCCTGGATTGCCGGCCTGCGCCGCGAACAATCCGAAGCCCGCGCCGAAGTGCCCGACATCGACACCAGCGACACCCAAAGTGGCCGCGCCAAGATCAACCCCTTGGCCAACTGGACACAAGGGGATGTCTGGCACTTCATTGAGCGCCACAACGTGCCCTACAACCCGCTGCACGATGCGTTTTTCCCCAGCATCGGCTGCGCGCCTTGCACGAGGTCCGTCACCCTGGGTGAAGACTTCCGCAGCGGCCGCTGGTGGTGGGAACAAGCCTCTGCCAAAGAATGCGGCTTGCACGTGGCAAGCGTCATTCCCATCCAAGCGGCGAACTGATCACGGCCCCCCGACCCCCCGACTCCCCAATGACTGACCTTTCTGAAATGAACGAACTGACTGTTCACAAACTGAGCACCGCCCATCTGGATGCGCTCGAAGAAGAAACCATCTTCATCCTGCGCGAAGTGGCTGCGGCTTTCGAGCGCCCAGCCCTGCTGTTTTCTGGCGGCAAAGACTCGCTGGTGATGTTAAAGTGCGCCGAAAAAGCCTTTGGCATTGGCCGCATTCCCTACCCGCTGTTGATGATTGACACCGGTCATAACTTCCCGGAAGTGACCGATTTCCGCGACGCGCGCGCACAGGAATTGCAAGCCGAATTGATCGTTCGCAACGTCGAAGACTCGATGAAGCGGGGCACCGTGCGCTTGGCGCATCCCGGCGAATCTCGCAACGTGCACCAATCGGTCACGCTGCTGGAAGCCATCGAAGAATTCCGCTTTGATGCCCTGATTGGCGGCGCCCGTCGCGATGAAGAAAAGGCCCGCGCCAAAGAGCGCATTTTTTCGCACCGCGACAGCTTTGGCCAATGGCAGCCCAAGGCGCAGCGCCCCGAGTTGTGGACGCTGTTCAACACCCGCTTGGCCCCGGGTGAGCACTTCCGCGTGTTCCCCATCAGCAACTGGACCGAGCTGGACGTTTGGCAGTACATCGACCGCGAGCAAATTGCCTTGCCCTCGCTCTATTACACGCACCGACGCCAAGTGGTCGACCGCCGTGGCCTTTTGGTGCCGGTGACCGAACTCACCCCAGCCAAAGACGGCGAAACCGTGCAACTGCGCGACGTGCGTTTCCGCACCGTCGGCGACATCACCTGCACCTGCCCGGTTGAAAGCACCGCCGCCACGCCCGCTGACATCGTGATTGAAACCCTGGCCGCCGACGTGAGCGAACGCGGCGCCACCCGCATGGACGACAAAACCTCCGACGCCTCCATGGAAAAACGCAAGAAGGACGGTTACTTCTGATGAACACCCCAACCCCTTTGAACACCACTGAACTGAAGCCTGCCCTGCGCTTCATCACCTGCGGCTCGGTTGACGATGGCAAAAGCACGCTCATTGGCCGCTTGCTGGTCGACAGCAAAGCCGTGCTGCAAGACCACTTGGCGGGCGTGCAACGCCAAGGCGAAACCGACCTCGCGCTGTTGACCGACGGCTTGTCGGCCGAGCGAGAGCAAGGCATCACCATTGACGTGGCTTACCGTTATTTCTCAACTGAAACGCGCAAGTTCATCATTGGCGATGCCCCTGGCCACGAACAATACACCCGCAACATGGTGACCGCGGCCAGCAGTGCCGACGCCGCCGTGGTGCTGGTTGACGCCACCAAATTAGATTGGCAAAACCCCCACTTGGAACTGCTGGTGCAAACGCGCCGACACAGCCTCTTGGTCAATTTGCTGCGCGTCACCTCGCTGGTTTTTGCCGTCAACAAATTGGACGCTGTGGCCGACCCGTCGTTGGCTTACGCCAACATCAGCAGCGCATTGCAGCGCTTTGCAAAAGCCGCCCACATCGATGTGCGCGCAACGATTCCGGTCTCGGCCCTCAAAGGCTGGAACGTGGTGGATGCCCAGCCCGATTGGTGCGGCTACCAAGGCCCCAGCTTGCTCGAGTTGCTGGAACAACTGCCCGTTACCCAAGCCGATGTGGAGCAACCCTTTGCCTTCCCTGTGCAGTGGGTCGAAAAGTTTTCAAGTTCTGCCGACACCAGCCAAGGTCGTCGGGTTTTTTGGGGCCGAGTCGCGGCGGGTTCGGTCAAACCCGGCCAAAGCATCAGCGTCTTGCCCAGCGGGCAGACCGCCGTCGTCGCCCAGGTTTTGGACCACGCGCGCCAACCCGCTGACATCGAAGCCGGCCACAGTGCCGGCATCGTCCTCGACCGCGAGGTCGACGTGTCGCGGGGCGACTGGTTGTTAGAGCCGGGCAAACTGCAAGCCGAGCGCCAACTTTTGGCCACCGTCGCTTGGATGGACGAAGAACCCTTGGTGCCCGGTCGCGTCTATTGGGCGTTGCACGGCCACCGTTGGGTCAAGGCCAAGGTAAGCCGCATCGTGCACCAACTCAACGTCAACACCTTGGCCGAGGAAGCCGCCAGCCAATTGGCCCCCAACACGATTGGACACATTGAACTGGCGTTCCAAGAACCCTTGGCCACCTTGCCTTTTGCCCAAGCCCGCTCGCTCGGCGCGATGATTTTGGTGGACACCGCCAGCCACAAAACCTCGGGCGCCGTGTTGGTTCTGAAAAGCCAATAAAATCAATCGTTTTGCGACCCCCCTAGTCCTTCTTTAAAAACCATGACCCACGTCGTTTCTGAAAACTGTATCCAATGTAAATTCACCGACTGCGTGGATGTGTGCCCCGTGGATTGCTTCCGCGAAGGCCCCAATATGTTGGTGATCGACCCCGATGAATGCATCGATTGCGCGGTCTGCATTCCTGAATGCCCCGCCAACGCCATCTACGCCGAGGAAGACTTGCCCAAGGACCAATTGGCCTTCATCAAGTTGAACGCTGAATTGGCCCACGCCAGCGGTTGGAAGAGCATCACCAAGCGCAAGCCCGCGCCGGCCGATGCCGACGATTGGTTGAACAAACCCGGCAAACTGGCGAACCTGATTCGTTAAGCCAACCCTTTAAGGCCACCCCATTTTTAAGGCCCTCTCATGCCCGCAGTTGAGACCGATGCCCTGGTGATTGGGGCCGGCCCGGCGGGCTTGTTTCAGGTCTTTCAATTGGGACTGCAAGGCATTCGCTGCCACGTGGTCGATGTGCTGACCCAAGCCGGGGGCCAATGCGCGGCGATCTACCCCGACAAACCCATTTACGACATCCCCGCCCTGCCCTGCGTCTCGGGTTTGGCGTTGACGCAGCGCTTGTTGGAACAAATAAAGCCCTTTGCACCGCAGTTTCATTTTGGACACGAGGTGGTGGGCCTGACACGCTGCAATGACGCCACTGAAAGCGCTCATCACGCTTGGACCGTCAGCACCCGCGGGCCTGATGCAGCAGGCCCTGTCTTCAAAGCCCGAACGGTGTTCATTGCCGCCGGTGTGG
>Ga0007857_1000335_pt1 | contig 14338 bp, 13 predicted proteins | sample CryBogCBH10Oct08_FD_71210 | JGI IMG/M metagenome (GOLD analysis project Ga0007857, IMG submission 71210) | Freshwater microbial communities from Crystal Bog, Wisconsin, USA - CBH10Oct08 | ecosystem: Environmental > Aquatic > Freshwater > Lake | place: Crystal Bog, Wisconsin, USA | collected... | reverse complement strand
CTTGTCCAAAGTTCAAGACACAGACTACACCACAGCCGTGACGCAGCTGAGTCAAGAACAGGTCTCGCTCCAAGCCGCACAACAAAGTTTTGCTTTGGTATCCAAGCTCTCTTTATTCCAATATCTCGGCTAATTAGGGTAGGGCCCTTTCATTCAAGATTTATCAAGAACTGACGAAAAGCAAAATCATGAGTACCACGTCCATTGGCGCGAGCAGTTCGAGTTTTACCTTGCCAAGTGCTTATTCGCCCAACAATACCTCAACGTCGTCTCCGGTCAATGCCAACACCATTGAAACCGCCTTGGGAATGACCTCGAGCATTGACACGGCTTCACTGGCGAAAAACTTGGTGAATGCGGTCTCGGCGCCGCAAACCCAGCAAATTAACGACCACATCGCGACTCAAACCGCCAAGATCGCGGCCTACACGGCCATTAACAGTGCTTTAGCCCAATTGACCAGTGCCTTCACCACGCTGGACACCAATACCAATTTGCAAAATTACAACGCCACGGTTTCTAATACCAACGTGGCCAATGTGACCTCGGCGACCACGGTGGCCCCTGGTATTCACAATTTGAGCGTTAATCAGTTAGCGCAAGCACAGTCCTCTACGATTAGCACCACGGCCAGTAACCTCACGACCTCTGACTCTAATTTGCCAACCAGTTTTGTTGTTCAAATTGGCAATCAGAGTTCGGTCACCTTGAGTAATGCAGATCAAACCCCGCAGGGCATGATCAATGCCATCAACAATGCCAATTTAGGCATTACGGCTTCCTACGTAAACACTGGAACGGGTTCGAACAACTTTTATCAAATCGTGCTTTCAGGCTCGAGCGGTGCAGATAATGCCTTCACGGTGAACGATGCCGGTGGTACTTCGTTGATCAGTCAAACGAATGCAACGGCTCAGAATGCCCAGTTCAGCTTGGATGGTTTGAGCTTCGAGCGTCCCGCCAATACCATCAGCGATGCATTGTCGGGTGCCACCCTTCAATTGCAAGGGACCGGTTCCTCCACCATCAATCTGACGCAAAACACCTCAACGATCACCACGGATTTAAATAATTTGGTGTCGGCTTACAACAATGTTCAAACTGTTTTGAAAAATGCCTCTACCCCTGGCAATACCACCGCAGGTTATGGGGGTAGTTTGGCGCAAGATCCTTCCATTCAAATGATTCAGCAGCAGGTATTGGCTGCGATGCAAGCGAATCCCAGTTACACAGATTCAGGCAACACCACTGTCTTGCCTACGTTGGCCGATATGGGCATTACGGTTCAACAAGATGGCACCATGGCGTTGGACTCAGCCACACTGGCCAGCAAGCTCAGCAGTAATTACAGCGGCGTGGTCCAAGCTTTCAACATGAATACGGCCGGGATTGATGGTCTTTTGCCGAACAAAGGGATTGCCGGTGGAACCCTCAACGTAATTAAGAGCTTGACCTCCAGCACGGGCATTTTGACCTCTAATCAGAACAGCGCACAAGGTGTGATTAATCAAGAGCAAACCAATTTGACAAATCTAAACACCCGAATGGCTTCCATGCTGAGCAATTACACCCAGCAGTTTTCCCAAATGTCGGCCATCTTGGCGCAAGCCGCTAGCACCAAGTCTCAGTTGACGGCTATTTATAACCCGCCATCTACATCAAACTGATTAAAGTTTTCTGAACTCAGGTCGATTCCGCTGACAAGGCCATTTCCGCGACTGTTTGTTGCGGTGATGCGGCTTTGTTTTTTTAGGAGATCGGCCATGAGCGTTAACTTATCCACCGTATCGGGCGCAGCAAGTCTGCCCTATGTCACCCCTGCCAATGCAGGGGCGGCGTCCGTGCCAACGCCCACAGCAGCCAAATCGTCTTCACCAGTTGCAGATACTGCCGTTGAGGTGGTGAATCCCAAGCCGGTTGAGATTCCTGTTTCTCCGCCAAAAACATTTGATTTTTCAGCCCAAGTAAAAGCCCAACAACAAGCTTTGCAGCAAGCTTTGGAAGAGTTGAACCAACAGGCGGCCCAATCAAAAATCTCAGTTGGCTTTAATTTAGACCATGCCAGTGGTCTTCAGTATGTGCAAGTGACCAACTCCAACACGGGCGATGTGGTCATGCAATTCCCTACCAACAAGATGTTGGACGTGGCTGCGAGCATAGAACAGCTCAAAGGCATGCTTTACAACAAAAAAGCTTAAAAAAGTATTTAAGTTTTTTGAATAACAGCCGATTCATTGTTTAACAGGAAGCAAGACCTTTCTTTCTGTTTTATTCACATAGAACCCTTTAGGTAACTTGTTTCTTTTTTTAGGAGAACCACCATGTCTTTGACCATTAACACCAACGTTAATTCTTTGTTTGCTCAAACTGCCATTAGCAACAACAACATCAACCAAGCGAAAGCCATGCAACAACTGTCGACTGGTTTGCAAATCAACCAGGCCTCCGATAACTCGGCTGGTTTGGCGGTTTCACAGTCCATGACTGAGCAAATCAATGGCTTGGGCCAATCGATTGCCAACGCCAACGATGGTGTGAACATGCTTCAAACGGCCGACTCCGCCATGTCGACACAACAACAAATGTTGCAAACGATGTTCACCTTGGCCACTCAGTCGGCCAATGGTACTTATTCAACGGCCCAACGCTCTTACATGAACACTGAGTTCAGCCAACTGTCAAGTCAAATCAGCAATATTGCCAGCCAAACCACATGGAACGGCCAAGCTTTGTTAGCTGCCACTTCTTCTGTTGTTTTCCAAGTTGGAGGAACTTCTGGTTTCACCATTACCCAAAATTTGAAGAAACTGAACGCCTCTGGTTTGGCCATCAACGCCGCTGCAGTCGACACTCAAACCAATGCCAGTTCTGCATTGAGCACTATTGATGCGGCTTTGACCAAGATCAATAATCAACGCGCCTCTGTGGGTGCCACAGTCAATCAATTGACTTATGCAGCTCAAGACATGACCAATGTGCAACAGAACATCACTACTTCTCGTTCTTCCATCGAAGATACGAACTACGCGGCTGCATCGACCAACCTCTCGCGCTCGCAAATCATTGCACAAGCGGCCACTGCCATGTTGGCTCAAGCCAACCAACAAAGCCAAAACGTGCTGACGCTCTTGAAGTAATCTAAATTACTTTGATTTGATCCCCCGCTACTGGCGACAGTGGCGGGGGATTTGCGTTTAGAACGTCGTTTTATTGACGTCTTTGACCTGATAAGCCAGATAAACCTGGCACAGCGTTTGCTTGATAAGAACAGCAATTGACACCTGTGGCCAATTGTTGCCGCTCAAGTCAATCTCTCAACTCAGGAGTAAACGATGTCATTAACGATCAATACGAATGTCAATTCGCTCTATGCGCAGACCGCCATTGCGAATAACAATGTAAACCAGTCCAAGGCCATGGCGGAGTTATCCACTGGTCTGAAAATCAATCAAGCGTCTGACGACGCTGCTGGATTGGCGGTGTCGCAGTCCATGACCCAGCAAATCAACGGCATGGGCCAAGCGATTGCCAATGCCAACGACGGCATCAACATGCTGCAAACCGCTGACTCGGCCATGTCGACTCAGCAACAAATGTTGCAAACCATGTTCACCTTGGCCACTCAAGCGGCCAACGGCACTTATTCAAGTACCCAACGAACTTATATGAACAATGAGTTCACTTCGTTAGCAAAGCAAATTACCAATGTGGCCAAGCAAACCACCTGGAACGGGATGACCCTCCTGACGGGCACCACGGCTGCTTCTGGAGGCATTGGGACTGTTTCGGCGGGCACGGTTCAATTCCAGATGGGGGTAGGTGCTGGTCAAACCATCAATGTCCATATTCCAGCCATTACCCTGTCAGGCTTGACAGTTTCAGCCTCCAACATCAACACCGTCTCAGCGGCCTCTTCAGCCATGACAGCGGTCACCAAGGGGTTGGAAATCCTGAACTCAACCCGTTCAACGGTGGGTGCTTCTGTCAACCAATTGACTTATGCCGCCCAAGACTTGACCTCCGTTCAATCGAATGAGACCACCTCGCGTGCCTCCATCACAGACACCAACTACGCCCAGGCTTCTACCAACCTGTCGCGCGCTCAGATCATTGCCCAAGCGGCCACGGCCATGTTGGCCCAAGCCAACCAACAAAGCCAACAAGTCTTGACCCTGTTGAAGGGTTAATTAGGGGGTTTTCCCTTCCTGACATCTTTGCTTGAGCTTTAAATCCCGCCCTGGTGTGACCCACACCAGCGGTGGGATTTTTTACGCCCAAAAACCTGTCGAAAATCCGTTGGCATGGCATTTGCATTAAGTGTTTCAAACAAACACATTTGCAACACCATGACTCACAATCCCGCTGTCAAAAACCTGCTCTGGCTGGACCCCTTCCAGTCGCTGCCTGCCAGCACATCGGCACAACTCGGTGCCTTGGGCTTGGTGATTCGCCCGGTGCGAACCCTCGAAGACTTCACGCTCTCTTTGCCTTGGGCCAATGGCCTGGTGGTTCGCTTGCAAGACAACGACCAATTGCTCGTTGAACTCCAAACCCTCATGGCCCAGCAGCAAAAGCAGCTGCCGGTGGTGGCCCGCATCGACCGTCGTCAGTTTGAGCTGGCCATTTCGGCCATGCACAAAGGCGTGGTGCATGTGATGCCCGTGGACGAGTGGACCTTGCCCGCCTGGCAAGTGGCCAAACAATCGATGTCCGACGCCTTGCACACCGCTTCGGACCTTGCTTCTTCAAACCCATCGGCCTCAGCTTCCTCAGCTCCCTCAGTTCCTCTAGCGCCTCTGTCCGGTGCCGCCCGCAGCGTGGTGTACGTGGACCCCGCCAGTTTGCATTTGTTGGCTTTGGCCCAACGCGTTGCGCAAACCCAAGTGACGGTTTTGATTCAAGGCCCCACGGGCGCGGGTAAAGAAGTGTTGGCCCGCGTGGTGCATGAGTCCTCACCGCGTGCCCGAGGCCCTTTTGTGGCCCTGAATTGCGCTGCCTTGCCCGAGCACTTGATTGAAGACATGCTCTTTGGCCATGAAAAAGGCTCGTTCACAGGCGCTGCCAAAGAACACCGTGGCGCTTTTGAGCAAGCCCACGGCGGTACCTTGTTCTTGGACGAGTTGGCTGAAATGCCCGTTCATTTGCAAGCCAAATTGTTGCGTGTCTTGCAAGAGCGTCAAGTCATGCGCCTCGGCTCCGAGCGCGCTTTGGCCGTCGATGTGCGCGTGGTCGCGGCCACCAACAAAGACCTGCGCCAAGCGATCGTGGACAAAGAATTCCGTGAAGACCTTTATTTCCGCATCAGCACCTTCAAGCTGACCGTACCGCCTTTGAGCCAACGCCGGGGCGACATCTTGCCCTTGGTGGCCCAGTTGTTGGTGCGTCATGCCCAAAGCGGCCGTGTGCTGCACATCAGTCAAGAAGCGCAATGGGCCTTGCACCAATACGCCTGGCCTGGCAATGTGCGAGAACTCGAAAACGTGGTGATGCGCGCCGTCGTCTTGTGCACCGGCGACACCATCACCCCCGCCCACCTGATGTTTGACGATGCGGCCACCTTGCCTGTGATGTCGATGCCTGAGGCCCCTGCGTTTGCGCCGATGCCCGTGATGAACATGCCTCTGGTTTCATCGGTTGAATCCGACATGGACTCCGATCTGGACGACGATTTGGAAGCCAGCACGCTGCACGAAGAAATCAAAAACAGCGAATTGCAAATCATCATGACGGCCATCAAGACCACTTGCAGCCGCATGGAGGCCGCTAAAAAATTAGGCATCAGCCCACGAACCCTGCGTTACAAGCTGGCCAAACTCAAAGAAAACGGCCATGAATTGGCTTGGTTGAACTGAATCGAGGTCACCCCATGATTGAAAAAGTCAACTCCAACGCCAACATCATGTCGATGTTGCAAACACTGCAGTCTTACCAACGAGAGGCCGCAGGTGCACCCGCATCGGTTACCAGCCCCAATGCCCCCAGTTTTTCAGAAGCGATTCAGAAATCGGTCAACAAAGTCAATGACTTGCAAAACCATTCCCAGGCCATGACCAGCGCCTTCGAGCGGGGTGAGGATGTGCCTTTGACCGATGTGGTCTTGAGCATGCAAAAGTCGTCTTTGGCCTTTGAAGCCACCTTGCAGGTGCGAAATAAAGTACTAAAAGCGTACGACGACATCATGAACATGCCTGTCTAAGAAAGTTAAGAAATCATGGCTACTGACGCACTTCCCTCCAACATGGCCAACATGGCCAATATGTCTCTGGCCAACGCCGGTGGCAATTCGAACGTTTCCGACGCACTGGCCCTGAGCCCCGGAAACGGCAGCGCCAACCCCAACAGTTTGGCCAGCACGGCGGCCAGCCAGTTGGGTCAAGTCAAACAATTGTTGGATCAGCCCGCCGTCAAAAAGGCCATGCCCGCCTTGTTGTTGGCCATCATGTTGCTGATTTTTGGCCTGGCTTACACCTGGATCAACGCACCGACCTACCGTCAAATTGCCGTCGGCATCACCGAAGCCGACCAGCAGGCCGCCTTCGACGCCCTTAAAACAGCCGACTTCAAACCCGTCTTGGATTCGTCCACGGGCCAAGTCACCGTACCGACCACCCGATACCACGAAGCCCGTATTTTTCTGGCGGCCAAGGGGTTGCCCAAAACGGCCCCCAGCGGCATGGACGCCCTCAAAGACCAATCGGCCATGACCACCAGCCAGTTCATGGAGCAAGCGCGTTACAACCAGGCCATGGAACAAGAGTTGGCCCGCAGCATTTTGCAAATTGACTCGATTCAATCGGCACGTGTTCACCTCGCCATGCCCAAACAGTCCGCCTTTGTGCGCGACCGTACGCCCCCCAAAGCCTCGGTGGTTTTAACGCCATTTCCAGGCCGTGTTTTGAGCCAAACCCAGGTTCAAGCGGTGGTGAATTTGGTGGCCTCCAGCATTCCCATGCTGAGCGCCGACAACGTGTCGGTGGTGGACAACCACGGTAAGTTGCTGACCGACAACCAAACCCAAAGCAACTTGGGCATGACGGCAGCACAAACCCAGCACAAAGAAAAAATGGAAGAGTCTTTGCGTCAACGCATTGACGAAATCTTGACCCCCATCACAGGCGACGCCAATGTGCGGGCTCAGGTCAACATGACGCTCGATTTCACCGAAACCGAAATGACCACCGAGAACTTTGATCCTTCTGAAAAGGGCGCCAAGACCCGTTCCGAAGTGTTGAGTGAAGAGCGCAATACGGCCAAAGAAGCGGGGGGCATCCCGGGCACTTTGTCGAATACACCGCCGCCTGCACCGAGTGCCAGCACCAACACCACGGCCGCAAATCCGACCCAAGACGAAAAGACCGTCAACAACTCACACACCACCCGCAACTACGAGTTGGACCGTTTGGTCAAACACGTCAAGGGCGCGACGGGCACGGTCCAACGCTTGAGCGTGGCCGTGGTCATCAACGAGCGGGCCCCAATTCCTCAACCCAAAAATGACAAGGGCGAGGCCCAAGACCCCAAACCCAACCCCTACACGCCTGAAGAGATTGAGCACCTGCAAAGCCTGGTGCGCAGCGTGGTCGGCTTCAACGAAGCCCGCGGCGACGTGGTGACCGTGATTCCGGCCAAGTTTGAGCCTGAACAAGTGGTCGACATGCGTTTGCCTTGGTACAAAGACGACGCCGTGATGAACTTGATCAAGAGCGGCTTTTTGGGACTCGTGTTCATTGCCTTCTTGCTCTTGGTTGTGAAACCGGCTGTGGGCCATGTCTTGAACCGTGACAAAGAAATTGCCGAAGCCGTGGCCGCCGCCATGCCAGCCACTCAACCCGCAGATGGTGAGTTGTCCGCAGACGACATGAACGCCATCCAATTGGGCGACGGCGAGACCTTGGAGCAAATGAAGGCCAAGTTGAAACCCAAGAAATCGAGCATCTCGATGGAAATGTTGGATACAGCCAATTCTTATGACGACAAGGTGGCTCTGGTACGCTTGCTGGTGGCTGAGGATTCGGGTCGCGTCGCCAGCGTCTTGAAGAACATGATCAAAGCCGCTTAACAGGCAATAAGAAGTAGCAAGAGGAAGCAGCATGGCAGATTCCGTCGAAATGACCCCCGAGCTGGAAAAAGAACTGGCCGAAATGACCCGAGTTCAACGGGCGGCGGTTTTGATGCTCTTGGTCGGCGAGCAACAGGCTTCTGAAATCATTCGTTTCATGAGCCCCAAAGAAGTCCAAGAATTGGGCGCTGCCATGGTGCAAGTGGCCGACTTGTCTCAAGAGGCCGTTAATTTTGTGCTCGACGAATTCATTGCCACCCTCAAAAAGCAAACCAGCTTGGGTCTGGGCACCAGCGATTACGTAGAAAAGGTCATGAAGCGAGCCCTCGGCGACGACAAGGCCGCCTCGGTGCTAAACCGCATCATGCCGGGACAGGGTTCTAAAGGCTTGGATATTTTGAGCTGGATGGACGCCCGAGCCATTGCCGACATGATTCGCGGTGAACACCCCCAGGTCACTGCCATCATTTTGTCGGTCCTTGAGCACAGTGTGGCGGCCGACGTGCTGGCTTTCCTGCCCGGTGAACTGCGCCCAGAAATCATTCAGCGTGTGGCCGCCTTGGATGTGGTTCAACCTTCCGCCATGGAAGAGTTGGAAGCCATCATGAAAAAACAATTCGCCAACAATTCGACCGCCAAGTCGTCGAGTTTTGGCGGTGTGAAGGCGGCGGCGAAGATCATGAACTTCACCAAAACCGAGCTGGAATCGACCGTCATGAAGGGGCTGGAAGACCTGGACCCCGACTTGATGTTGAAGATTCAGGACAATATGTTCACCTTCGAGAATTTGACGGCCGTCGACAACAAGGGCATCCAAGTGCTGATGCGCAACGTCGAACCCGATCAGCTGATGACGGCCTTGAAGGGCGCCAGCGAAGCGGTGTTGGATCGTTTCTTGAGCAACATGTCCGAACGTGCCCGTGGCATGTTCAAAGACGACATGGACGCCAAAGGCCCCTTGCGCATTTCTCAAGTGGAAGACGCGCAAAAACAAATCATGCGCATGGCCAGAAAACTGTCCGACGCCGGCGATTTGATCTTGGGCGGAGGTGCCGATTTTGTCTAATTTTGATGTTTTGGTTCGCGACAAATCAGACCGCGATACCACCGCACGCGTCTGGCAGCCGGCCGACTTTTTGGGGGCCACCTCGGCTGAGGGGTCGTTTCAAAAAGACCCCTGGGCGCCCAATCAGGTGCCCTCATTCGAAGCCTTCGATTTGAACAAATGGGAGCAGTCGGTTCAGCAAGAGCTGTCTAGTAAAAAGGCGGCTTTGGCTCAAGTCAAAGCCCAAGCGGCTCGGCTGAGTGCTGAAATTGAAGACATTCAAAACAAAGAATCGCCTGTTTTGGGCGACCCCGGTTCAGCAGCGCCTCAAATCAGCGAGGCTGAACTCAAAAGAATTCGCGATGAGGCCCATGCCAAAGGCGTTGCTGAAGGCCGTCGCTTGATGCGCGAAGAAATTGAAAACCAACAAGCCATTTCTGAGGCCCGTGCCGAAGATGTGGTGAATCAACTCGACACCGAATTGCGCGGCTTGATGCAAGACCCCACGCGCTGGTTTGAGCCTTTAAAGCGCTTGTCTTTGCACTTGGCTCAAGAATTGGTGAAAACCGAATTAACCCTTTCCAGTGCGGCCATTGACCGTTTGGTGCACGCCTGCATCGGCGAGTTGAGCGTGAGCGAAGGGGCTTCGGTCAAGGTTGAACTGAACCCACAAGACGCCCAAATGTTGGCCGACAGTGGCATTCAAAATGAGTTGTGGCGCATCGTCCCCAACGAGCGTTTGAAGTCGGGCAGTGTGCGTGCCAGCGCCGACGACAGCGTGGTGTGCGATTTGATCGAGCACCGTCTGGCGGCCCTTTCAGCGCAATTGCTTTGTGAACCCCAGCCTGCCGTGGAAAGCGAAGATGCTTGATTTTTCAGGCGAAGTCGACCGAAGTATGGCATCCGTCAAAGGGGCAGGGCCTGAGCGCCTGGGCACTTTGGTGCGACTGGTGGGCTTGCGTTTGGAAGCCCGAGGCGTCTTGGCACCCATCGGCTCGGTTTGCGAAATAGTGGGGCAAGACGGCGCCCGGGTGGAAGCCGAAGTGGTCGGCTTTTCCGACAAAACCCTTTACCTCATGCCTTTCACCGAACCCTTGGGCATTGGCCCCGGCGCCACGGTGCGGGTCGTCCCGGACAGCAGTTTGGTGTCCTTGGGTCCGGATTTATTGGGCCGTGTGATCGATGGCCGCGGCGAGCCTTTGGACAATTTGCCCAAGCCGCGCGGTGTGGCCAAGTTGAGCTTGACCGTGGGGCTGCCCGTCAACCCCATGGAGCGGGGACCCATCAACCAAATTTTGGATGTCGGCGTCAAAGCCATGAACGGCCTGCTCACCATGGGCAAGGGCCAGCGCATTGGTTTGGTCGCCGGTTCTGGCGTCGGCAAAAGCGTGCTGCTCGGCATGCTGACCCGCTTCACCCAGGCCGACTTGGTGGTGATTGGCTTGGTTGGTGAACGTGGCCGCGAAGTGCAGGCCTTCATCGCTGAAACTTTGGGCAAAGAAGGTTTGGCCAAGTCGGTCGTGGTCGCCGCGCCCGCCAATGTGTCGCCGGTGCTTCGGCTCAAGGCCGCCAACATGACGCACTTGATTGCGGAGTATTTCCGTGATCAAGGCAAAGACGTGTTGATGCTCTGCGACAGCCTGACCCGCGTTGCCCATGCGCAGCGAGAAATTGGGCTGGCCGTCGGCGAGCCCCCCACCGCGAAGGGGTACCCCCCTTCGGTGTTCGCTTTGCTGCCCAACCTCATTGAACGCGCTGGCGTCGGGCGCAACGGCCGCGGCTCCATCACGGCCATTTACACCGTGCTGGCCGAGGGCGATGATGGCAATGACCCCATCGTCGACATTGCCCGCGCCTCCTTGGATGGGCAAGTCATGTTGTCGCGCAAATTGGCCGATGCGGCGCATTACCCCGCGATTGACTTAACGGGCTCTATCTCTCGCTTGGCGCAGAACCTCTTGAACCCGGAGGACCTGCAAACCGCCAACCGTTTTCGGCGCTTGTGGTCGCTTTACCAACAAAACGTCGACCTCATTCAGGTCGGGGCCTATGTCAAAGGCACCAACCCCGAGTTGGATGATGCCATTCGCCTGCGTCCCTTGATGGAAAACTTTTTGCGTCAAGACTGGCAAATGGGCTTTTCCGAACCCCAGACCCGCACCGATGTGCGCCAATTGATGATGGGCTGATGGGGAGTAAAAGACCATGAGTTCGGATCAACCCCAAGTTCGTGAATGCTGGAGCGTCTTGGCCAATCAGGCCCAAGAGAAGGTGACGCGCATTCAATCTGAGATCAACCAAATTCGCGAGCACATTCTGAGTCTGGAGGCCAGTCATGCGCGCGTTCGCGACATGGTTAACGACTACCTGAACCCTGCCAAGGGCCAGCAAGTCATGATGGGCATGCAAGAAATGCACGACGCCCGGCAATTTGCCACTCAAATGACCGAGTTGATGAACCGCATTCAAAACGACATCGTCAAGTCCAAGCAAGTGCTGGAGAACACCCAGGCCAGGCGCATCAAGGCCGATCAAGAGCGCCTGAAAATGGAAGCTTTGATGGAGCAAGACCGGCAATCTGTTGCCGCTTACCACCGCAAAAAAGAGCAAGCCATCCTGGATGCCACCGGCTTGATGCAATTCAATTTAGGGGCCAATGCTTGAAACCCCTCAACCCTTCCGGTGGCCTCTTGTGGCATTGGCGTGGTTGGCGTCACCAAGCGCGTTGGCGCCCCACTCAAGACCACATGGCGCAGTGGCTTTTGACCTTGCAACCCACTTCCGATCGATTGTTGTTGATCGGGGCCAGTGCAGGCTGGATGCTGCCCAACGTGTGGTTGAAACGCTTTAAGCACATTGAAATTTGGGACTTAGATCCCTTGGCGCCTTGGTTTTTCAGTCGCCGCCACGGCCAAGCCCTCAAAAAAGCCCGGGTGGATTGGCATTACAAAACCGGCGACGCCTTGGGTCGGTTGCCCGAATTGTTGGCACAAAACCCCGATGCCTTTGTCTTTTTTGACAACGTGCTGGGCCAACTCCGCTTCATGCACCGCATCGACGACCCCGATGAAAAGGTGCTGCGCTCTGAACGTTTGTTGAAAACCCTGGTTGCCCAACTGCAAGGTCGGCATTGGGCCAGCATCCACGATCGGCTCTCTGGCCCTGTCGATGAAACCGTCGCCCAACGGGCGGTGTTGTCGGCCCGAAACAGCCAAGTCATGCACGAGGAGCGCCAGCAGTTGCGATCAGACCGCGCCTGGCTGAACATTTTGGGCGCCAAGGGCGAGTGGTTGGACCACCTGACGGCCCAGGTGTTTCCGCCAGGAACACCAGTGAAGGACATGGCTTGGCCCTTCCTGCCGACTTATTGGCATTGGTTGCAGGCGGGTGAAGTCCGACCTTGAGTCTTGACACTGGGGTGGCTTGATTTTTGCTTAATATTTTAAAAATCGACATTTCAAACCCAACATGATCCGACTGCTCATTGAACTTATTTTGGTGGTGGCCCTCGCCGGCGCCGGCTTTTTTGCATGGAAAGGCCAGCAATCGGGCAAGGCCAATGAGGCCAAATTAACCGAGCAAACCACCCAACTGGAGGCGGCGACGAAGGCCGCTGAAGCCGCCAAGACAGAGCTAGAAGCTGCAAATGAGGCCAAAAAGAAGCTGGAGCCTTTGGCCACTAGCGCTCAGCAGCTGGAGGCCATTAAAGCGTCCTTCGCCAGCGGTGAGACCCTGCACGATTTGGAAGAGTTGTACAAGCCCAACAAGAAAGACAAGAACCCCAAGAAACTGTCGGTAGAACGACAGCTGGGCTTGAGCGCCGTTCGTTTGTTGACCAAAGGACCTGAGGACGAAGAGGCCGCGGTTGAATTTAAGAAAGTATTGGACCTGGCCGACTGGGGCAGCAAACAAAAGGTCATTTGTGCGGCCCAAAACGCGCTGGCGGCCATGGGCCAAAAAGAAGACGTGTTGTCGGAATGCAAAATCCCCGGTTTGACCGGACCGTCTGAGGGCGAGTCAAAGTCCGGCGGCAAAGTGCATGAAAAAGACGGCAAAAAGAAGGTGAGCTGGTCTTACAGCGGTGAGACGGGGCCCGACAGCTGGGGCGAGAAATACAAAACCTGCGCCAAAGCCAAGTGGCAATCGCCCATCAACATCGTCGGTCCCTTTGTAAAAGCCAAATTGAGTTTGGTGCCGGCCTACCAAGAAGCCAAGACGGTTCTCACCAACGATGGCCGCAACATCGATATCAAGGTGGAAGAGGGCGGCAAGATCCGCGTGGACAGCGCGCCCTTTGAATTAACCAAAGTGCAATTTCACCGCCCCAGCGAAGACAAGATTGACGGCCAAGCCAGCGCCATGGACATGAAGCTCATGCACCGCAATGAGAAAGGCGAGTGGGTCACCTTGGTCGTGTTGTTTAAAGAAGGCGAAGAAAACGCGACGCTCAAAAACCTCTGGGAAAAACTCCCGGCCAAAGAAGGTGAGCGCGTTGAGTTGGAAGAAAACAAAATCAATTTCAAATCGCTGTTGCCCAGCGCTTTGGATTACTACCAGTATGAAGGCACCTTGACCACGCCCCCTTGTTCAGAAGGCGTGAAATATTACGTGCTCAAAACGCCTTTGACGGTTTCGAAAGACCAGTTGAAGCAATTCCCCTTTGAGGGCAATGTGCGTCCGGTGCAAAAACTCAACGGCCGTGTGGTGCAGGGCTAAAACATGTTGGCGCTCACCCCGTTGTTAACGACGCTTCGCTCCTTGGCGGAACAAGCCCAGGCGGTCTTGGCAGGCGCTTTGAGCCAAAACGACACAGCCACCAGGCAAGCAGTTGACGCCATGCGACAGCTCAAAGCCGAGCTGGCCGACTTGCCGCCAGCCTTGCTCAGCCTGGCAGACAGCCCCAATCTGGCACCGAGCCTGCGCCAAGAAATCAGCCACTGTTTAGAGCAAATTGGCAAGGCCGACACCTTTGTTCCTTTGTGGAGCCAGCGCTACCAAATGGCCCCGGGCTTAATGAGCACGTTGTCAGACGAAGAAGCTGCCCATGTTTTATTGGATCAGCAACTGCCTTTGACTTGGCATTGGGAAAAAGACCTTTTGGTGATTTTGGGCAAGCCCTCCTCATCGCATTGGGAAGCCTTAAAGCAACGAGGGCAACAACGCTGTGTGGTGCTTGAAAGAGCGACTGATTTGGGCAAAGTGAATGGCCAACCGGCGCGTCGATTCGCTAGCTT
>Ga0007857_1000326_pt1 | contig 14557 bp, 12 predicted proteins | sample CryBogCBH10Oct08_FD_71210 | JGI IMG/M metagenome (GOLD analysis project Ga0007857, IMG submission 71210) | Freshwater microbial communities from Crystal Bog, Wisconsin, USA - CBH10Oct08 | ecosystem: Environmental > Aquatic > Freshwater > Lake | place: Crystal Bog, Wisconsin, USA | collected... | reverse complement strand
GTCTGTACCAATTGTTTGTGGACCAACACCAGAAGTGTTAGAACGTAAAACTGTATTGTCTGTAGCAATCAATACTGTTTCTGAACCACCAGAACCAGTAACTGTTGTTGTAATACCAGTTCCATTACCTTCAATAGTTAATGTGCCGCCACCTTGTTGTGAACCTGATCCTGTATTACCTGAAACAGTGAATGAAGTTGCAATCGTATTATTAGAAATAGAAGTAATACGACCTTTTGCATCAACTGTAATTGTTGGAATGCTTGTTGTATTACCATATGCACCAACATTTGAGTTGACTGTTGCTAATGTAAATCCTAATTCAACGTTGGCAGTACCGTTGAAGATAACGTTAGCTGCAGTTGCATCACCGTATGCACCAAAATATTGTGGATTTTGTAGTTGTGTTGCGTATGTTGCTAAGTTTGCTGTGTTAGCATTAAGATTACTGACAGAAATGCCTGCAGCAGTAATATATCCAACAGAAATATTACCCATCGCATCACGTTTGACGATGGTTCCTGAACCATTTGCTGAAGAAGCATTGTCAATTTGTGATGTATAATATTGACCACCAATGTTTACAACACCAGTACCTGTTGAGTTACCAATGAAGATGGTGTTAGACAGATATGAATATGCTAATTCACCTGCCTTAAGCGAACTTGGTGTACCGGTTGCGGTAGAACGCTTAATTAGAATACTTGTATTTGATGCGGCCATTTTAGGGTCCTTATTATAATTGTTATCTGCCTATTTATTGAAAAACATATATCAAAAATTACCTCCGTCAATGTTGCCATCAACAAGTTGAACGGAGTTGTTTGCTAAGTAATATGCGGTATTTGCTTCGGATAAAGCTGTGTTTGCTGTATCACTGACTGAACTAGCCAAAGAAAAAGCTACATTTGCTTCAATGGCTGCTGAATTTGCCACTTGATAAACGGAATTAGCATAAACATATGCTACGTTTGCTTCATAAGATGCCGCATTGGCTGTTGCACCAATTTCTGTTATCTCTGTTGCTAGATTAGCTGAACCAACAAAGGTTGTGGTTCCTCTAACGGAATAGCTTTGAGTTGGGTTTACCGTGGTTCTAACAGTAAAGTTTTGCGTAGGATTGATTGTTACTACTGGCATTATACCTCTGAACCATAAGATGTTGTGACACCAGTAACACCAGGATTAACGAACACTTGTCCTTCTACCACTCTTGTAATGTTGTTGGAAGAATCTTTTATGGTGATATCATACACTAATTTACCCGCAGGAACGTTGGCGGTATTAGCGGCAGGAACACTTAACTGAATGATACCACTATTGGCATCCACAATTGAAGTAGTAAAATTAATGAAAACGTTACTGGAGTAATATGATTTTTTGGCCTGAGCAGCTACGGTAAAATTGGACAAATTATAACCGTTGCCATAGAGGTCGGTTAGTGTGGTCTGTGAAGTAAATGTTGAACCTTGGTCGAGGTACAAATCTGCGTAGGCTGCTGGCATGATAATATCCTATAGATGTATACTATAGGATATTTATGCCAAGCCAAGTTTATCTATTACAAGAATGGTTTACCAAATGCAAGCCAAACAACATTGATTTCCAATAGCAACCCAATAACAATAATTTGTTGCTGCTACTGGTGCTAAAATCCAACATTCACAAGAAGGAAGACAATTTAATGTCCAAGTTGTTGCATAATTAGTTGTAGTGCTCATAATAACATTACATGTACATCCTCTAGGTATAGAAGCAATACATGAACCGTTTACACACAAACATTGCCATCCCCCAGAAGGACATATAGGTAATGCAATACCTGTCCAAGTACAACCTTGATTTGTTGTGTAAGCAGCACAACATCCTGTGCAAGGCCATGCAATAGCCAAAGAGGTTGAAATTACAGCAATCTGTCTTATGCTTGACATGAAACAACAAGGTGTGTTTGTACCACAAGACCAAGTGAGATAATTTGAAGTTAACATTACAGGTGATGTGCCTCGAATTGCAACAGTTGTACCTCCTAAGTCACAAGCCATATTTACACCACATAACGCTGAGCAACAACAAACTTGAACCACTGGTCCGCAGTTACAATTTACATAATAGTAAGTTGAGCAATTGCAGTTAAACCAAATTCCACCAAAACATGCCGAACAAGCTGCGCCAGCAACAGGGCAGTTTGAACTATTTTGACACATATTGCATCCAGGAGCGTAAGATGACCCAAAATTGCAAGGAAATCCAATAAAAGCCGAGCTATTACAACAACCCCAAGCCACCCAACTAGAGTAACAAGGTATACAAGAGCCTGAAGTCTGGCTACTTAAATAAGAAATGTTTATACAGGTTACAATAAAATTGCCATTGAAATTTTGGCACAATATATTTTGGCTACCATTGCATAAATTTTGACTCATCAAATAACCATTGTAACAACCATTTAATCCTGGAATTACAACATAGTTCCCATAAGTATAAACTTGGCATGCTGTGCAACTATTACATCCGCATACATACATCAATGTGGTGGCAGAAGATCCACTATAAGCTACTGGACACCAACTATTTCCACAATCAAGGGACATAACTCCACCTGCAATAGTACAACCTGCACAACAAGGATAACTACACCAAGCACATGGATTAGTTATACAATTTGAATAAAACCAACTTTGATAACCTGTAACACCGGAACATATACACACTGCTGTGAAAAAGTCCGGATTCATATTTGTGCCTAGAAAAATCAAGGGATAAGAACAACAACAACAACAACTGCAAGCAGGGTTACACACCACATAAGTACAAGTTGTGGTATTTGGTGAAGGAGCTCCAACCCATGGATTGAGTTTTACAGACCAACAAGGAGCACAAGAACCCAATAGAAAACAACATAATATGTTATGACAAGTATTAAATGTATTGAGAGAACATGTTGTTGTGGAGAAAGCTGCAACAGCGTTAGCCGATCCCCAAAAGCAAGAACAGAAACAACTAGTGGATGAATTTAGATATTGACAAAAACAAGCAGGACAACAAGCTAATGTTGTCATTGCACACGGGCTATTCACATAAGCAGTTGTTGCAGCATAGCTACCTCCGCATGTCTGTGAACATAAAACTAAATTTTTTGCATTTCCGTTAGAGAATACAACACTAGTAGCAGCGTTTGAACCAAAAATACAATTCATTGTTAAGGTAGATGATGTCATAGCACATGCATGGCCATAATCATTAACAACGCCTACAAAGTCTGAACAGCGGCCTCCATCACTTGTTAGTAATGTTTCTATACAAGGACCAGAAGTGTTTCCGGTTTCAATTGCATTTAATAATCTTAGACCTCTTAATAAAGGCATTTTTATTCCTTAATAATTTGTAATTAAACAACCAGATGGACAAGCTGGATTATTGCAACATCTACCACTAGCATAAATTTTCAGACAAGAACCTGCTTGGAAAAATGCCCAATGGTCACAAGAAGGCAGAGTAAACGTGTTCCAATTTACACCATCACAACTCCAAACGCCAGTATTTGAACATGCACCACAGACAAAATCATTTGCTGAAATCAACAAACCATCTATACAATATAAACAACCCCAGGAGGAAGAAGTTACAGGTAAAGTTGAACAAGTCCAACACAATCCGCATGTATTTGAATATGCTACTTTTGAACCTGATGTAGGCCATGCAACGATAACATTACTTGTTGTTCCTGCTTTAGCAATTAACATTTGTCTCGCAAAAGGAATTTGACAACAAGAGCAAGTAAATGTTATAAAATTGGTTGTTAAAACTGGATTATTACAACCAATTGAACTCATAACTGCTGTTCCATTTGGTGCTACAGTCCAACCCAATACATTATATGGAGCATTAACACAACATGGACAACAAGAATTTCCACCAGAACAATAAAAATAACAATTAAAACCACATTGTGTAAATACGGCATAGTTACTATTACAAATCATAACTGGGAAAACAAAATTGTTGCAAGTGCCACATGTACATAAAATTTGACACCAACTGTATCCATTTGGACTATATGCCACAGTATAAAATGGATATGGATAACAGTAACAATACGCTATAGCTAATAGTGCATCACAAACTGGAGACTGTACCATATTATAAACACATCCTCCGTTACTTAATTGTTGGTTCGTACAAGTTATACAACAAATACAAACATTGCCTGCTGTCCAAGATGTACACATAACTATCAAATTACCACCACAACTAGAACATTGTTGATATGAACTATACAAATATTGACATCCACACATACAGAACAATCTTAGAGGTCCTATTCCAACACCAGGACCACCACAAGTGCACGAACAACAGAAATTTTGAACACAACATTCATAAAGACAATTATTTGCAACGTAAGTGTATGTAGGAATACATCCTTGTAATGCTGTAACTATTACTCCAGGTAAAGTCGCTCCTGCAGCTGTGTTACAAACAAAAACAACCCCGCCATTATAACTGCAAGCATTCAAACATGATCCAGCTTGTCCAATGCATAAACCAGGTGCATATAATCCATTACAACAATAGCCTAAATTTCCACAATTTGTTGCTGTTGTTATTCCGTTAGTATTACACCATGGAAAAGCATTTAACCAACAACCTTGATATGAGCCTGAACAAGACAACATACAACCAAAAAATGTTGAACAATTTTTACCAAAATTTATAGAACAACAACTACTGGAAAGTGTAGCCACCGCATTTGTTGATGCATACATGCAACATGAACCAAGAGAATTTGATAACACATTACACAAATACAAATTTGTATTTGCTATTGTAGACATTGAGTTAATGTTACAAGTGATTGCATTAACTGAAACAGAAGAAGACAAAAAGGTGTTTGATATTGACGGTGAATTTAATACAACAGATGTAGCAGTATTTGAACCTGCTAAAGTATTTACTGCGTTAGTTGATGAAACAAATACTGTTGCTTGTGAACAATTGTTTAATATGATTGATAAATCGGAACATTTACCGGGATCATTTGTTAACAAACTATCAAGGCATCCTGGTGTTAAGGCACCAGATTCCATACACTCTACAAGATAAGCTGCTCTTAATAATGGCATGTTTTTTCCTTATTATACCGGCCACACTAATGCTGGCAGAGAATTAGCAATTTGTGAATAACTAGTTACCTGAATTGTATTCGCTTTAATTTGGTCTATGATTGTATTCAATGCCGACCAAGTTTCGTCTCTTAAATATATTGCTGTATTTGCATCACTTCGGTAAATTGTATTGCTACTATTTATGTAAGACACAGCAGAAATGATATTGTCGTAACCTTTTCTCTGTGCAAACGTGTCTAAATTTGTTTGTGTTTCCTTTATCAATGTAGGAGTAATATCCAAATTGAATTTGGTACCATCATAAGTGTAGCTAAAAGCCAAATCCTCAATAAAACCTTCGGGTGCAGGAATGGCATCAGGAAAATGAGGTGAATCATCTGAAACACATGCAACGATGTTATTTCCTTGTACTATTAATTTCATTATTTTAATCCTATGTACATTTTAGTATTGCTATATTGTATGTGCATGGTACCCAACTACACACACAACAAGTGCCTCCATATGTAAATGCCACACAACAAGCTTGTGTCACATTTACCGTTACTTGTGGTGGTTGAATTGATGAATAATTACAAGGAGTAACAACACAACCACAACTTAATCCAGAAGAACCAGTTATAATAACAACATCAGTATTTGATACACACGGTACACAATAAAATACCGTATAATTAAAACTACCAACAGGTAAAATACAAATACCTGGATTTATTGAAGTGTGAATAATTCTTCCTGGCCATCTTGCGAGTAATGAAGAAGTATTGCTTGTACCACAACAAACACCAACTGAACACGTAACAGCATTCATTTGAGGTGAGATACAAGTGCAGCTTGTATAACAATTTGGTAAAGTAATATTTACTTGGTTGTTCAAGTAATCTATTTGGGGTAAAAGAAATGCATTAACTGAGTCCCAACTTGGTGCAGTCAACAACCATATTCCTGGTCCACCACTAACTAAGAAAGCGGTTGTATCATCATCAGGTTCTGTTGGACCACTTGCATAATAAGTGAATACACCAAGAGATTCAACAACTGCATTGGTTAAATTTGCTGATGGTGTAGTAGAGCGTAATACACCACGGTTAGCATATGTGTATGTTGTGAAAGGTGAAGCTGCACTTGTTTGTGTTGAACCGTCTGGAAAAACATAACAAGATGTGGCACAATGTACTGGTGACACTAGACAAGTAGTACCGCATACGTAAGGTGATAACACACAGGTAGTGCCGTTAACATAAGTACCTGCTACACATGTAGAAGTTATACAACCTGTAGCACAAACACAACATAAAGAAGCATTTGCAACGTTAGCTGCCGCTGTTATTCTACCATAAGCGTCTACTGTAAGATTACTTAATGTTGCACCACCGTATGAACCGGCAGATACTGATGTTGTTGCCAGACCTAAAGCGACTGTTCCTGTTGCCGCATTAGCTGTTAATTGTCCTGAGTTTGCGTATACCGCTGTACTTGAAACTGATACATTAGATGCCGAAGTAACTTGACCTTCTGCATTAACTGTTAGAACTGGAATCGCAGATGATCCACCGTAAGTACCGGCAGATACACCGGTAGTTCCTAACATTCCACTTGATACTTGCGTTAGTGCCATTATTTTGCCCTTTTAATTGACAATCTTGTAGTAACCTGTTACAATAAGATTTCCTTACTATATTTAGTCAATAAATAACCTCATTGATAACATTATGGAAATAAAACATGGGAAGATATAGCACTGATCCTCAAACCGTACAAAGCAATCCCAACCCAACTGGCGGTATGGTTGTAACCTCAAATCCTTACTGTAACCCTCCAATGGGTATGCAACAAGGCCAACAGCAACAACAAAATCCAATGGCCAATTGGCCAACTGTGTTTCCAAAACCAGTCATTGGACTGGATTTACATGGCACACTCATAGAATACAACCCAAATATCAGTAGTCCTGCTGACATTGTACCTATTCCAGGTGCATTTGAAGCGGTAAGACTATTGAGACTCAAAGGTCATAAAGTATTTATACTTGCCGATTATCCAGGAATTGCAGAGAAAAAACTCACTCAGCAAGATGCAGATAATATCCACAATACACTTATGAACATGCTAGGTCAGGCTGGTTGTTTCTCCATAGACGGACTTCTTTACAATACTTCCGCCATGAAAGATGACTTATTTGCCAAACCCAATACTGGTATGATGAAACGTGCCACCAACGAATTCAAAATGAATTGGAAAGAAGGCTGGTATGTTGGAGATGATATCGTTGACTTGAAAATGGCAGAAAAAGGTGGTTCTAAACCTATCTTAGTCTTGACCGGCAAAGGCAATGAAACATTACCAAAACTAGATTCATTTGCCAATAAGGAATTAAAAAAGAAGGTTAAGATATTTCCTAACCTTCTTGCCTTTGCTCAGAGTCTTTAATTACTCTGGTTTGTTACCTTTAGTCAGTAACTTACCAACTTCTGGTAGATACAGATATTTCAATTCACTTCTTTCTAGTGTCTGAATAGCATCTACCATAGTTTCTACCAGTGGATCACCTGCTAGATTAAAAGATGTATTGAATAATACTGGCACACCCGTAATATCTTTGAAGGCCTTAATCAAATCATAGTAATGTTTGTTTTGGTCTTCTGATACAGTTTGTACACGGCAAGTATTATCAACGTGAGTGATGGCAGGCAATTCACCAACGTGTGCAGATTCGATATCAACCGCATACATCATAAATGGTGATTCTTCCATTCCTGCCAAGTCAAACCATTCTTTTGCATCTTCTTTCAATACAGTACCTGCAAATGGTCTGAACCATTCACGACCTTTGACCTTATTAACAAAGTCTTTACCATCTTTAACACGTGGGTCAAAAAGAATAGAACGATTACCCAATGCTCTTGGACCACCTTCTGATTTGGATTGGAAGATTGAAACGATATTACCGTCTGCAATCAACTTAGCAACATCGGCTGGTGTAACTTCTTCATTAGTATATTCGGAAGCACCTTGACCACCAGTGAAGTTAGAACCAAAATATTGAATCTCTTGTGTACGGTCAGGACCCAAATACAATGTTGTTAATGCTTCACGATTTGGTTCAACTTCGTTTTGTTTGCAATAGTTGAAGTAAGCTAACTTAGCCAAACCAATAGAAGTACCACCATCGTGTGCAACTGGATCAACATAGAAGTTGATGTCGGGGAAACGCTTACGTAGGTAGTAGTTAGCAACACAGTTCAATGCATAACCACCAGCAAGAACAACATTCTTTTCACCAGTTGTGTCAATGGCTTTCTCAACCAAATCACCAACCAATTTTTGTGTTTTATCTTGTACAGTCCATGCTATATTCTTAAATTGCTCTTGAACTAGTGATGCATCTTTGTGCCAACCTTTTGCTTCTTCTGGATACTTAAAAAACTCATAACGACCTGCATCAATGAAAGCGCCAGCTGGATAGTTAGGAATAATCATGTTCTTATTGGCACGGTCACCGATGAACAGGTCATCCATTCTTTCATCAAAACGACCATAAGGTGCAAGACCCATTGTCTTACCCGCTTCAATGAAACCAAAACCCAAGTAGTGAGACACAGCCTCATATACTTTTGTGATTGTCGTTGCATCATCAAAAACAAACTCTGTGGTTTCATTACGGCCACGAATGTTTGGTGTTTTGTTTCCACCATAAGACTTGTAGATTGGTGTAATCGTATTCAAGTCTTTGCAATGAAAGATAGATTCAGTTTCAAAACCTTGTGGTGCTTGGTCTTGTGGTTGACCTTCTTGTGTTTGCATGATGTGGTATGAACCAGCACCGTCAACAACAATAGCCACAGCAGTATCGAAACCAGAATTATAATAAGCACCAGCAGCATGGCCTAAATGGTGTTCGTTACCCATATTGGTAACTCTAACATTTGGATAATGTTTACGAACCAATGCTGAGTAAGCATCTTCTCCATTCCATGGTAGTTTATCAAAGTTTGGATTTGTTCCACCCAAAACAATCTCATCAATAGGACCACGTTGAATGGCCTCTAAGATACCTCTAAATGGATTGCCATCGTATTTTAATCGTGATAGTCTTTCTTCCTCAATGTAAAGTTCTACTTTACCATCAACAATTAAAGCGGCTGAACCGTTATGTCCAGGATTAATACCGAGTGTTCTATATGTCATATCATTTCACCTTTTGTTCAATATCTTTAACAATATTCTTATACATATCATCAATTTCAGCGTCCGTGAAATCCATGCACTTATCATTGTATCTATCAGCTAAGTGACTATCAAGGCCACAAATACGAATAGGAGAATACTTCTTGAAGCCAGGCTTCTCAATGATGTTGAAGTAATCTGGATATGTGGTGTTGATAGCAAATGTAGAACCAACAATCACAGTACCTGGTTTATTTAGCGCTCTTGCCATGTGTTGGCCAACTGAATCAACACCAACAAAATAATCTGATGACTCAATGATAGCAGACCACATTCTCAAGTCAGCTTGTACTTTGAATGTGAATGTATCTTCTGCAACTTCAAAATCTTTTTCACCAAAGAAGATGAGATTGTATTTGGTGGACAATTTACGAACCAACTTCACATAAGATTTTGGATCCAAAGAACGAGAAGAATCGTCAATCAAGTCTGTACCATCTTTACGGATAGAACGACCAAATGGTTGAATAACTAGGGTTTTAGCCTTTTGTTGTTGTTGCTTGACCTGAGCAAGAACATTGGCAGCATTCTTTTCTTCTGCCTTGTTGAGAACCATGATAGGAGGTTCTAGGTCAGAGTGGTCATCTGTCTGATTGATTTCTTTATCAAACGCTTCTGCAAGTGAGAGTTCTTGTTTGAAGTAACCTGGGATCCTATAAGGTTCTGGAGTAAAAATTACATCAGCCTTGGCAATGACGTTATCAAATACGCCTTTAGTATCTGGATTGTATGTAATGTCTTGGAGTTCTGGAATACCCCACAATAAGTTATCCCATCCAGCTATGATAACATTCCAGTCATCTTTTGGATGTAGCTTGGCATATTTACGTAGTGCGGGAATGGCAGCAACAACACGACCGGCGCCGCCATCAATGTAGAAGATTTTCTTCATAATAAAACTCCATGGTAAAAAATAATAAAGGCTTAAATTATAACATCAATTTATCAAGATGTCAAGTATATTTAGTGGCTAATTTTTAACTGTTTTAAGATCCAATTGGTATTGTTGATGTGTAACACTTGCAATAGGATTTTTGGCCAAACTTCCATTATCCGTATCGCACTATCGTAAAGTGAGTTGTGATTCCATTTTGAATATTATACTCCGTTTCTTCATATAATGGTGAAGTGTTATCTCTAAAATCGTTTGTAAGATTTATTAGTATACCAGCTGAAAAAGAAGTAATATTTTCTGTTTTTACAAGATTATCATGTGACCAAGAAGAAGTAGAACTTATATTATTAGCATAGTTTGCATTATAATACTCCAAATACGCTTCACTTTTGTTGGTGAAAAGTTGTACTTGAGTATTTGGTAAAGTCGTAGTAGTTGTTATTATCCACATTTTATTTTCCTATAAATTTTTAACAGCACCCGATAGTATGAAATCTTGTTACAACTTGGCCAGCATTAACATCGTAAGTGGATGTAGATGGTAATGAACCGCACGGTAGTGTGCACCAACCACTTTGACATACACAAGCAACACCAATTAACCAATTGTTGGCTAATGGAGCTGGGAGAGAATATTGATATCCTGTGCAACAACAGTAGATACAACATAGATAACAAAATCCAAAGTTTGTTACTGTACCATTAGTAAAGTTATTGGAGAATGGAGAACGATCCGTCATACCTACAGTAGCATAACAAACTATTCCCCCTGGCGATACTGTATTCTGAGCAATACCAACAAAACATTGTGCTGTAACTGAAGGTAAAGTTGCAGCCATAACCCCAAGTGATACAGAACCTGAGCATCCAACGAAAGGACAATGATTTCCAGCAGTAATCAATAAAGCGCCAGATTGCATTGTAAATGGATAAGTATTATAATTCCAAATGTTGGTAGAATATGCTGAATTATAACATTGTACATTTGTGCCAGTCGAAAATGAAGTGGTATTGTTGATTAGGAATCCATTAGCACCACTCAAAGAGTTTGCATCGATGTTTATTTTTCCTCTAATAGTATACACACATGTATCAATCAATGCATGATTTATAGACATATCTGGGTAAACATTATATACACCACCAATACAACACCAACTTTGACAAGAACAACCATTATTACAAATAATGTTTGCGTATGGTGTCCATGCACTGGAATAGGTGTAATTGAAAGCAAAATTATAACAATTTAATTGTGTGCAATAAGGGATAGATGCTTGCAATAAAACATCTTGTATACCATTGCTTACAAACAAATTATTAAAACCATAGAATGGTTCTCTAATACCACAATATGAAGTTGTACCATAATAGCATGGCCAACTGCAACAAAGAAGTCCGCAAGGCAAATCCCAATACCACCATCCGCCACCGCAAGGATTACATAAGTTATTGCATCCTGTCACGATAAAATTAGTAGAACTCTTGTAACAAATACATGGTCCAGTTCCAATACAGTAACAAGCCACATTTCTGTATAATTGATTGGTCGATTGGCTGCAACAAGCAATACCATTAAGTGCACATGCAGCTGTTGTCATCAATCGTTTTATACAATCACCATTATCTACAGCAATTAGGTCAACAGCAAAATATGGTACAGCACATTGATAACAATTTGCAGTTGTCCTATTCATTTGTGTACATGCTCCAGGCAAACAGCTACAAGAAAAACTTTGGAAGTATGGTATAGAACAAGCAGACAATGCACAAGGACAAATACTATTACATGTCATAGCATAACAACCATCTGAAATTGGTTTGAAAGCTAATATTTGATTATAAAAACAGAGACAGTTTATTGTACAACATGAGAAACAACAAGGACAACAATTGTAAGGAGTAGAAGGTAAATTACAATATGATAAAGTTTGTGTATAGAAATTACCTAAAATCCAATTATCTGTTGCATAAGTAAAAAATTGCCATCCTGATGTTGTATAAGGCACCCAACAAGAATAACCATTTTGTGGATTTGTCATAAATGGTAAAGCATTTACCGCAGGCAAGAAAGATTGTAGTGTTACTGTACACGAATTTGCTGCTGGCCAACACAAATAACAGGCAGTATCTGTTGTTGATTTAACAGAAATATAAGCACAAATACAAGAACAGTTTGTTCCATTTACTTGCCAAGAAGCGAGTGGATTACAATTATCGCAACAAGGATCAGTTACTTGTGTAACAAATCTCAACCAATAACAACCATCTGGAGTGAGTGTTGAATAGTGGTAAATGTTACTACAACAACCATTAGTAACAATACAACAATTTGTTCCTACACAATTTGCCAAACAAGTTGCATTACAATCATTAGAACAACAATTTCTCACTAATGATATTTGGTTTGTAGTTGTGCAATAACAGAAAAATAATTCATACATTCCAGAAACAAAACATCTCACACAAGCACATTGATAACAAAGATTTGCACATTGGTATCCAAAAATAACAGCACCTGTTGTTCCATTTCCAGATACACTACGTATTGGCAATAATTTACCTATCAATTGCCAACATTGTTGATAAGCACAACCACAACCACCACAACTAGAAAATGTAGCAAGTGTTGGCCAGCCTTGTGCTAAAGTGGTTGAGCTTATACAACAAAGACAAGTTGTTGCTATATAAGTACCACCAGGATTCACACAACTTACAGTGATACAGATGTATGGAGCATCATAGTAACAATAACCTGGACAATATTGACCTACATTACCAGGGTGTGCATAAACAGTAACAAAACAGTTTTCTGAACAACCAAATCTTAATGATGTCAAATCACTTAAATCATTTTGTCCACTACAATAGTTAGCACAACCTAAACAATAAGAACATGATGGGTTAACACAATATAAAGCACCACTACTTACACATACGCCACAAGAACCGTTAATTGCAACTGGTTGTCCGGCAGTAATACATGCACAAGCAATTGCACAAATATATTTGTCAGATGAAACGGCTGCCGTACATTGTACTGTTGAGTCTGAGAATGTTATACAACTTCCTGATACTTGAATAGTCATGTTCTTACCTTGTTATTATTATTCTTCTTGTTTTATTTATGGTGAGCACTTTTAATTCCATCCATAAACAGAAAAGCACGTAGGACCCAACCAACAACAGTTTCCAAATGAAGGATTATAAACATATATACCTATTCCTGTTAACGCTGGACAACTAGTGAAACAATTTATAAATGTGCCTGTAGTTATCCATCCCAAAGGACCTGTTGCATAGCCAATCATCATATTTGTCTGAAAAACTGTCGCATAATAACATGCGCTATTGCCTATGCAACAACCATAGAACGGACAATATGAACCGCAGGCGCCTAATATTGTCATACCTCCCATCGCACCACCACTAATGCTTTGGATGAGAAGATTGAATGAACCATAAGGACAAGATACCAAGCAACAAAAACAACCGTTGACTCCCGAAGTACCGTTTTGCCAAACGCAAGAACCTGAAGAACCTGTATAAGAAGTGGTTCCACAATAATATGGAATAAATCTCCAATCCACCTGATATCCACCATTTGAACAGAAACATACTCCTGAAAAGATAATGCAATAGTTTTTATATCCTCCGGTCAATGGAATTTGAATACCACAATTACAATAACAACAGTATGAGGCAATAAAATTTAATCCTGAAGAAGGTACATTTGTAAGACCGGAACCGTTACCAACAAAACATGTGGTTGCACAATGAATTGGTGCTACAATGCAACAAATGGTGCAGATATTATTTGAAGCATAAACGCAAGCCGCCGCAAGACAACAATTTGTAGTAAAATTGCCACCGGAAGCACAAATATTTCCTGCTACGACACAACAATTTGTACTAATATTACCACCAGAAGCACAAATTGTTGGTGATTGTAAGCAACCACTGGTGCAGATACAACACAGTCCGCCTACGGTATATTGACATAAGGTTACTGACATTATTTAGCCTCTTTTTTTAGTTCTTCTACTTCAGACTTCAATTCTTTGATTGCCTCAACCAAAACTCCAATGATTGAATCATAATTAATTGTCTTGATTCCGTCATCTTTTATAATAACCGCATCAGGTAAAACAACCTCTGTTTCCTGAGCTACCAATCCCATACTATTTAGTCCATTGTTCTTCCAGGTAAACGTAACCCCTCTCAATTGGTCTACTTTTTCCAAAGCACCAGTGATAGTTACGATATTATCCTTGAGTCTTTCATCGGAAGTTGAACTCATTACAGTTGC
>Ga0007857_1000320_pt1 | contig 14682 bp, 16 predicted proteins | sample CryBogCBH10Oct08_FD_71210 | JGI IMG/M metagenome (GOLD analysis project Ga0007857, IMG submission 71210) | Freshwater microbial communities from Crystal Bog, Wisconsin, USA - CBH10Oct08 | ecosystem: Environmental > Aquatic > Freshwater > Lake | place: Crystal Bog, Wisconsin, USA | collected... | reverse complement strand
CCCGAGCGTGAAGTCGGGACGACAGGATTTGAACCTGCGACACCCAGACCCCCAGCCTGGTGCGCTACCAAGCTGCGCTACGTCCCGCGGCAATACCCTCGAATGATACTGAAACCTTTAAATCCGCATATTCTGGAGAAACGGGCGAAGCAGAGGCTTAATCGCGCTCTTTGACGTTGACGACAACTTCCACTGGCGTGCCAGCGAAACCAAATTCTTCGCGCAGCCTGCGCTCGATGAAGCGACGGTAACTGGTCTCAACGAACTGGGTCGCGAAAACAACAAATTTCGGTGGGCATGTGGCGGCTTGGGTCGCGAATCGAATCTTTGGCTGCTTACCGCTACGTACCGGTGGTGGCGTCGCGCCGACAAGGGCGCCAAGAAATGAGTTGAGCTTCGCAGTCGGGATTCGCTTCTCCCAGCTTGCAAGCGCCGTACGCAAGGCCGGAGCTAACCGATCTCTATGCCAACCGGTCGCGGCAGAGAGGTTGACTCGCTGCGCCCATGGATAACGCTCTAACTGTCGTTCCAACTCTTTCTCAAGTTGGTTTTGACGATCCTCGTCCATCAAATCCCATTTGTTCATGACAATGACGAGCGCTCGTCCCGCTTCTTCAACCATTGAGACAATGCGAATGTCTTGTTCGGTCAACGGAATGGAAGCATCCAACACGACAACCGCAACCTCGGCACGTTCCAGCGCGCTGGCTGTTCGAAGCGATGCGTAGTAATCGGTTCCGCTATCTTGATGTGAACGTTTACGGATGCCAGCGGTATCGATAAAACGCCAAGTATCGCCACCGATTTCAATCAATTCATCGACCGGATCACGAGTCGTTCCAGCTTTATCGTCGACAATCACACGAGATTCACCAGCAAGAATATTGAGCAAGCTTGACTTACCAACGTTAGGTCTTCCTACAAGTGCTACACGACGAAAACCATCGTCGGGTTGTTCTGATCCAACTTCTGGCAATTGTTTGATAAGAAAATCTAATAGATCGCCGCTACCGCGACCATGCAACGCCGAAACAAAGTGTGGCTCTCCTAGTCCAAGATTCCACAGCGCGTGCGCATCTGCCTCTTCAACCTGACCATCAACTTTATTGGCCGCCAAGATAATTTTCTTTTTGCTGCGACGCAGCAACGTTACGAGCGACTCATCTTCGTCAAGCGCTCCAACTTGAGCGTCCACTACGAAGAGAACCAAATCTGCTTCATTGATTGCGGCCTCAGAACCCAACGTAATCTTGGTAGAAATTCCTTCAGGACGCTCTTCCCATCCCCCGGTATCAATCAATAAAAATCGGCGACCATTCCATTCGGCCTCGTACTTGACGCGATCTCTGGTGACTCCTGGCGTATCCTCAACAATCGCTTCGCGGCGCCCAATAATTCGATTGACCAGCGTTGACTTGCCGACGTTTGGACGGCCAATAACCGCAACGGTTGGCAATCCCAACAAATTGCGGCGCTTAAGCCACTCCCAAATTACCTCGACCACTTCTGGCAAAGAGAGAAGCGTCGAATCGAGTTCCAGAGCATCCGCCGCTGGTTTAAGCGGAGAAATGCGGCGATTGGAATCAATCTCATCACGGTTCGAAAGCGAAGCCGCAACCTTCGCCGAATCTACACTCTCAATCTTTTGCGATGAAATTTCATCTTCGCGACGCGCTGCACGCGCATGCAGATCCGCGTATAGAAATACTTTGAGATGAGCTTCGGGCGCAACAACGGTTCCGATATCTCGCCCTTCGACAACAATTCCTGCTGGAGCTGCTTCAATTACCTCTCGCTGAAGCGCAACTAGATAATCACGAAGTTCTGGAATCTGACTGAACTCACTCACCTTGTCAGTAATCCGCATGGTACGAATTTCAGTCGTTATGTCGACATCTCCACAAAATATTTCAGGCTGTTGCGGATTAGTTTTGAAAGTGATCGCTTCTTTGCGAAGCGCTGCGATGATTTCCCAGCCCTCGGAGAGATTCTCCTTAAGCGCCAACCATGTTGCCGCGCGGTAAAGAGCGCCAGTGTCTAAGTAACTCCAATTGGCTCGTGTTGCAAGAGTTTTGGCTGTGCTCGACTTGCCGGAACCACTTGGTCCATCAATCGCAACAATCACATTAGCCATAGCTCAACCTTACTGTTAATAACTACTGCGAAATTCGATTATTTACGAGGCTGATGCGCAGACCAACCGAGATTCTTCAAGTGAATCTGCAACTTCTCGGCATCTGATTCTGAAAGAGCAAGCGTGATTAACCCAGTTGATTGACCTGGGCTATGTTCAATCGAGAGATCTTCAACGTTTACCCCTGCACGTGCGCATTCGTCGAAGAGCGCCGCAAGTTGCCCTGGGGCGTCCTTGATAACGACCGGCAGATATGTGTAGTCACGCACCCGCGCGCCGTGCTTGCCTGGAATTCGTTTCTGCCCCGTACGGCCTGAGTCCAGAATCTCAACGAGCGCTTGTTCGTTCTTTTCGGAGAGCGCTTTTACTAGGTCGCTCAGTCGGGTCGCATAGTCGTTCAATAGTTCGATATTGACATCGGCATTGGCGAGCAAAAGCTCACTCCAAAATCCTGAATCCGAGGCAGCCAGCCGCGTCGTGTCCCTGAGTCCCTGCCCTGCCAATAAAAGCTCCTCGGGGTTGCGAGAAGCGAGAACAGATCCCAAGAGCGAGCTGACCATCTGAGGCAAGTGTGAAACAAGACCGATGGTGGCGTCGTGCTCGGCTGGACCTAAACGGTAAGTCGTACTTCCCAAAATTTCGCCGAGCGCAAGAGCGATCTCAGTAGCTTTCTCGGAGCTAGTCGGACTCGCAGTGACAATCCATGCCCTGCCCTCGAAAAGGTCAGCGCGAGCCGCTCCCGGTCCTGAAATCTCACGTCCTGCCATCGGATGAACGGATACATATCGGGGATTGGATACCGATAAAGTCAAAACCTCATGCAAAACCTTAGACTTCAATCCGCCTATGTCTATAACTATTGACTCGGGATATCGCTCGAGGGCACCCAATACAAGAGTTCCAATCGCTGAAATCGGGGTTGCAACTATCACCAGTTCAGGGTCTGTCGGATCACTAATTAATCCACCGGTTAGCGCGCTGGCGAGTTCGGCGTTTGCTGGCGAAGAGTCCTCGAAGCTGACAACTACTCCCCGAGCGCTCAAGGCAAGGCCAATAGAAGTGCCAATTAGCCCGGCACCTATGATGCGAGCGTGCCTTACATTCGAGAAGGATTCGTTAGCGGGCAAGGTCAGGCCTCAAGACGCTCGCCCCACGCAAGTACACGTGCTGAACATCGCTCTGCTTGAGATCAGAATTTGCATGGATCAGTACTCGGACTGTAAGAGGAATAGCTCCCGGAACATCCATCTCCTGAGCGCAAATCAGCGGAACTTGTTCAAAGCCCAAGTCTCGAACCGCTGTGGCCGGAAACGAAGAGTGAATATCGGGAGTTGCAGTGAAGAGGATCGAGACAATGGATTCCAACGGAAGGTCGTTGATTCGAATCATTTCGCGCACTAATTCTCCGACGGCCGACCGCATCTCCTCCGCTGAATCGGCTTTAAGCTGCGTGGCTCCACGGAAACCTCGAGTACTCATGTGCTTATCGTAGGGCACCTAACGGTTGAGCGATTGCTAATTTATGCTTAAAACGTTTTACCCTTTTGTCAATAAACCCACCTTTGCAAATGTCGATAATCTATAGGAGATAATCAGTTGGGAGGCTTGAATATTAATTTATCGACATTTAGAAGAGTTTTACGCTCAAGATTATCCCTTTATCGATATTTGACTGCTGACAGTATTATCAATAAAACGTTATATTGCTTATTTAGATTTCGATTTAACGTTTTAGCGCTAAAGCGTTAAACATGTTTTCTATTTCTGGTTGCGAGAGCGCTCGCCAGCGACCCGACTTAATCTCCCCGATGTTGATAGGCCCGAAGTCGGTCCGGATCAACCGGAGGACTTCCACCTCAAGGTAATCGAACATCCGTCGGACGATGTGAAAACGACCCTCATGGATTGTCACCTCGACCCAATAGTGCTTGGGTTCGATCTCGCGAACAGTCGTCACCTCGAGAGCTCGGGCGAGCCCGTCCTCGAGCTCAACGCCTTCTAATAGCGCGGCTACCTGAGCCTTTCCGAAGAGGCCCTTGATCTCCACCAAATACTTCTTTTTCAGTCCATAAGATGGGTGGGTAGCTCGATGGGCCAAATCCCCATCATTTGTTAGCAAGATGAGGCCTTCACTTTCGCGGTCAAGACGTCCGACGTGAAAAAGGCGCTCATTTCGCTCGCGGAAGTAATCGCCCAAATTTGGCTTTCCCTGAGGGTCCGACATCGCCGAAATTACGCCGATAGGCTTATAAAACGCTAAATAACTCTTAGTCACTGATTGATTTATTGCCTCACCATCAACCTCTACTTTAGAGATTAAGGGATTAATCTTCGTGCCGAGTTCAGTTACTTGAACACCATCTACGCTGACTCGACCTTCCGAGATCAACTCCTCGCTCCCCCGGCGGCTTGCTATACCGGCGTCTGCAAGTACCTTCTGAAGGCGTACGAGTGGGGCGCCAGAATCAGCTTTCAAATGGGAATCTGCGTCTAGCTTTGAAGTCTTCTCACGAGGGCTCATAGGAGAACCCTAGAGTAAAGGTTGAGAATTTGTTAATCGAGCTAGTTGGGAAAATCGGGAGAGCTAGTTATTTAGTCAGTGAGCGTAGAAAGAACCTCATCCAAGCCATCAACATCGGGCAGGAATGGTGCCAAGGCTGGCAGATCGCTGACGTGGTTGAGACCAAGCTTCTCCAGGAAGTACGAGGTGGTCACGTAGAGAATTGCCCCCGTCTCTGCCTCAGTTCCGCTCTCCTCGACCAAACCACGCGTGACAAGGGTCTTCATGACCGCTTCGACGTTTACGCCGCGAATAGCTGAAACGCGAGCGCGAGAGATGGGTTGGCGATAGGCAATAACGGCGAGGGTTTCTAGCGCGGCCTGAGTAAGGCGTGTCTGTTGGCCATCCAGTACAAACTTCTCGACGATAGGTGCAAGGTCGGGATGGCTATAAAAACGCCAGCCGCCGGCTACCTGCCGGAGTTCGAAGCCGCGACCCTCGTTCGAGTACTGCGTCGCAAGTTCTTGAAGGGCGGCTAATACCTGCTCGGTAGGTACTTCCGTAATCTGAGCCAAGATGATCTCAGAGACCGGCTCATCCACGACCATCAGGACCGCTTCAAGTGATCTATTTAGTTCGGGATTAGACATTTTGGTCTCCATTTGTCTCATCTTCAGCTATAACTACCGGAACATCGAACTCATCGCTCACTTCGATATCCCCTTCGGCTCCGCCCACCCAAGTAATATGAAGCTCACCCAAGGCAATAACTTGCTCAAATCGCAGCACTCCCTCGCGATACAGCTCAAGTAAGGCCAAGAATCGGGCAACAACCACCAAAGTGTTCTCGGCATCGCCTGCCAAGCTCCTGAATGTCACTCGGCTCGAGCGGCGGAGCTGTTCCACAATTTTGACCGCTTCTTCGGTCACGCTCACCAAAGGTCGGTGGATGTGCTCGACGCCCACTACGGGCGGACTCTTGGGCGAGAGGACCCGCTGAGCAATGGCAGCGAAGCGATCTGCGCCTACGCCAATCAGGACCTCCGGCAGCAGCTGGGCAAAATGGGACTCCAGCGCGACCACGCGGGCAAAAGTCTTCTCCGCCAGGCTGACACGCTCGTTGAAAATCGCCGCGATCTGCTTGAAGGCTCGGTATTGGAGAAGGCGGGCAAAAAGGAGGTCGCGGGCTTCGAGCAAAGCCAGGTCGCCCTCGTCTTCGACCTCTCCCGAAGGGAGCAATCGAGCCGCCTTGAGGTCCAGGAGCGTTGCCGCCACCACGAGGAATTCAGTGGTCTGGTCCAGATCCCAGCCCTCTTCTGAGCCCTCTAACGCCCGAATATAGGCAATAAAGTCATCGGTCACGACCCCGAGGGCTACCTCGGTGACATCCATCTTGTGACGGGCGATGAGCTGCAAAAGTAGGTCGAATGGGCCATCAAAATTGGTGAGGTGAACCGAAAAACCGGGCGCAGCCTCAGGCTGTTCCTGGATGATCTCGGGCTCACTCATGCGAGAAAGGTACTTGAATCGAGCTTGTCACGGTAATCGCATCGCCGTAGAGTCCCGCTATGGCAAAAAGCTCTCAAGAGGTTTCTCGCTTCGACGCTAAATCGACAAATCGAGATGAAGAATTAGCCGCTACCTCGGTGGTCCTAGGACGCAAACCGATCGAATTTCCAGAAGTGATAAGTGCTCCTTCTGAAAGTAAAGCCCGGGTCATCTCTATCGTCAATCAAAAGGGCGGCGTTGGAAAGACAACCACCACCATCAACCTTGGTGCGGCGCTGGCCGAAATGGGCCGTCGCGTCCTGCTCATCGACTTTGATTCACAGGCGTCTATGACAACGGGCCTTGGAATCAAGCCAGCTCAAATAAAAGAGCAGTACGGTTCGATTTGGCATCTGCTCAACGATTCGAGCGCAAAGATCACCGACTTCATTTTGAAATCCAACCAACCTGGTCTTGATTTCATCCGTGGCCACGAAGACCTTGCAGCCGCTGAAGCCGCATTCGTCACCGAACTTGCCAAGGAACACAAGCTCCGCAAACTGCTTTTGCCAGTTGTGGATTTGTATGACGACATTTTGATCGATTGCTCCCCTTCACTGGGTACATTGACCATCAATGCGCTGACCGCTTCAAACGGCGTGCTTATTCCGATGGAATGTGAATATTTTGCGGTTCTCGGACTCTCGTTGGTGAAAAAGACAATCGAACGTGTTCAAGAAAACACCAACCCTAACCTCGCAATTTACGGAATTCTAGCCACCATGTTTGACCGCAAGACCGCTCACTCTCGCGAGGTACTTGCGCTTATTGATTCCGAATTCCCAGATGAATTACTCGACACCATCATCTCCAGAACGGTTCGATTCTCCGAGTCCACCGTGAAGGGTGAACCAATCACAACTTATGCAAGCAGTTCTCTCGGCGCGGTTTCGTACCGCCGCCTTGCCCGCGAATTGATCTACCGAGGAGGAGCAAACTAATGAGCCGTCGCGTCAGCCTGCCAGGAGCGGATGAACTCTTCCGCCAAACAACAACTCTTAGCGCTGTTCCCTCACAATCCCCTATGCCGGAGATTGACGCGCCCGCGATGCCACTGGCCGCGCCTGCTTCAAAGAAGACCGTGCGCACAACGGCACGCCGTCGCGTAAATACCTTTGATCGCTCACCGTCTGGACGCGAACGCCACGACGAAAAAATAACCGTCTATCTTTCGCCCGAAGAGTTGTACGACCTTGAACAGGCGCGGCTCGCGCTTCGTGGCGATTTGGGTTTGGCGGTCGATCGCGGTCGCATCGTCCGTGAATCACTTGCGATCATCATTGCTGATCTTGAGGCAAAGGGCGATCAGAGTATTATCGCTCGACGCCTTCGCGGCAAGTAGTACCAACCGCAGCAGATTTACCGGGCTCGTGGATGAGCGGTGCTATAACTTTCACGAATCTTGTCGATAGTAACGAGCGTATATATCTGCGTCGTCGTTGCTGACGAATGCCCAAGTAACTCTTGAACCACGCGGATATCTGCCCCACCATCCAATAAGTGCGTCGCGAAAGAATGTCGAAGTGAATGTGGGCTTACCTCGACTGTCAGATCTGCGCGTTCAACCGCCTCTTGAATTATCTGCCAAGCGCTTTGTCGACTTAGGCGCGAGCCGCGAGTATTGAGAAAGAGCGGCTCGTTCTTAGATGTGCGCGAAGATTTCATGGCAAGTGCGGGGCGTTGGTCGTCGAGATACTTCTGAAGCGCAGTCCGAGCGAATGAACCAACCGGAATAAACCGCTCCTTGCCGCCTTTGCCGCTCACCTTTACAACGACGCTTTCGTCACGCAGGTCGATATCGGTGAGATTCAAATCGATAAGCTCTGAAATTCGAGCACCTGAGGCGTATAAGAGTTCAACAATCGCTTGATCTCGCGCCGCCCAAGGATTTGTTGCAGATCCACTGCCTTCGATTAATCGATTGACTTCGTCCATAGTGAGTGCTTTCGGAAGCCGACCCGGAATTTTCGGCGGTGCAAACTCGCGCAACGCATCTTCGCTGCCATTCTCCTTGGCAATAAAGGCCGATAGATTGCGAATCGAGACCACGGCCCGAGCGATACTGGACTCCCCCAGGTGTTCACGTCCCGCGGAATCCACCCGCAACCAACCGACATATCGCTGGAGATTCTCTGGATTTAGTTTGAGTGGCTCAGAATCTTCTTCAAGGAACTGAAGAAATCGCCGTAAATCCCGTCGGTAAGACGCAACGGTGTTCTTGCTTAAACCGCGCTCAACCGAAATGTGGGTGAGGTAGTCATCAACTGAAGATCTAAGACTGGCTAAATCATTTCCCATGGCGAACGATGGCGGCGGCTACTAGGCCGGTGAAGAGCGGATGTGCTTTGGTAGGGCGCGAAAGAAATTCGGGGTGCGCCTGAGTGCCTACGTAATAAGGATGTGCGCTCTCTGGCAACTCAACAAACTCAACGAGAAGTCCATCTGGGCTTAGACCAGAGAATTGCAGACCAGCATCCGAAATTCGTTGGCGGTAAGAGTTATTTACCTCGTAGCGGTGGCGATGTCGTTCCTCTGCTGAGGATGCACCGTAAACCTTTTCAACCAGCGAACCAGATGTGAAATGCGCCGGGTAGAGACCTAGTCGCATCGTTCCGCCCATATCGCCACGTCCCGCAACGATGTCAGCCTGACTGGCCATCGTCGATACGACAGCATCCGGAGTCTCTGGATCAAATTCCGCAGAAGATGCCTTGGTGATGCCTGCCATGTTGCGAGCTGCCTCGATCACCATGCATTGCAAACCTAAACAAATTCCTAACGTCGGAATCTTGTTCTCTCGCGCGTACTTAAGCGCACCAAGCTTTCCTTCAATGCCGCGCACGCCAAAGCCACCAGGAACTAGTACGCCATCAACATCAGCGAGTTCATTCGCTGCGCCTGCTGGAGTTTCACAGTTATCGCTCGGAACCCATTTAATGGTGACCTTTGCGCTATTGGCAAAACCACCTGCGCGTAGCGCTTCTGTGACAGAGAGATAGGCATCGGGCAGATCTACATATTTTCCAACCAAGGCGATGGTGACTTGATGGTCCGGATGGTGCACTCGTCGCAACAAGTCATTCCATTCGCCCCATTCAATCTCAGCGGTTGATAGACCGAGGCGGCGGACAATGTAGGAATCCAGACCCTCGGCATGCAAGACCTTAGGGATGTCATAGATAGACGGGGCATCCATGGCCGCAACAACCGCCTCGTAATCAACGTCGCACATCGAAGAAATTTTGCGCTTTACGCCTTCTGGAATCGGACGGTCAGATCGAAGAACAATTCCATCTGGCGCAATACCAATCGAACGAAGCGCGGCAACGCTGTGTTGGGTTGGCTTGGTCTTGAGCTCCCCCGATGGGCCGATATATGGGACCAACGAGATGTGAAGGTAGAAAACGTTTTCGCGACCAACATCTTGGCGAATCTGACGTGCCGCCTCCAAGAACGGAAGCGATTCGATATCGCCCACCGTGCCGCCCACCTCGGTAATAACCAAGTCGATGTCAGGTGCCGCCATCGCGCGGATGCTCTCTTTAATTTCATTGGTGATGTGCGGAATTACCTGAACGGTATCGCCTAGATATTCGCCGCGACGTTCCTTTGCGATGACATTCGAGTAGACCTTGCCGGTGGTGATGTTGGCCGAGCCATGCAAATTGGTATTGAGAAAGCGTTCGTAGTGTCCAATATCTAAATCTGTCTCAGCGCCATCGTCGGTCACGAAAACTTCACCGTGTTGGAACGGGTTCATCGTGCCTGGGTCGACGTTGATATACGGGTCTAGCTTCTGCATAGTGACGCGGATGCCGCGCGCGGTGAGCAATCGACCGAGACTAGAAGCGGTTAACCCCTTTCCGAGGCTTGATGCTACGCCGCCGGTTACAAAGAGATGTTTCGTCACATGAGGGGTGGTCATGGAAGGCGAACTTATCATTATTTGACGCTCTTTTTTGCGCCCTTTCCGACCGAGTCTTTTACCAATTCAAGCAATTCCTCGGCGTGTTTCCTTGCCAGCTCGGATTCTTCTTGTCCAGAGAGAAGTCGGGCAATCTCCACGATTCGCTCTTCACCCACGACTTCTCGCACATGAGACTCGGTGATCTCGCCGCTCTCGGTCTTGGCGACCACGAAGTGATGGTTCGCCCAGGCTGCAACCTGCGGTAGATGGGTGACAACCAAAACCTGTGCTTGCTCCGCAAGCTTGGCCAAGCGACGACCAACTTCCACTGCCGTTTTTCCGCCAACGCCGGCGTCGACTTCGTCAAAGATGTAGGTGCCAACCGGGGATTTTTCAGCAAGCACAACCTCAATCGCCAACATAATGCGGGACAACTCGCCACCGCTAGCTGCCTTGGTTATCGGCAATGGATCCTGTCCGGCGTGAGATGTGAAATCAAAACGAACATCATCAATTCCGAAAGCGGCATACGACGAGGTTTTTTCTGGGTCTGCTTGCGAGACCCGTACTGTCAGCGTTGCGTTCGCCATCGAGAGATCGTGGAGTTCTTTTGTGACGGCTGTGCTGATCTGCGCAGCGGTCTTCACTCGTGCCTGACTCAATCCCAGCGCAGCCGTGCGAAGCTTGGCGAACTGCGCTATCTGTTCGGACCGCAGTTCTTCGAGACGCGAGTCTCCACCGGCAAGATCCTTCAGACGCTGGGCTGCTTCCTCGGCCTCGCTAATCAAACCTCGGTATGCCTCGGCCCGATCTGAGCCCTTGCCAAATTTTTTGATAAGGAGCGAGATTTCGCTCTTCCGTACTTGAAGATGTTCAAATCGTGCGGGGTTAGCTTCAAGCCCAGATAGGTATCTTCCTAAATCTCCCGAGCTCTCCTCTACGCTAAAGAGCGCATCAACAAAACGTTCAATGATGGGATCGAGAGCGTCGTCCTTGCCCCGTAACGGTTCGAGTGACCTACGTGCGCTCTGTAAAAGATTGAGCGCGGATTGATCCTCGTCGCTCAGATATCCAAGCGCGGCGGTGACATCGGCGTTGATAGTTTCGACCGAGCCAAGACGAGAAATTTCATTCTCAATATCCTCGAGCTCACCGAGCTCTGGCTTTACCTTCTCAAAGGCTTTCACAAACTCTTGAATCTCCGCCGTTTCGCGATCCTTCTCGCGTAATCGCTTTTCGAGGTCAGCAATCCGCTCAGCAAGTTCGTTATATCGTTGGAGTTCGGTCTGGTATCCAGCGACTTCGCTTTCTAAACCGCCATAACTGTCGACGATATCCCGTTGATAGGCGGGCTTACTCAGTCGAGCGGTGCTGGATTGGGCATGAACTTCGAGTAAGAGTTCAGAGAATTGGACGGCCTGGGTGGCAGTCACTTGAGCGCCGCCGATAGTGATTCGAGACTTTCCTTGGTTCGTTACTGTTCGAGCGACGAGCACCGAACCGTCCTCAACTTCAGCGCCGAACTCTTCCAAAACGTTATGTATCTCTTTCGCGCCAACGGAAATTGCGAACCGAGCCGACACGCTCAACCGTTCTGAGCCTTTGCGAACAAAATCGGAGTCAGATTTCGATCCCATAACCAGACCAATGGCGGTAAGAATCATCGTCTTGCCAGCACCGGTTTCGCCGGAGAGAACGGTAAATCCGGAACCAAGTTCTAACGTGCTGGAGTCAATAACTCCCAGGCTACGAATAGAGATTTCTTCAAGCGAACTAAGCTCGCTCACCACGCCAGCCTTCGATAGGTAACTTGAACTTGGCAACCAAGCGATCAGTGAAAACGCCACTCTCGATATATGACAGATGAATTGGATGAACGCCACGGGTAAGCGTTACTCGGTCCCCCATCAAAAGATTGAAGGTTCGAATTCCGTCGCCAACGATTTCTGCAGAGTCGGATTCCAGATCAATCACAATCTCTGAATCTGGTGAAATTACCATCGGGCGCGAATAGAGGGCATGCGCTGCAAGCGGAAGAAGAATGAGCGCATTTACTTCAGGCCAAACCACTGGTCCTCCAGCAGAAAAGGCGTATGCGGTAGAACCGGTCGGGGTCGCACAAATCACGCCATCACTCCCCCATCGTGAGAGCGGGCGTTTATCAATCTGCACGAAGAGCTCCGCCATCTGACTGCGACCGCGCTCAATCGTTACTTCATTAAGTGCCCAACCCTGCGCGACCACAGAACCCGCACGTTCCACTGAATACGAAATAGTTAACCGTGGCTCGCCATGAAACCTTTTCGCCACAACCGCGCTAGCAATCTCGTCTATCGACGGTTGACGAACTTGCGCCAAGAAGCCAACGTTTCCGAGGTTGATACCTACCAGTGGCACTGTGCTACCAAGAACTAGCTCGGCTCCGCGGAGAATGGTTCCATCGCCACCGAAGACGATCGCTACTTCAATCGATGCCAGATGCTTCTCTCGATCGTAATCAGTTGCGCCCGGGACCAGCGTCGAATGATTAGAGAAAATTTGGAAGCCAAGCTCAGAAAGTTTTGCCGCCAGCGCTTGAGCGACCTTGGCCGCCTCTGGTCGAGTCGGATGCACGACGAGGAGCGCGGCACGTGTGTTGCTACTCATTACTGCGGTCCCCTTTCGATAGCTATGTTGATGTCCTCTTCAGTGAGCGTCTCGGCGCCCCGCTTCAACCACAAGAAGTATTCGACGTTACCAGATGGCCCAGGCAGGCTGCTGGCGACGACCCCTAAACATCCCAAGCCCATGTCATAAGCCGAGTCAGCGACCTCTTGAACCGCGGCCTTTCGAAGCGCTGGATCACGAACAACGCCTCCGGCACCTAACTTTTCCCGCCCAACTTCAAATTGTGGCTTCACCATCACTAGGAAATCTGCGCCCGTGCGAGAGACCGATACGAGTGCGGGCAGCACCAATGTGAGTGAGATGAATGAAAGGTCAGCCACGATCAGATCTACTGGTTCGCCGATTTGTTCAATCGTTAAGTGTCGAACATTGGTGCGATCGAGAACGGTTACTCGAGGGTCTTGCCGAATCTCCCACGCCATCTGTCCGTATCCGACGTCCACCGCAACAACTTCAGCAACATCTTTCTTTAATAGAACATCAGTGAATCCGCCAGTAGATGCACCCGCGTCGAGCGCGCGCTTACCCGTCACGACGATTGTTGGGAATGCGTCGAGCGCACCAGCCAACTTGTGGCCACCGCGTGAAACGAAATCATCACGCTCGCCCTGAATCTTGATCGACGTCTCCGCGTCTACTTGGGTAGCAGGTTTCGAAGCCGGAATACCGCCGACCAAAACCGAACGAGCCTCAATCAGATCGGCCGCATGGTCGCGAGAGCGAGCGAGTCCACGACGGACTAATTCAGCATCAAGGCGAGTCTTCATGGAATGTTGAGTTTAGAGGCCGTCGATTTCGGCGAGCACCTTCTGAAGCTCAGCGTGAATTTGTTCGAATTCATTGGAATGTTCGCTCAGCGGCAAGCCAGCTATATTCGAGATGCGCTCTTTTATATCCGCGACGCTGGCTGCACTACGTGTGGTCGTCGATTCGCTTGAAGAATTGTTCAGATCTGTCATTTCGTGGCCGTAACTTTCTTGGTGGTCGTGGACTTCTTGGCGACTGCAGCAGACTTCTTTCCCGCGGAAGTCGTGCTCTCGTTCGCTGAGGAAACCGCTTCAAGCTTCGCGATTCTGGCGATCAGAGTTTCAAGATCTTCTTTGCGAACAAAACCCATCTTGCTCGCGGCGCTTTCAATTTCCGCTTCAATCCGAGCCTTGAATCCTTCGCCACTCTCCTTGATCCAGGTGCTCAGCGCGGCGCTCATCTCAGCGGCACTTTTTTCGCCACCAGACATCTTGCCGATGTAGGTGCGAAGCGCAGAGAAGATATCTTCAGCCATGGCTTAACCGTACCTAAAGCCGCCGAATCGCGCTCGCTTCTACCTGCCAACGGCTTGCGAGTCCTGTTGGCGCTTGCCAAAAACGACGGCGAACCGCGCCATCGACCTCAACCCACGTGTCTGGCCGGAGCTTAAGCGCCGAAGCTCGAGATCGCGTACTCCACGCGGCAATATCTAAGGTGTCAATCTCCTTCTTTCTGGAGCGTGGCTGTGATCTGGTTACAACTATTCGAAATTCAACGACCGTGTCACCGCTCGGCAGAACTTTCTCGACGGGGGCGCTACTTACACGCCCGAGAAGAAATACTTCATTTTTCGGTTCGTATTCCAATTCGAAATTGGGAATCTTCTTGCTAGATGCAACTTCTGCACTTGTTAAAATCTTCTTCTTAGTAGTCATGGGCAATCCTCTTCACCGAATCGGGAGGTTGATTACCAAATTGAAGAACCTGTGCACAATTAAACTCTGTGGATATGAAAAAAGCGCCCGCATCGCAATCTTTCGAATGCAACGCTGAGCGCTTTTTATAAATGATGTCCGGCGGCGATCTACTCTCCCACAAGGTCCCCCTTGCAGTACCATCGACGCTGAGAGGCTTAGCTTCCGGGTTCGGAATGGGACCGGGCGTTTCCCTCTCGCTATG
>Ga0007857_1000314_pt1 | contig 14875 bp, 16 predicted proteins | sample CryBogCBH10Oct08_FD_71210 | JGI IMG/M metagenome (GOLD analysis project Ga0007857, IMG submission 71210) | Freshwater microbial communities from Crystal Bog, Wisconsin, USA - CBH10Oct08 | ecosystem: Environmental > Aquatic > Freshwater > Lake | place: Crystal Bog, Wisconsin, USA | collected... | reverse complement strand
GCTCTACAACATCATCGCGGCCGGTGTCCTGCCAGCCATGGTGGATTTCACGGACGCACTGGTTAATGCTGGGAGCATGACGCAGCGCCTGAACGAGCAGGCCCGGCAACTGCAGCAGGACAACACCATCGAGGCCTGGGCGCGCAATGCGGCGCGCTTTGTAGCGGCCGTGATCGATGTCTTTGATGCTGTCATCCGCGTGATCCGCATCGTGGGCAACGCCATTGGCACTGTGGCCGCAGACATCGTCTCCATGGCGGGATTTGTGGACGGCATTGGCGAGGAGATGCTGAGTGAAAAATCACTCGATCCCGTCAAGCGCCGCTTTGCCAAGCTCACCTCGGATCTGACCAGCCATGCGCAGGGCTTCAACGAAGACATGGCCCGCATCTGGAATGCGCCGCTGTTTCTGACCAAGCTGGAAGAGCAGTTTGCCAGGCGCGATGCAGGTCTTAAAAAGCCCGAGCCCGTAGCCAAGCGCTCCTATGACATCCCGGACCTGAGCACGCCCAAGAAGAGCCCCTTCGAGTCCTACCTGGACTCCCTGAATGTGGAGCTGACGCGTGACAAGCTGGGCAAGTACGAGGCCATGATCGAAAAAGGCCGCCTGCTTGCAGAAAAGGAGGGACGCCTGGGCGAAATGTCCAAGGTGACCCAGACGGTCTCGCAGATCCAGAAGACCGATGAAGGCAAACGGGTGGACGCCTTCGTGCATGGGCTGGAGCTGGCCAACGACCAGTACCAGTTCCAGAACACCCTGATCGGGCTCAATGCCCGTGAGCAGGAGGTTGCCAACGCAGCGCGCAGGAACACCCTGGCTGTGGATCAGCAGATCTGGGATGCAGAAAAGGGCGGAGCAAAGCTCTCGGCCGAGGCGCAGCAACGCCTGCGCGATGAGGCACAGAAATCCACAGCTGTGCTGGTGGCAGCCATCAACCGCAGGTGGGAGGCCGAGCGGTCCTGGGAAACTGGGGCGGCCAAGGCCATCAACAACTACCTGGACACGGTGAGCAATGCAGCTACCCAGTCCGAGCGCCTGTTCTCCAATGCCTTCAGGGGCATGGAGGATGCGCTGGTCAACTTCGTCAAAACGGGCAAGCTGGACTTCAAGAGCCTGGCCGACTCGATCATCACAGATCTGATCCGCATACAGGTGCAGAACTCGGTGATGAAACCGTTGGCGCAGGCCACCAGTGGTCTGTCGCTGTCAGGGCTCTTCAGCAGCGCGGGCAATTTACTCTCGGGCCTATTTCGGGCAGACGGAGGCCCGGTTGCCGCAGGCCAGCCCTACATCGTGGGCGAGCAAGGGCCGGAGTGGTTTGTACCCAATGGGGCCGGGACCATCCTGCCCAATGGCAAATCACCGGCATCCACAGCAGCGTCTACGGATGGGGGTTCCTCTGCCGTCCAGGCGCCGATCAACATCAATTTCTCGGTCAACGCCATGGATTCGCGCAGCTTTCAGACGGCCATGGTGCAAAACAAGGCGGTGGTCTTGGGCATCGTGAACCAGGCCCTGAACATGCGAGGACGCTATGGCATCACCGCATGAACGCAGGGGTCCGCATGAAACCAGGTGCCCGCATGAGCCGAGAAACCCAATGAGTGGGTGTTCAGCATGAGCGGCACATTTCCTTCATCTCCCGCGCCCAGCGCTCTTAAGATCCAGTCCTACCAGCCCACCCGGGTCTCTCTGGCGCATAACTTAAGGCGCAGTACGCGTACCACAGGCGCCCAGCGCTGGGTCATCACGGCCGATTGGGTGGGGCTCAGCCGCGCCCAGTTCGCGCCGATCCAGGCCTTCTTGCTGAGTCAGCGTGGCCAATGGGACAGTTTCACGGCGGCGCTGCCCGTGCACAGATCACCACAAGGCGCGGCAACGGGCTCGCCTGTGGTCAATGGCACTGCGCAGCAAGGCAGGGCTCTTGCCACCCGGGGCTGGACGGCCAGCACGGGAGGTGTTCTCAAGGCAGGGGATTTCATTGGCATCTCGGGCCAGAGCAAGGTCTACATGATCACGGCAGACGCCAACTCGGACGTCAGTGGCTCGGCCACACTGGCAATTGAGCCTGCCTTGATGGTGAGTCCTGGCGACGGGGTGGCGGTGTTGGTGCGAAGCGTGCCCTTCACCCTGGCTCTGGGCAGCGACACGCTTGAAAGTGCTGTAGCCCCTGGAGGCATCTACAACTTCTCGCTGCAGCTGGTCGAGTCTTTCTGACATTCGGGTTTTCTGAAAACCTGGTTCAAACATTCACTGAGGTGCGCCCATGGACAGAGGTGCAAGCGCAGATTTCATAACCGAGATCCTCAAGTCCAGCAACCAGCCGGTGTACCTGGTGGAGGTCTGGTTTGACGACGGCACGATCCGGATGACGGATGCCTGGATCAATGTGCTGTGGAACGCCAACAGCTACACGGCCAATGGCCAGTTCCTGGGGTTTTCTGGGCTCTCCGAGAGCAGCGACATGAGCATCCCCAATGTGACGGTGCAGGTCTCGGCTGTTGATCAGGTCTGGATCTCGATTGCGCTGTCCAAGCCCTACATCGATCGCCGCATCGCCATCTACAAGGCGTTTCTTGACTACCGGCAGGCCGTGATCAGCAACCCTCTTCTCATCTTTGATGGCCGCATCGATGCGATGGAGATCTCCGATGACCCCACAGGGGGCACCTGCACCATCGCCGTCACGGCCAGCTCCCAGTGGGTGGATTTCCAGCGCACTCCAGGGCGGCACACCAACGACCAGGAGGAGCAGATCTGGTTCCCGGGAGATCGAGGATTTCAATTTGTCACCAACATCAACCAGCAAATCAAATGGGGGGCCGTGTGAGCTACACCTTTGCACGCATTCCCATCCAAACCGCTGTGGCCGAGCTCCAGGGCCTGGCCGAGCGAGAGTATGCCGAAGTGGGTCAGAAGGATCTGGCTGGTCTGCAGGTCGATTGGGCCCGCTACTGCGAGCTCGATGCGGCGGGCAAGCTCGCCACCTTCGTCGCCCGCAGAGATGGCGCTCTGGTGGGTTATGCGATCTTCATCGTTCAGACCCACATCCACTACGCAGGCACTCTGGTAGCAGCCAACAGCGCTGTGTACATGGCACCTGAGGCCCGGGCGGGCCGGGTGGTGCTCAAGCTGCTGCGGTATTCGGAAATTGGCCTCAAGGCTCAAGGGGTTCGCAAGGTGTACTACCACGTCAAGCGAGAAAAGGACTTCGGCCGACTTCTCGAGCACCTGGGCTACCAGGATGTGGAGCGCATGTATGCCCGCTGCCTGGATCCATCCGATCCCATAGCCACGAAGGAGCCCTGATGGCTGGTGTAGTCATTGGCGCTATTGTCGGGATGGGTGTTGCAGAAGCGGCAAGCGCGGTGGTAGCCGACGCCGTGCTGGGCACAGTCATCGAGTCCGGCATCACAGCCGCTGCCACGGATGTGCTGGGTGCATCCATTGCCACGGCCAACTTCATCGGTGGCGCAGCTGGCCTCGTGGCCGGTGGTGTGGCCAATCTGGCCGTGCAGACGGTACTGGGGACCAACTCTCCCAGCCGGAGCCAGTCGGCTCTGGCTTCCGCTCAGGCACAGGGCATCCTGATCAACTCCCAGAGCAACGTTGATCCGATTGCGGTGATCTACGGCAGGCGCCGGGTTGGCGGCACACGAGTGTTCATCGAAGTCTCTGGCGCGAACAACGAGTATCTGCATGTCGTGCTCGTGCTGGCGGAGGGGCCAGTGGCTTCGATCGACAACGTCTACCTGGACGATGTTCTGTCCACCGATCCCAAATTCAGTGGCCTGGTCACCATAAGCAAGCACCTGGGCACCCCTGGGCAAGCTGCCGATGCGGCCCTGACAGCCGCCGTACCCAAGTGGACCAGCGCCTGTACGCTGAGTAGCTGTGCCTACATCTATGTCCAGCTCAAGTACGACAGGAATGCGTTTTCTGGACTGCCCACGTTCACCGCTGATGTGAGGGGCCGAACGCTCTATGACCCGCGTGATGGTCAGACTCGGTATTCGAACAATGCTGCCCTGGCCATCCGGGACTACCTGACCAGCACGGTCTATGGCCGAGCCATAGCGGCCAGTGCCATTGATGATGCTTCTTTCGTGGTAGCAGCCAATGCCTGTGATGCCCGGATTGCAGCGCCCAGTTTTTCTGCGACTTTCACGGCCGATGCCAGTGCCAATACGCTGACGTTTGCCCAGCCCATCACTTTGGAAACCGGCGATGGCGTCAAGGTCACAGCCGCCACAACGCTGCCGGTGCCCCTGAGCACCACCAGCACCTACTACGCCATCAGAGTCACCGATACCAGCTATCAGCTGGCCACCTCGGTTGCCAATGCCCTGGCAGGCGTGTCGCTGGTGCTCACAAGCTCTGGCGCTGGTTTGCTGACGCTCACTCAGGTGGACTACGCGGCCTACACCTGTGACGGCACCGTGGACACCAGCCAGACGGCCTACGACAACGTCCGTGCGCTGCTCACCGCATGCAGGGGCATGCTTGTTTTTAGTGGCGGCAAGTACCGACTGGTGCTGGATACGGTGGCCACGCCATCAAGCTTTGGCTTTAGTGAGAACAACATCACGGGCTCCTGGGTGATTTCTCAGGCGGGCAAACGTGCCAAGTACAACCGGGTCACGGCAGGTTTCTACAACCCGGCCAAGAAGTGGCAGCCCGATCTGGCTACCGTGGAGTCCACGGCCTTGAGGGCCACGGACAATGGCCTGATTCTCGAAGCCAAGGTCGACCTGCCGTTCTCGGCCAATGTCTACCGTGCCCAGAACATCGCCCAGCTCACCCTAAACCAGAGCCGCTACGGCCTGGTCGTGAAGTTCTCCGCCTTTCAGGAGGGCCTGCGCTGCGAGGTGGGTGATGTGGTTCCGATCACGCACTCCACCCCAGGCTGGAGTGGCAAGCTCTTTCGGATCCTGCAGATCGAGATCAAGGACAACGACGAGGTCTACATCGTCGCCCGGGAGTACAGCGCAAGCGTCTACACCCAGGCCGTTCTATCGCCTGCAGCGGTGGTGGCTCAGTCCAACCTGCCAGACCCCTTCAGTGTCCCGTCAATCTCGGGCCTGGCGCTTTCATCGGGTACGAGCGAGCTGCTCAGGCTTGCCGATGGTTCTGTGATCTCCCGAATCAGGGTGACCTGGTCTGCGCCTACTGAGGTTTACTCCCAAAAGGGGCAGATCGAAGTACAGCTCAAGCTCAGCGCTGATGCTGGCTGGTCTCCAGTGGACATCGTGGCTGCGGAGTTGGCCACGGCCTGGGCCTCGCCAGTTCAAGACGGTGTGAGCTATGACGTACGGGTTCGGGCCATCAACACCATCGGTGTGCGTGGGCCCTGGTCGCAGGCTTCGGTATCGGTGGTGGGCAAAACAGCGCCACCGTCTGATGTGCCCTGGCTTCGGCTCGATGGCACACGCCTGACCTGGGGCGCAGTCACTGACATTGATTTGGACGGCTATCGGGTGCGGTGGCAGCCCGGGGGCAGTCGCTCCTGGGCCGATGCACTGGAGTTGCACACAGGACTGCTCACGGTCTCTCCCTGGGATCTGGTCACCATACCTTACGGGGCCGGACAGATCCTGATCAAGGCCGTGGACACCACGGGCAATGAAAGCCAGAACGTCACGGCAGTGGCTTGCAATCTGGGGGATGCGCCGGTGGAGAACGTGTTCGCAAGCTACACGCTTAACTCTGCCTCCATCGTGGCCACTGATTCATCCCGGATGTGGAGCAGCGACTCGGCGCAACTGTGGACCAATGCCACGGCAGTTTTTCTGGTGCCGCAGTACCAGGCCATTTCCTGGACGGGTAGCGTCACTTTTACCGATAGCGGCAACCTCACCCTTGCAGCAAGCATCAGTGGCTACGCCTGGAAGATCACCTGGAAGAAGTCCACCGACGCAGCCTTTGTGCCCTTCCCGGGGCGTGCTTGGGCTGATGCCGGGGTCAGCTACCAGTTCCGCATAGATGTGGACCAGAGTAATCTGCAAGGCCTCATTGGCTCGGTGGTCGCCCAGATTGATGTGCCCGACAAGACGGTACGGCTGCCGGATGTGGCTATTGCCTCAGGAGGCACCCGGCTGTCCATTGGCACGGGCTGGAAAAGCGTGGTCATTGTGAGCCTCACGCTGCACTCCGATGGAGGCAGCGCAACCACCGCATGCGTGGTGGACAAGTCCAACTCTGGTCCGCTAATCCAGTGTTTCAACGCCACGGGCAACGCCACGGCGGGAACCGTGGACGCCTACGTTCAAGGATATTGAGATGAGCCAGTTGACAACGCCCCCCTTCAAGCGGGGCGATACCTTCGCTTTGTCCGGAGTTTTTAGGGAAAGCGGCAACGCGGTGCCACTATCTGATCAGGTGATCCGTTCACAGTTGCGCACCAGTACCGGTGTGCTGGTCGCAAGCCTTGTGGCCAGCATTGATCCGGATCAGACCGTCAACCCGGGACGTTTCTATCTGGCACTCGCCGATCCTGCTGGATCTTCTGTGTTTCCTGCACCTGCAAATCTGTACTGCGATGTGGAGGTACATGACGGCGGGATGGTGCGCTCCACCGAAACCTTCATCGTCCCGGTGGTGCCGGACGTCAGCCAATGACGGAGGGTGAATGTCCGACTACTGCATTGACGCTTTGAGCACCCAAGTCAGCCTCACGTTGGAGGCTTGCTGGTCCAACACCGCCATAGAGATGAACCTCACCGTCCCCGGCCCACAAGGCCCAAAGGGCGATCGTGGGGAGATTGGTCCACCCGGGCCACTGCCTGATGTAAGCAACCTCGCCCTGGATGCGGGCTATTTCTGATCGGAAAACTGCATGACCAACCTCATTCAAATCAAACGCTCTTCAACTACAGCCACTCCTCCAGCCCTGGCCGCCGGGGAGCTAGCCTGGTCCGAGGTCAGCAAGACCCTGTTCATTGGTGAATCGGGCAACCTGGTGACCCCAGCCGCAGGAGCTGGCGTATTCGCCAAGAAAACGGATGCCCTGTCTCTTACGGGCGATGCCACTGGAAGCGGCACCCTCTCGGGCGGCGTTGCCGTAGCGCTGGCCAACAGCGGCGTAACAGCGGGTACCTATTCCAGCGTCTCAGTAGATGCCAAGGGACGGGTAACAGGGGGCACCAACCCGGGCTACCTGCTGGCCAACCAGAACATCACGTTTTCTGGAGATGCCACGGGGACGGGGGCAACGGCTGTCGCGCTCACTCTGGCCAATAGCGGAGTGACGTCTGGCACCTACAACAATGCCGCCACGTCGATCACCCCTTTCTCGGTCGATGCCAAAGGGCGAATCACGTCCACGGGTGCAGCGGTCACGATCACCCCCGCCTGGTCCAGCGTGACTGGTAAGCCAACCACACTCTCTGGCTATGGCATCACGGACGCCCTTACGCTGGCTGGGGGAACTCTCACCGGTGCGCTCACTTTAGCGGCAGACCCCACCAATGCCTTGCATGCGGCAACCAAGCAGTACGTGGACAACGCCATCACCGGTCTTGACTTCAAGTCCTCGGTGCGGGCAGCGACCACAGCCAACATCACCCTCTCGGGGACACAGTCGATTGACGGCGTGGTATTGGTTGTTGGAGACCGAGTCCTCGTCAAGGATCAGACAACAGGATCGCAAAACGGTCTGTATGTTGTCTCCGCCAGCTCCTGGGCACGCTCTGCTGATGCGGACAACAGTCCCGCCGGTGAGATCACCTCTGGACTTTATGTTTTCGTAGAAGAGGGATCCACAAATGCAGACACGGGCTGGGTTTTGGCGACCAACATGCCAATCACCCTGGGCACCACCAGCCTGACGTTCCAGCAGTTCAATGGTCTGGCGCAGTTGACAGCCGGATCGGGTCTGACCAAGTCAGGCAATACCCTGTCCCTAACCACCACCGGTGTGAGCGCAGGGACCTATTCCAGTGTTACGGTGGACACGACCGGTCGGGTGACGGCTGCAACCAACCCTGGCTACATAACCACCAACCAGAACATTACGGTCTCAGGCGACGTCACAGGCAGTGGCACGACCACTCTGGCACTGACCCTAGCGGCCAGCGGCGTGACGGCTGGCACCTACAACAACAGCGCAACAGCCGTATCGCCCATCACCGTGGATGCCAAGGGCCGGGTGACAGCGATTGGAACGGCCGTCACTTTGACGCCAGCCTGGTCAAGCATTTCCTCCAAGCCCACTACCATCTCAGGCTTTGGCATCACTGATGCCTTGTCCAGCAGCGCAACGATTGACGGAGGCTCGTTCTAACCATGTCTAACACCATCCTGCACAAGCGCAGCAGCACAGCAGCTGCTGTGCCTACAGCGGCGCAGGTCACGGTCGGTGAACTGGTTTTGAACGTGGCCGATGGAAAGATCTACCTCAAACGTACTGACGGAGTAATTGTTACCTTTGAACCTGGGTATGTGCCAAGTCAAGGGGACGCTTCGCCAATGTGGAAATAAGTGAGAAGAAACATGACAGCAATCCCTTCAAAAGCCAGCTTTACTGGATCAAGCGTCACTCAAGGCCAGTTCAAAACATCACTGGACACCCTTAATGACTACCTCACGGGTCTGCTTGGCAGTGATGGAACTGCAGCGACGGCCAGGTCAACACTTGGCGTTGTCAACGCCACGCCTCCGACCTACGCGCAGGTCATCAGCGCCCTGGGGTACACGCCACCTCAGCCAGCTGGTACCGGTGCCTCAGGCACCTGGCCCATCAGCATTTCTGGCAATGCGGCAACAGTAGGTGGGTATTCGGCCAGCAGCTTTGCCACGGCCGAGTACGTCAACCAGTGCTTCAGTCTGTTCCAGACATTTGGTTCTTTGACTACAGGTGCAACTCGCTCGGTAGGGTCCACATCCTTCATGCTGTGGGCGAGTTACTCCAGTACCCAATATGCACGGGGTGTTTACTACACCAACATGTTCTATATGGCCGCACAGGGTAAGTCCACGGTTCAGGTGAACGTGGGCAATTGCCGCCTCACCGTGTGGAACTACAGCACCAGTAAAACCATGCAGATCAATTTGAGTGCGGTCATCAATTTTTCATCTGACGATTCGTACGCATTTCAGATTTACAAAAACGGCAGCTATGCCGCCTCATATGGCACATACACAGCAAGAGGCGTGCAGTCCTTCAATTTCGGGACTTTCACAGTTGAGCCGAATACGACGTGCACCTTTGATTTGTACGGGTCGATTCTTACGGGGTCGGGTGGAGACGCTTTGATTGCGAACTCATTCACCGCCACCTACATCCAGTTTGTTTGAGGACATGTCATGCAACGCCTTTATTTCAATTTCCAAAGCGGGGATGTACGGCTGGTTCCAGATGCTGCTTGCCCGCACATTTCTGAGGAGACCAGTTTTCCGAACGCATTTGTTCCAGATGATGTGACGATGGACATGGTCTCTTTCGTCTTCAAAAACGGTTTGATGTATCCGGAAATCAAGTACCCCAGCATCCAGACCACCACCCCCGCAGCGCCAGCTACTGATCCAGGAGCCAACAATGTCAACCCCTAAAACGCAGCTCAGCCTGATCAGTAACCTTTGGATCAAGCTCATGACGTTTGAGCAGGCCGGTGATGTCAATGAAGGCCACAAGCATGTGTTCGATCATCCGACGCTTCTGATCAAAGGCAGCCTTGAGGTGGACATTGAGGGTGTCAAAACCCGCTTCGAGGCGCCGCACATCGTTTTCATTGCCCGGGAAACAGTCCATACCCTGACGGCTCTTGAGCCTGGAACCGTGGCCGCTTGCATTCACGCCATTCGTGATGGTGACAGGCACGAAGACATTGTGGACCCATCCATGATTCCCGCCGGAGTCAACCCCAACCACCTTCCAGAGTTTGTGAAACCTTTGGCGATGACTGAGCAATACCGCTGAATTTAAAGCAACCGATTAACCAACAACCCTGCCCGCCTGGCCAAGCCTGAGCGGGCTTTTTTATTTGGAGAAAACAATGCCTGAACCTACAAGCTCTGGCGTCGCAGGAGCGGCGGCTGCCTACAAAGCCATTGGTGGTGCTGCTGGCGCTGCAGCCGGAGGAGCCACCCTGGCAGCCGTGGTCGTGATGCTCATGACCCCTCCCAGATCAATTCGCGAATGGACGGTTGGTTTGATCAGCACCGTCGTTTCAAGCATTTGTGGTGGCGCTGTCACGGTCGAGTACTTCCAGTTGCATCAGTGGGCGTTTTCAACGATCGGTCTGTATGCCATGGGCGGTGTGATCTTTGCTTGTGGCTTGCCTGGTTGGGCGATAGTGCGCTGGTTGTTCAACTTTATCGGCGAGCGACGTGACGCGCCGATCGACCAGGTCGCCAAAGACGTGAAGGAGATGCTGTGAATCCCAGTGAATTCATCATGCGTCTGACGCCCTCAGCTGTGGAGTCTCAGCACAAATTGGGTGTTCCTGCCAGCATCACCATCGCACAGGCCGCACTTGAGTCGGGTTGGGGCGAATCGGGCTTGGCTAGGGCAGGAAACAACCTGTTCGGCATCAAGGCCGATAGCCGTTGGCGCGGCGAAACACTTATCTTGAACACGCGCGAGTTCATCAAGGGTCAATGGATGGTAGTTCCCGCCAAGTGGCGAAAGTACGCGAGCTGGCAGGCCAGTATCGATGACCATGCCGCATTTCTCAAGTTGAACCCGCGCTACAAAGCCTGTTTTTTGTGCACAACAGCCTCAGCCTTTGCCCAGGCGCTGGCGCAAGCTGGCTACGCCACCGATCCTGACTACGCCAACAAATTGATTTTCCTTATGAGCAAGAACCAATTGCAGTCTCTTGATGGAGCAGCGCCATGAACTGGTGGCTGTTTCCATGGCGATGGCTTGCCGCAGCCGTTTTGTCGCTGAGCATTTTTGCAGCTGGTTTCATGGCGGGGCAGCGCCGCATCGAACGGGCATGGGCAGTTGAACGGTTGCAACAACAGGCCGTTGCCTTGCAGCAGTCCTTGCACGTGGCTCAAGTTCAGACCCAGCAAGAACGCATCAATCAACAACTACAGACCGATTATGAAACCCAAAAAAACCTTCTGGCCCGCCGCAGCCCTGTGCTGCGTGACAGTGCTCACAGCCTGTGCATCCCGGCCTCAGGTGTCACCAGCCCTGTGCCAATCACTGCCGAACCCGCCGCCAGCACTGATGCAAGCGCCGCCCACGCTGTACCTGATTCCCCCGGAGATGCGATCACGTTCAGCTGTGAGCAGATGGCCCGAGATGCGACCGACACCACCCTGATGTTAATGGCTTGGCAGCGTTGGTATGCCGAACAGGCTCAATCTCAGCTCAAAGTCAATGAATCGCCAGTCCAGCCGTAATCTGCCCTGAATCTACCCAGACCCCGCCTGCAGCTGTCCCGTCCTTCATTGGCGGGGTGCTTGTAGGCGGGGTCTTTTTGTCGTTTCAGGGGGGATTTTGAGAAAACAGATGGCCCATTCGCTTGACTTGTCTGCGCACCAGAGCGTTCATACTGGCATGACAGACAAGTCCAACGATGTATGACCCCCAGGCTTTTAACCACCCAAGAAGCCGCTGACCGACTGGGCCTGACGCCTGGCAGCCTGCAAAAGCTGCGCTGGCAGGACGATGGCCTGCCCATCTTCCAGCAAGGTCTCAATGTCCATTACCGCCTCGAAGACCTCGAAGCCTTTGAGCAGCGGGAATTGCGTAACCTCCTCAAGCAAGTGCTGCAGCATGAACGACCCTTGCCACTTATCCGATCCATAGCCCGATCGCTCGACCTGGCCGTCAACACCCAGGGCGTGGAATCGGACCCAGCGGTTTTCAAGCCAGCGGCCCGTGAAGACCTCAAACCAGCGCCCAAAGTCAAAGCATCCACGCCCGTGCTCGCGGCGCAAGATACACCCAAAGCCGCAGCCAAGCCAGAAACCATGCCTGTTCAGGATCTGACCTTGCCCACGGGCCACGCCTGGTACCTGGTCCACACCAAGGGACGGCAAGAAGACACGGCCATTACCAACTTGCAGCGACAGAACTTCCGCTGCTACATGCCCATGCTCTATGTGGAAAAGGTCCGCCGTGGCAAGCATGCGGTGGTGGCCGAACCCATGTTCCCCAGCTATGTGTTCGTCCAGCTCGACACCAGCGACAACATCAAGGGCCAAAGCTGGTCACCCATTCGCTCTACCTTGGGCGTGCGAGATCTGGTCAAGTTTGGTGGCCATCCGGCCAAGGTCGATGTCGATCTGATCACGGCCCTGCACGAGCGCGAGCAAATGCAGCAGTCCAATCCTCAGGCCCTCTTTGCCGCAGGCGACAAAGTTGTCATCACCGACGGGCCGTTTGCGGGCATCGAGGCGATCTACCAAACAGCAGATGCTGAGCAGCGTTCCATGATCTTGCTGTCCATGCTCAACAAGCCCGTATCCATGCGCATTGAGCCGGGTAAGTTGCGTAAATGTGGCTGATCAAAAAAAGTCTGCACAAAAAATTCAAATAAGCCAGAAACGACTTGATAGCTCTGCCGCTTCGAAGCCAACATGGTCCGAACGAACAGAACCAAGCAGTCCACAAGTCCACATGACCCCAGAAGATCCACCCAAAACATTCCGCGCCGCGCAGTACGTGCGCATGTCCACCGAGCACCAGCAGTACTCCACCCACAACCAGGCTGACAAGATCCAAGAATACGCTGACCGGCGCGGCATCGAGATCGTGCGCACCTATGCTGACGAAGGCAAAAGCGGCCTCTCCATCGACGGCCGCGCCTCCTTGCAAAAACTCATTGCTGATGTCGAATCCGCTAACACCGACTTCAACCTCATCCTCGTCTATGACGTCAGCCGCTGGGGCCGGTTTCAGGATGCGGACGAATCGGCCTATTACGAATACATCTGCAAGCGAAAGAACATCCACGTCGCCTACGTAGCCGAGCAGTTTGAAAACGATGGCTCACCAGTGTCCACCATCGTCAAAGGTGTCAAGCGTGCCATGGCCGGGGAGTACAGCAGAGAGCTCTCGGCTAAGGTCTTTGCTGGGCAGTGCAGGCTTATTGAATTAGGATTTCGCCAAGGCGGTCCTGCGGGTTACGGCCTGCGCCGCGTGCTGATCGACCAGACCGGTGCCATCAAGGGCGAGCTTAAAAACGGCGAGCACAAGAGCCTTCAGACCGACCGCGTCATCCTCATGCCCGGCCCTGACCATGAGGTGGCCACGGTCCTACAGATGTTTGCCTGGTTCATCCAAGATGACCTGCCCCTTGCTGAAATTGCGAAACGCCTCAACGCCCAAGGCATCCGCACCGACTACCAGCGGCCCTGGACCTACAGCACCGTGCGCCAAGTGCTCACCAACGAAAAGTACATCGGTAACAACGTCTACAACCGCCATTCCTTCAAGCTCAAGAAAAAGCACGTCAACAACCCGCCGCCCATGTGGATCCGCAAGGAAGGAGCTTTTGAAGGCATCGTGCCGCTGGACACCTTCCTCAAAGCTCAAGAAGTGTTGGCCGAGCGCACCCGCCGCTATAGTGACGAGGAACTGCTGTTTCACCTCAAGCGCCTGTATGCCGAATGCGGCACCTTGTCAGGCGTCATCATCAACCAGGCTCCTGGGCTGCCGTGCGCCATCACTTTCGCCCAGCGCTTTGGCAGCCTCAGCCGTGCCTATGAGCTGGTGGGGTTTCACTCCTCACGCGATCAAGGCTTCATTGAGGTCAACCGGCGGCTGCGCCAACTGCACCCCGAGATCGTCCGCCGCACCGAAGAAACCATTGCCGAGCTGGGCGGCAGCGTGCGCCGGGACGGTAAGACCGATCTGCTGACTCTTAACGACGAGTTGGTCATCAGCCTGGTGTTGGCCCGCTGCCAAACCCTGCCCAACGGCCAGCAACGCTGGCGCATCCGGTTTGACACCGAACGCTTCAACCCTGACATCACGGTCGCGGTGCGTTTGGATGCACACAACACCAACGAGCTCGACTACTACCTCTTACCACGCCTGGACCTGCCCGAGCAGGAGATCCGTGTCAGCAACCGCAACAGCGCCAACTTCGAGTGCTTCCGATTTGACGATCTGAACTTTTTTTACGGCATGTCAGAGCGCGAACGGTTACAGCGCAAGTTTTAAACCCCCTCCACCACCTTGAAAGGACTCAACCCATGCACAGCACCACCCCAAACCGAAAATTGCGGAGGCCGTCATGATGACCGACACCCCAGAAAACGTGACCCTGGTGCCCATTGCGCGCATCGAGGTGCTCAACTCCCGCGACCGCAACATGAAAGTCTTTGAGGAGATCGTCGAGAGCATCCAGCTCATCGGCCTCAAAAAGCCCATCACCGTTGCCGAGCGCCCGGGCGAAGACGGGCAGCCCAAATACGTGCTGGTTTGTGGGGAAGGGCGCTTGAACGCCTTCCGCATCTTGGGCGAGACGCACATCCCCGCCTTGGTGGTTGATGTGAGCGATGAAGACGCCTTCATCATGAGCTTGGCCGAGAACATCGCCCGACGGGGTTACCGACCGCTTGAAATCCTGGCCGACATCGAGCTGTTGCGCAACCGGGGTTACTCGGCCGACGTCATCATCCAAAAGACGGGTCTCTCGCCCAAATACGTGCGCGACATCGTCTTTTTGCTGGAGCAGGGCGAAGAGCGTCTGATCGAAGGCGTGCAGCGCGGCTCCATCCCGCTCACCACCGCGCTGGAAATTGCCCGGGCCAGCGCCAATGACCCAAACAACACCAACGGTAATGGCGAGGGTGAGGGCGAAAGCGGTGGATCCAACCTGGGCGACCTGCTGCAAGAGGCCTATGAAAACGGCCAGCTCAAAGGCCGCCAGATCATCGAGGCCAAGCGCCTGATCGAAAAACGACAAGAGT
>Ga0007857_1000302_pt1 | contig 15061 bp, 10 predicted proteins | sample CryBogCBH10Oct08_FD_71210 | JGI IMG/M metagenome (GOLD analysis project Ga0007857, IMG submission 71210) | Freshwater microbial communities from Crystal Bog, Wisconsin, USA - CBH10Oct08 | ecosystem: Environmental > Aquatic > Freshwater > Lake | place: Crystal Bog, Wisconsin, USA | collected... | reverse complement strand
TACCCTAAATTCATTTATGGCGCCTGCCGCGGTCATTGCGGTATCGGCAATGTTGGCTGCATGTGGTGGTACTGGTTCTAGCTCGCCGAGTCTGACTGCGCAAACAATTTCTTTCTCAGCCCCCTCAACTGCGGTTTTGGTCGGCCAAACAGTCACGTTGAGTGGTTCAGCGACATCCTCGTTGCCATTAAGCTACACCTCAAGCACTGCCTCTGTTTGTACCATCAACTCTGCGGGCACGGGCGTAACGGGTGTTACCGCAGGTTCATGCACCATTACAGCCAACCAAGCGGGTAATTCAACCTACGCAGCTGCCACCGCTGTTCCTGTCACCTTCAACATCGCTTTAGACCCACAAACCATTTCTTTTTCAGCACCAACAGCCCCTGCTGTGGGAGGAACGGCCAACTTAACGGCTACTGCCTCATCTGGCTTAGCGGTCAGCTTCGCCTCTAGTACCACTTCGGTCTGTACCGTCAGCGGCTCTACATTGACAGCAGTAGCAGCAGGCACTTGCACGGTGACAGCATCACAAACTGGCAATTCCACCTACGCAGCAGCCGCTTCTGTGCCACAGTCGTTCAATATCGCATCTGCAGGACCGACAGTTGCCGTCTTTTCAACTGGTTTTGCTTCTGCAAGTGCCACTGTTCAAGGTGGTGGTTATGGCGGCTATAGCGGCAGTAATATTGATGGCTGGAATTGTGGTGCCCCGGCATCATGCGGATCTGGCGGCGGCTATGTCAGAAGCACAGTCACACCTGCACAAAGCTACTACTATTATTACTATCAAACTCCCACCCCAGCTACTGGGCAGTACATGGGTATTTTCATCCAAGCTCCTGGTGTGACTGCCCTGAGCACCACCACCAACACATCTGGCTTGCAACTGACCAACCAAACCACGATGACTTTCACGCTCAATCAAAATCCTGAATGGGCGGGACAATCAAATCACAATATTGCCATTTTGTTGACCTTGGGTAAATATTATTCTGTGGGAGGCGGTGCCTGCAACATCAAACTTCAAGCGGTAATGACACCCACTGGAGGCAGCACATCAACGACTTACACCATCCCATTGAGTTCCTTCGTCGTCTCACAAAATTGTGGTGTCGGCAGCCTGACGCCCTCTTCAGTAGCCACCGCATTAACAGCCGCTGTAGGCGGACCTGTTGCTCAAATTGATTTCCAAGGCGATGGTGGCAGTGGTGTAGCGTTGACCACGGGATCTTTGACCTCAAGCGCTAACTCAACCGTGGCCAATGGTGGCGTTTATCCAACCACTATTGCCTTCAACGGTGGAATTACTTTCCAGTAAGCTGCTTGCATTCGATCAAAAAGGGGCACCTGGGTGCCCCTTTTTTTAATCATTATTAGGATAGCCAGGTGAGCACAGATCTCCCTGCAACTTTCAGCTTCCAACTTGGCTGCACGTTTTCAGACGGACAGTTGATTGACAACTCAACCACCAGATCCTCATCGCTCTGGTTCATCCCCACCACCACGGTGCTACCTTCTGGATTCACAAAGGCTGAACAGATCAACGATTCTTTGGTAGAGGAGCAGACCACTCGCCACGCGCCAGGCTTCACGAATCGGGCCAGGTGTCCTAAAAAGTCAAATGAAGGCTGGTAGAGCAACTCCCCTTGGTCCGAGGCCAAGATGGGGGCGCTGCAAAAGTTGCCGACATGGTTGGGGCCGCCTTGCTCGTTGAGCAACAGGTTCCAATCGATCCACCCCACAGTCCAGCGATTCAAGTCGTTCAGGATGTTGCGACCGTAGCGCTCGCCCACCTCCCATGAGTCAAAGTGTGGCCCGCGTTCTTGACAGCCTTCCGTGAACAAGAGGTGCTTGTCGGGCCAGGCATCGTGGGTGAGCTGAACTTGCTCAAAATGGGGCTCGCCGTACCAATGAAAGCCTGCACCCCACACATATTTCGAGGCGTCCGGGTCGCTGTACACGACGCTGGCGCGGCGCAAGAGTTGATCTCGGTTGTGGTCCCACACCACGATTTTCACGTGGCCCAAGCCAGCAGCCTGCAAGGCGTGGCCTAAGTGATCGCGCACAAAATCCCGCTCTTCTTCGGCGCTGTAAAGACAAGAGTCCCAAACCTGCTTGGCTTCCGGCTCGTTTTGAATGGTCACGCCCCATAGGGGCACGCCCTCTTGGGCATAAGCTTGGATGAATTTCACGTAGCACTGGGCCCAAGTGTCTCGCCACCGCGGCAAAAGCTGTCCACCGTGGTTCATGTGCTGGTTGCTTTTCATCCAAGCAGGCGGGCTCCAAGGGGATGCCAACAATTTCAAGGGTTCACGTGAAGTGGCCGCCAATTTGGCTTGGGCCGCTTTGATGAAGGGCAGCAAGGCCTGTCGGTCACGCTCGATTTGAAAACCACTCAGATCAAAACTGCCGTTTTCATCTTCACAGCTGGGTGGGGGTTCGGTCAAGTGGGCATAGTTGCCCAAGCTGAAATCGCAACTGCCCATGTGCACCCGGCAAAAGGTGTAGCCATGACCCCGCTCTGCATCAAAGTAGTCGACCAGCACTTGCTCGCGCTGGTCTTCAGGCAAGGCCAACCAAGTCAGCGCGGCGCTTTCGGTAAAGGCACCGCCAAAGCCTTGCATGACTTGGCACTTCCGGCTCGGATCGAGCCAAATTTGGGCTTGCGCTGGCAGATCCGATGCCAGCGCCTCTAAAGAAACGGGCTCAAGTCGAAGCCCAGACTTCGACGAGACCCAAACCTTAGCCAAGCCCTTAGTTTTGCGTCCAATAAACATTTCCGACCGTGATGGCGCTGGCGCTGGAAGTTGAATTGCCAGTGGTGCCAAAGATGTCAGCCATTACAAAGGGCTGACTCACCATGCCCATCTGCAAAGCAGCGCTGTTGGTCGAACCGGAGGCAGGCACGCCGCTGGGAATAAGCGCGCTGATGGGGATCGACACATTCACCCACTGGCCTGAGTTGGCATAGCCATAGCTGCCGGGTGACAAAGGCATCAGCACTTGATACAACTGCTGCGCGCCGGTGCCGTTGGTGGCGCCGGTCATGAAGCCGACCAAAACCTTGCCGGAATAGGTGGTCTTGACGCTGAAGTTCAAGTGACCGTTGCTGAAGTTACTCAGGTTGTCGGAACTGTTGGGCAATGTCAAAGCCATGCCCCAACCCCAGCTGAGGGGGGTGGGTGTGATCTGAATGCAGAAGTTGGCATCGGGGTTGGTGCCGGTCGTGGCGCAACCACTGTTCAATACAGAGCCCACCGCGGTAGCGCCACTCTGCCACGCATTCCAAACTGGCAAAGCCGAAGGATTCGCCGAGTTGGCCAGGACCGTGGCGGGCGTGGTGAAGATGTTCGAGCGGAATACTTCGTAGTTGGCGGCCGTGACTGCAGAGCCGCTGGTGGTAGGAATGTAATAAACCGCGTTCGATAAAGCGCATTGAGCGCTGGTTTGTTCGGCGCTTGGGTAGTTGAACAAACTGAGTGCGGCGCAACGGGCCTGACGGTTGGCGTTGAAGAGGCCCCAACCATCGTCGCCGCCCTTCCAAGCTTCGTCAAACGCTTCGAAGTAGAAAATGTTCACGGGCTTGGCCGCGCTGCCCGACATCCATCCCTGCAGACGGGTCCAGAACATCAACGCGTTGACTGGGCTGGCACGCTGCACCTCGCCACCCGTGGCCACGGCCTTCCAGCCGGTTTCACCGATCGTGATGGGAAGGTTGGGATAGCCAGCGCTGGTGAAATAATTTTTAACCGTCGTAAAGTTGGCTTGGGTGTAGTGCAAGGCGGCATCCATCATGGCGGTGGCGCGGGTGTTGGCCGAAGAACCTGACTGGCTGGGAGTGACCCCGGTTTGTTGCCAATCCCAAGAGCCAGAGGCGTAGACGGAATCGATAATCGCGTAGGAGTGAATCGAGGCAAAGTCGATGACGTTCAGCAAAGCTGTGGAGACATTGGCATAGGTCGCGAAGTTTTCGTCATAAGTAACCGGTTGGGGCACGGCAGCACGAACTTGCTTGATGTAACGCACCAAGTCAGCCACGGCGACGGGTGCGCCAGACCACGAATCCAAGTTTTCGTTGCCCACACTCACGGCCGCAACAAGGTTGGGGTATTGGTTGGCCAAGGCGATGCAGGTTTGAAGCTGAGTTTGATTGGCCGTTTCGTTGGCAGGGGTGGTGCCAGGGTTCGGGGCCAAATAGGCACCCAATTGAACCTTCATGTTCAAGCTCGGGTTGTTGGTCAAAACCGACAAGACGTTTTCAGCCACTTTGTTTTGAGACGAGCAGTCGTACAAGCGCAGCAAGCCAAAACCACCTTGGTGCAAAAGCGCCAAGTCTTGCTGGATGTTAGCGACCGAGGACACCTCACCCACATTCGGGCCACCCGCCCGATAGGGCGAATAAGCGACCGCCAAACGGGTTGAAAAATCAGCCGGCAAGGCGCGCAGCTGCACGCCAGGATAGGGGATGGTGCCCCCGCCGCCGCAAGCCAGCAAAGTAGCCGTCACAGCCACCATCAAACCACGCAGCAACCCACTGCGTGTTAATTTCAAAGACGTGAAAGAGGTAAAACTTTTCATGGTGAATTTCTGTTGGGGCTTTTGCTTAGAAAGCGTAAACGGTGCCAAGACCCACGAAGTCGCCAAAGGTGGCGATGCGCGAATCCACGTTGGTGCCTGCTGAATTGCTGGGCATGGACAGGGGCGCCAGACCCTTGTGGCCATAGCGCACAAAGCCCGTATAGCCATAAAGCTGCCAATAGCGGTTCATGTTGTAACGAAGGCCCGCCGTGCTCATCAAAGCCCAGTTGCTTTGGCCCCGCTCTTCGGGATTTTGAGTGGCTGCTTTACCCAAGTAACCAAAACCAGCATAGGCCTCAAAACGATCGTAAAAATAACGGGCCCCGCCCATCAGGTCGTTGGACTTGGCGCCGTAGCCTGGCGAGCAGGTGGTGCCAGCACTGTTGACGATCGTTTGATTCCAGTCCACATTGAACATGTCGTTCCATTGGGCATTGTTTTGGCCAGGTTGAGAAGGCACCACGATGCACGCATTGGCACCCGACCACTGGTTGTGCCTAAAACCGCCAGAAACCTCGACGGATGGGTTGACTTGGTAACGGGCCAACAACATCGAAACGGCTTGGCCGGATCGGCTCAGCAGGCTGTCGTTCGCCGGGAAGGGCGTCAAACCTGTGAAAGGCCCGTGGCTCCATGCACTGGGCGTACCGTTGTGGGTCGTTTGCAAAACGCCTTCGACGACCAGATCGCCCTGGTGGTATTGCGCATAAAACTCCCAGAAGCTGGGCCTGTTTTTGGTGAAAGACCGATTGCCGCCAGAAAAAGTACTTTCCAAAACCAAGTCGCCGTCCAGCACATCCAAGCGGGGGGACGTGTAGCGAACAGAGTCGGTTTTCAGCAAGCCATAACCCGCCCCAGAAGCGCCCCAAAAGTAAGCTTGACCTAAAAAAGTGCCATATGGGTAGTCAGCCAGGCTCCAAGCCCGCGTCGTCATCGCCCCCACTGCGAGGCGGCCATAGTCTTCGTGGCTCAGCGCGGCGTTCTCTTCATAGACAAAACCAGGAATGTCCTCTTTGCCGTTGCGCCAACGCTGGCTCAGCATGCCATCGAGCTTGAAACCATTGCCTAAGCTGAAGTGAGCCCCGAGCCAAGGCTGAATCAACAAAGTGCCTTGCTGCGAAGTGCCGTAAGGCGTTCCTGGAACCAAGGCATCTGCCCAGGATTCGTCTTTGGAAGCGGAGGGAAATCGTTGGCAGTTGCTGCAGGTGTTGCTGGTGCTGGTCGCCTCGTATTTGGCAAATCCGTTCAGGCTAAAAGGGCCCCATTGATAAGTGTCGGCAGGACCGAAATCGTAGGCCTGGGCCAGCGAGCCGATCATGACAGTCAATAACAAGGTGCCGACCTGACGTACTTTTTTAGATTGAGGACCCTGAAGTGATGGCATGTGGAAATTCTCCGTTGTGCGTATTTTTTATGAAAGCGCTTTCACGAATTATGCAATGTGCCTCAAGTTCGTCAACTGATTTCATCATCGGGTTTTCCCTATATGTTTGATTACTGCCTCAGTGTTTCACCCTATATTGCTTTTTGAAAGCGCTTTCATTAGCATAGGCAAGCACGTTTAAACAGGTTCAACCCCATCATGCAACAAGCACTGCCAAGTCCCTCCTTGACCCAATTAGCCAACTTAGCCAAAAGTTCATTTTTGGGAGCCTCCCAAGGCCTGCTCGTCACGTTTTTGTTCGGGCTCTATTTGACTATCGGGTGCACAAATTCTGCGAAGGCAGAGCTGGTTTCCGTCGGCGCGGGGGCCTACGTGACAGCCCCTCGTGGCATCGACGTTTCACCGCCCCCTGCCCTGCATCGCACCGCCAGCATGGCGAACCAAGCCGCCCCAACCAACCAGTGGTATTCGTCCATCCTCTTCAGCGACTCTCCTGAAGTCATTTTTGTTCAGCCACTGGCGGTCAAGTTTGCGCGCACCGGATTTGAGCTGTCACGCCCGATCAAAACGGTGGTGCCCACCGAGCGGCGAGACGTCGAAATCCATTACCCACACAGCCCTGCCCTGACTTTCACGCCGACCGCCTTCAAGCTTGGAACCGCCCAACTGGCCCAGCGTGGTGACTGGTCGGTTGCGGTCAGTCAAGCCCCCGACAACAACCCTGACCTCTCCGATTTTCAGGTGACCCTGGCCCATGGAAGCCCTTTCGCATCGATGAAGCTGAGCCAGGGCGATCTTCGGCTGGAATTGCCCAAAAACTCACCCGCACAGCGCTTGGACAATGGCCAAGACCCCGAAGTCATTGCCCTCGAAATAGCCGGTGCCGCCTATGCCGTTTTCCTCCCCGAAGGGGGTTCTTGGGAGCGCAAAAGCCCCACTGAATGGATCGCCCATTTGCCCACCGGCAAAGGACTCGTGGCCGCCGCCGCCTTACCCGATGAAGTGACCTTGGAGGGCAGTGAGCATGAGAACCCCAGCCTCTTGCAAGAGGTGCTTTCGACCTTCAAGACCCATGCGTTTGCCTTCATTTCAGACACGCGAGTCGACTGGCGCTTCGACCCCAAACGCAGTCAAGTGACCACTGAATTCATCGTCACGGAAAACAACAATGCAAATAACAATGTAAAAGTGGTTCCCCCATTTTTGGGGCTTTACCCACACCAATGGCTTAACAACCCCAGCGTGAGCAAGGCGCTCGAAGACACCCATTTGAGTTACCAAACCCTGCGCGGCAAGATCCGCTTGATGGCCGCCACGCACTTTGAAACCCAAACGACCTACACCGGTTTTGTCCCTTATTGGCCGGCAGTCAGCAACCCCGTCAAAGTGGGCGATAAAACCATCGACTTGAGCGATCTATTGGGCAAAGACATCGCCAAAGCCCGCCCCATGATGCTGGAAATTGGCTCTGGTCCCTACTGGCAAGGCAAAGGTCTTGAACGCATCACACAACTCATGAATGTCGCTGAGCAGCAAGGAGATTTGGCGGGTCGAGACAAGCTCCTGAAGTTGCTCAAAGAGCGCATTCAAAAATGGTTCTCGGGCCAAGACAGCAAAGATTACTTTGTTTACGACAAATCTCTGGGGACCGTGGTGGCTTATCCCGAGGAGTACTTTGCGGTGAAGCAAATGAACGACCACCATTTCCATTACGGCTATTGGATTCGCGCCATGGCCGACATCGCCCTGCGCGACCCAGAATGGGCCAGCGATGCACAATGGGGTGGCATGGTGAATTTGCTGGTCAAAGACATTGCCACGTCCGAGCGCGGTCGTTCAGACTTCCCCTTCCTCAGAAACTTTGACCCCTATGAGGGTCACTCCTGGGCGTCGGGTGTTGGGCTTGGGCCGTTTGGCAACAACCAAGAGTCGTCGTCTGAAGCGGTCAACGCTTGGGCGGGTTTGATTCAGTGGGCCGAGGTCAAAGGGGATGTCCCATTGCGAGACTTGGGCATCTTTTTGTACACCACTGAAATCAACGCCATCAACCATTATTGGTTTGACATCCATCACCAAGTGTTCGCACCCGAATACAAAAACGCCGAGGTCAGCATGTTATTTGGCGGCAAATACGCCCACAACACGTGGTGGATTGATGAGCCTCGTCAAATTCACGGCATCAACCTGCTGCCCATCACCACCGCCTCCAACTACCTGGCCACCGACCCTGCTTTTGTGAACCGCAATTTGGCCGCCTTGGTGCCCGAAATGGCCATTTACGCGGCCAGAGGGAAGCACGCGCAACCCGACGACATTTGGCAGGACATCTTTGCAGAATACCAAGCCTACTCAAACCCCCAAGCCGCCTTAGCGCGTTGGGACCGTTGGGGCAGCTTCGAGCTGGGTGATACCCGCAGCCATGCCTTGCACCTCATGGCCTGGATGCAAGAGCACGGAACACCCGATTTATCGGTCACAGCCGACACCACTTTGTACAGCGTTTTTAAATTGCCCAACGGACAAAAAACGCACCTGGCTTTCAATGCCAGCAAGACACCGATTACAGTTCACTTCAGCGATGGCGTCGTGATGAACGTCCCTGCTCAAAAGCTCAGAGGCGACCTTTAATCAGCACCTGGAACCCTGAATGTTTGAATCCATTGACCCCCTTGCATCGTCTACTGACAGCACCTTTCCCCGACTGCTTGGTGATATCGGTGGCACGAATGCTCGGTTTGGCTGGCAAAGGCAGGTCAACGCGCCCATTGAAGCAGTCATGGTGCTCCCTTGTGCAGACCACACCTCTTTGAAGAACGCCATTGAGACGTATTTAAAGTCACAGCATTTGCCCAAGCCCGCTTGGGGCGCCTTCGGAATTGCCAACCCGGTGACGGGCGATGCCATGGCCATGACCAACCACCATTGGGCGTTCTCCATCAGCGAGTTGCGCCAGAGTTTGGGGCTTTCGCGCTTGGTGTTTCTGAATGACTTCACTGCTTTGGCTTTGGCTTTACCAAGTCTGCCAAGCCGCTCCAAAAGGTTGGTCGATCCCAACGGCACCACCCGAGTGGGTGTTGATGCACCGATTGGTTTGATCGGCCCCGGAACGGGGCTGGGGGTCTCCGGTTTGATCCCACATCAAGGACGCTGGTTGCCTATTTCTGGAGAGGGCGGGCACGTGACCTTGGCGGCCACGAACAGGCTCGAATTTGAGGTCTTCCAGTTGCTGCAAAAACGCCATGGCCACGTATCGGCAGAACGGGTGTTGTCAGGACCTGGCTTGATTGACCTTTTCCACGCACTGGCCGAAATCAAAGGCGAAGGCGGCTTCGAGGTCACCAGTGCGGCCCAGGTTTTGACGATGGCCTCTTCGATTTCTGGCAATGAATTGACCCCGGGGGCAGTTTTGACCGCGCAAGAAACGCTTCATTTGTTTTGCGGCTTTTTGGGCAGCACGGCAGGCAATCTTGCTTTGACCTTGGGCGCTCGGGGTGGCATCTACCTCGGCGGCGGCATCGTGCCTCGCCTAACGGATTGGCTTGAAAAATCCGATTTCCGCCATCGGTTTGACGCCAAGGGTCGCTTCCAAGCCTACCTAAAAGAAATCCCGGTCTGGATTATCGACAGCCCGGTTTCACCGGCTTTGCAAGGTGCCGCTGCTGCTCTCAGCGCCTGATTTCAGGGCCCTGCTTCAAAAGCGGCGCCTTGTTCAAACCCCTTTATTGCGCATCCAATCGGCGGTTTGAAAAAAGCTTTGCTCGAGTCGCTCGCGCAAGGCTTGGGGCACCTTGGTTTCTTGCATGGCTTGGGTCATGCAAGCCAACCATTGATCGCGTTCTTTGATGCCAATCTCAAAAGGCAAGTGGCGCGCCCGCAGCATCGGGTGACCAAAGCGGTCGGTGTAGTAATTCGGACCGCCCAACCAACCACACAAAAACCAAAACAAACGCTGACGGGCGTTGGATAAATCGGTGCCATGGGCGGCGCGTAAATCGGTGTAGGCAGGCTCCAATTCCATCAGGTCATAAAAGCGCTCCGTCATGGCGCGGACGACGTCCTCGCCGCCGATCCATTCAAATGGGGTGGTGACTTCGGTATCTGACATTTTTAAGACATCTTTAAGCTCAGGGTTTTATTCAGAGGCCAGTCGCAAGGTCTGCATCACGGGCCGTTGCAAGAGGCTGCGCAGCCCCCACCAGCCCGCCGCCCAAGCCAGCAAAGCGCCGAGCAAGCTGCCGCCAATCAGCGCCAGCCAGGACGGTTGCCATACAAAATCAAAAACATAGTGCGCCAAGGCCCAACCCACGGCATTGGCCACCCCACTGGCCAAAAAGCCGGCCAAGAGGCCGACGCCCAACAATTCGGCTTGTTGCACTTGCCGCAACAAAACACCGCTGGCCCCGACCGCACGCATGATGGCAAAGTCGCGGGCGCGCTCGTCCCGAGTGGCGCTCACCGCCGCAAACAACACCACCATCCCAGCCGCCAAGGTGAAGCCAAATAAAAATTGCACCGCGCCGATCACTTGGTCGAGCATGGTTTGAATTTGGTTCAAGGTGGAACTCAAGTCCACGCTGGTGATGTTGGGAAATTCGCGCACCAAAGCATTGTCGAAACGGCTGGCTTCAGCGGTGTTGCCGGGGGCTTTGTAGGCGGCCAAATAAGTGGCTGAAATTGTTGGCATTTGCGCTTTGGGGTACATCACAAAGAAGTTGGCCCGCATGGAAGCCCAATCGACCTTACGCAAAGAGGTAATGCGCGCCTCGCTCAGGGTGCCCCCCATGTCAAAGCGCAACACATCGCCGAGCTGCAGCCCCAAGGTCTTGGCGATGCCTTCTTCGACGCTAATCGCCCCGTCTTCTTCCGCCACCCACTGACCCGCCACAATTTGATTGTGGTGAGGCAATTCAGCGCTGTTGGACAAGTTGAATTCGCGCTCCACCAATTGCTTGGCGCGCTCTTCTGTGAATTGATCGGCATTCAGGGGTTGCCCGTTGCGTGACAGCAAACGGCCTCGGAACATCGGGAACCAATCAAAACGATCCACCCCCGCTTGACTCAACGCTTTTTGAAAAGCCTGGCTTTGCTCAGGCAACACATTGATGACAAAGCGATTGGGTGCGCCCGGCGGGCTGGCTTGTCGCCAACTGTTGATCAAATCGGTGCGCAACAAAATCAGCAACATCAAGGCCAGCATGCCCACAGCCAAGGCACTGACTTGCACCACAGATTGGACGGGGCGTGCCGTCATTTGCCGCGTCGCCAAGACCAACCAACGCGGCGCGGTGGCCTCGTTGACGCTGCGCCGCAAAAGCTTGAGCGCCAAGGCGGCCAAACCGGCAAACACCAAAACGGCCCCGGCAAAACCACCCACCGCAATCAGGCCCAATTTCAAATCGTGGCTGAGCACAAGCAACAGCGTTGCAAATCCCAAAACACCCAGCGCCAAAACGCCGATTGAAGCGGGCCTGATGGCGCCGAGTTCTCGGCGAATCACCCGCAAAGGCGGCACTTGGGCCAGTTGCAAAACGGGCGGCAAACCAAATGCCACCAACAAGGTCATGCCCAACGCCAAGCCCAAGCCCGCTGGCACCCAAGAAGTGCTGGGCAATTCCGTCGATACCAAGCCTTGCAGCAACCACACAAAAACATGGTGCAAACCGAAGCCCAACAACAAACCCAAGCCGCTGGCCAACAAACCCGCCGTTAAAAACTCAAACGCAAACGTGGCCGCGATGCTGCTTTGACTTTGGCCTAAAACACGTTGCAATGCACAGTCGTCCAAATGCTTGGCCGCAAAACTGCGAGCGGCCAAGGCCAAAGCCACTGCGCTCAACAAGGCCGCTAACAAGGCCACCAAGTTCAGGAACTGGGCCGCTCGGTCGAGGGTCTGCTTGACTTCGGGGCGCCCCTTATCGAGGGTCTCCAGTTGAATGCCACGAAGGCCTTGGGGAGCGCCCTCCTTCAGGGTGCGCTCAGCCCATTGGGTGAATGTTTTCACCGCCTCCGGCTGGCCAATGGCGGCCCATCGATAGCGCAGGCGGCTGGCGGGCTGAACCAAATGGGAGGCCGGCAAATCGGCTTGATTGACCATGACCCGTGGCGCTAAATTCATAAAACCAGCGCCCCGATCCGGCTCTTGTACCAACACCTTGGTGATGCGCAAGCTGCTGTCGCCCAAATCCAAGTCATCGCCCAAGTGCAGCCCCAAGGCGGTCAGCACAGCCTCGTCCACCCAGGCTTGTCCGGAAATGGGCACTTGGTGTTGGTGGGTGGCGTGGGGTGCGGCCATCTGGCCATACACCTGAGCCCCCCCTTTTTGAGGGTCTTCCGAGTGGGCCTCGCTCACCAGCAATTCACCCCGCAAGGGGTAACCGGAGGTGACTGCCTTCAAAGACACCAAGCGCGTCGCGCCGCCCAGCGACTCTGGCGCGCGGGCCATGGTTGAAAAAGTCAATGACAAATTGCTTTTCAAACCCGCTGCGGTGGCCTGCTCGGTAAAGACGGGGGGCAGCAGGTGGTCGCTGACCAGCACCACATCACCCCCCAACAGTTGACGGGCATCGCGTTGCAAACCCCCTTGCAAACGGTCAGAAAAAAAGCCCACCGCCGAGACCGCCGCCACCGCCAACGTGACGGCCAGCACCAAGAGTCGGAGCTCACCGGCGCGCCAATCGCGCCAAAGTGAGCGCCAACCCAAGCGCCAAAAAGACGGGGCGCGGCTCAAGGTTCGCCAGCTTTAAAAGCCAGCTCTCGGCCTGCAGGCAGTCCTTGTTCGACCATCGACATCATCAAGGCCAAGGTGATGTAGGTGCCGGTGACGACCGACAAATCAACCAGTTGCTGCTCTGTGAACAAGGCTTTGGCGCGCGCGAAGGTGGCGTCTGAGAGTTTGTGGGTTTGGGTCAGCTCGTCGATCATGTCGTAGACCACGGCTTCGTCGGGCTGCATCTTCGCGGGGCGCTTTTGAGCCTTCAAGTCGGCCACCACGTCGGGCGACAAACCGGCCTTGATGGCGAGCGGCGCATGCGCGGCCCACTCCACTTGACTGCGCCATTGGCGGCCAATGATGAGGATGGCGAATTCATTCAACCGGAGCGGCATGGACGAGTTCCAGCGCAGGTAGTACAACAAATCAAACATCCGCTGCCCCATCACCGGGCTGCGCAGCAAGGGGTTGTAAGGCCCGCCAATCCCCACGCTGGACACCTTCATGACCTGCTCGCCCAAAGGCTTTTGATAAACATTGAGCTGCTCTAGGGTGAGCTGTTCAAAGCGAGGGGGATGCTCAGCGCTCTGCTCAATAGCAACCTCTTTAACGACCTCTTTTTTGGCCTCATTAACCCCATCGGCCCAAGCCGTCGAAGCAGCGCCAAAAACAGACCCCATACCCAACGCCATGGCGGCCACCAAGGGCCGCAAGGCCGATTTTTTTGAGAGGAAAGAAGGGCAAGAAGCCGTCATCCCACGAAATAATTTCATCAAGAACCTTTCAGGTGAGCAGGGAAGTTCAAAGGGGGCCGCAGCCCTCGGCCAAGTAAGCCCGATTTTGCACCACCGACTCTTGCGCAAAGGGGAGAAGGTCGGCGGCCTGCTTGGCATCAATGGTTTGCAAAAATTGGGCGCGCATGGTGGGCGCCCAGAATTTGCGCAAATGTTCTGCGAAGTCGTGCAGGGCTTGGGGTCGATTGGGCTGGCTTTGAAAAAACTGGCTGATCTGGTTGGCCATGTGGACCAGGTTTTGCGCCGCCTCAGCCGGACTGTAATGGCTCATCAAAGGGCTCCCAAAAAGAAATCAAACATCATGCAAAAAACGTTCAGGGTGGGCATAAACACCGAAATCTTGTTGCCTCACAAAACCCGCCAACCCCACGCCAGTGGCTTGTGCCGTGTCAATCGCCAAGGTGGTCACCCCCGACACAGCGGCCAATACCGGCACCCCTGCCGCCGCGGTTTTTTGCACCATTTCGTGGCTGGCGCGGCTGGTCACCAAGATGGCCCCGCTGGAAACAGGCCGCTCAATTTCACGCGCCAAAGCGCCAATCAGTTTGTCGAGCGCATTGTGCCGACCCACGTCTTCACGCACGCAGTGAATGTGGCCTTGCGCATCACACCAAGCCGCCGCATGGGCCGAACCGGTGGACGCCAACAAGACTTGGCTTGAGCGCAAATCGCCCATGGCGTTCAGCAAGGCCTTGACTGAAAAAGCTTTTGAAAAACCCGCCCCACCCAACGCTCCTACCTCAGCGACCCCGGGCAAGGGAGGCAAATGGCGCACCGCTTGATCCAGCGAGGAGGCCCCACACAAACCGCATCCGGTCCGGCCTGTCATGGCCCGGCGCTGGTCTTTGAAGCGGGCAAAGCAAGCCGCCGTCACGGTGATTTGCAAGGTCAAGCCCTGGGGGCCTGGCAACACGTCACAGTCTAAGAATTGGTCGACCCGATCAATCAACCCTTCGGTCAAAGAAAAACCCAAAGCAAAGTCTTCCAAGTCGGTGGGGGTGGCCATCATCACGGCGTGCGAAATGCCGTTGTACGTCAGGGCCACAGGAACCTCTTGCACCACCGAGTCTTGGCCCTCAACGCCTCGGCGCCAAACCGGCACCGACTGAACGCCGCTGAAATCTGGGTCTGGGTGGCTCACACTTTTTCCACGGAGGGCGACGCTTCTTGCAAAAATGCCATCTGCTGGCGGTCAAATTGCGCGTAGTCCTTTTGCCATTCAGACGGCTGAGCCACTTTGGTGACGTTCACCGCGGTGACTTTGTATTCGGGGCAATTCGTGGCCCAGTCGGAGTTGTCGGTGGTGATGACGTTGGCCCCCGATTCAGGGAAGTGGAAGGTGGTGTAAACCACGCCCGGCGCCACTTTCTCAGTCACCGTGGCGCGCAACACCGTCTCACCGGCGCGGCTTTGAATGCCGACCCAATCGCCTTGTTGAATGCCGCGCTCTTCGGCGTCGTGCGGGTGGATATCCAAACGGTCTTCGTCGTGCCACTCGTTGTTGGCGGTGCGGCGGGTTTGTGCCCCCACGTTGTATTGCGACAAGATGCGCCCGGTGGTCAGCAACAAGGGGAATTTGCGCGTCACTTTTTC
>Ga0007857_1000299_pt1 | contig 15122 bp, 13 predicted proteins | sample CryBogCBH10Oct08_FD_71210 | JGI IMG/M metagenome (GOLD analysis project Ga0007857, IMG submission 71210) | Freshwater microbial communities from Crystal Bog, Wisconsin, USA - CBH10Oct08 | ecosystem: Environmental > Aquatic > Freshwater > Lake | place: Crystal Bog, Wisconsin, USA | collected... | reverse complement strand
CAAGGCGACCCCCGCAACGTCATGGTGCTGGCCGGTGTGTTGATGCTGTTTGGTGCTTTGGCGACGCTGCGCGTCCAAGTGCCCAAGGCCGACGCCACGACCGCCCTTTGAATCATTTCACATCCCCTTTTTTGACAGCTGTTTAGTTTAGAAAAATGAAAAACCAGGTCCAACTGATCACCTATGTCGACCGATTTGGCGGTCAATCTCTGAGCGAACTGCGCGACCTCCTGACAGGCCCTTTGAAAGGCGTCTTTGGCGGGGTCCATTTGCTGCCGTTCTTTCACAAAATTGACGGCGCCGATGCGGGCTTTGACCCCATTGACCACACCCAAGTTGATGCCCGTTTGGGCAACTGGCAAAGCATTCGTGAGTTGTCGCAAAACGTCGACGTGATGGCCGACGTCATCGTCAACCACATGTCCAGCGAATCGCCTCAGTTCCAAGATTTCTCGGCCAAGGGCAAAGATTCCGAATTTGATGGCTTGTTCTTGACCATGGAATCGGTTTTCCCGAACGGCGCTACCGAGAAAGACCTGCTGGCCGTTTACCGCCCTCGTCCCGGCATGCCCTTCACCATGACCACTTTGGCCAATGGCGAGCGCCGCTTGCTCTGGACCACCTTTACCTCGCAGCAAATCGACATCGACGTGCACCACCCTGCGGGCCAGGCCTATTTGGATTCGATCTTGCAACGCCTTTCGGACAGCGGCGTGACGATGGTGCGCTTGGACGCGGTGGGATACGCAATCAAACAGGCCGGCAAGAACTGCTTCATGATGCCCGAGACCTTTGAATTCATCAGCGAATTTGCAGCCAAAGGCCGCCGTCTGGGCTTGGAAGTGTTGGTGGAAATCCACGCCTACTACAAGCGTCAGATGGAAATTGCGAAAAAGGTCGATTGGGTTTACGACTTCGCCCTGCCGCCCCTGGTCTTGCATGGCCTGGAATTCGGCCGCAGCGCGCCGCTTTTATCGTGGTTGGCCCAACGGCCCAACAACGCCGTGACCGTACTCGACACCCACGACGGCATTGGCATCATCGACATCGGCGCGGACGCCAGCGACCGCATCAACCAACCGGGCCTGGTTCCCCCGCACGAGCTGGACGAATTGGTCGAACGCATGCACCGCAACTCACAAGGAGAGAGCCGCAAAGCCACCGGTGCGGCCGCCTCCAACTTGGATTTGTACCAAGTCAACTGCACTTTCTTTGATGCGTTGGGCCGCCATGAAAACGCCTACTTGGCAGCGCGCGCCATTCAGTTTTTTGTGCCCGGCATTCCCCAGGTTTATTACGTCGGTTTGTTGGCCGGCGAAAATGACATGGCTTTGCTGGAGCGCACCCAAGTGGGGCGCGACATCAACCGCCACTATTACAACCGCGACGAGGTTTTGCGTGACCTCGAAAAACCCGTTGTTGCCAGCCTGATTGAATTGATTCGTCACCGCAACCAGCACCCTGCTTTCAACGGCGAATTCAGCAGCCGCAGCGGGTCCCCGCACGAGCTCACGCTGAGTTGGACCCAAGGTCACTCGTTCAGCCGTTTAGAGGTGGACTTGGCAGAGAAAACCGCTTGCATTACCTTCAGCAGCGCTGAGGGAGAAAAGACGATGTCGCTGGAGCTGCAAGCACAGGCCTGCTGATGACCATTGAGGCCGAACTAGGCCAAGAGTCGCGAAGACTTTGGCACGTGCGCCATCAAAAACTCCATTTGATCCGACAAGATTCTGCGGTTCCGCAAAATGAAGTCTTCCCAGAGGCTGGGCACATAGGGCGCGTACAAAAGCGGCATGTTGGCCTGCTCGGGCGTGCGGTGACTTTTGCGGTGGTTACAGGCGCGGCAAGCGGTCACCACGTTCATCCAGGTGTCAACGCCTTGCTGTGCGAAGGGGACGATGTGCTCGCGGGTCAAATCGTGCTCATGAAAGTGGTCGCCACAATAAGCGCAAACATTGCGGTCCCGAATAAACAACTTGGCGTTGGTCAGGCCGGGTTTGAGCATGAAAGGATTGATTTTTGGAACGCCTTTGGTGCCGATGATGCTGTTCACCGAAATACGTGACTGCTCGCCCGTGATGGCGTTGTGTCCGCCCCGAAAAACGGCGATTTCCTCACCAGATTCCCAGCGCACCTCACCCGCGGCGTAGTGAATCACCGCCTGCTCCAAGGTGATCCACGATTGGGGCAGCCCTTGGGCTGACAACTTCAAGACTTTCAAACCATGCCTCCTTAAAAGGGAACCAGCAATCAAATCCGTAAGATCGCCTCAATATACGCTGTTTTTATGACATGCCGCTCCCGCGTTCGCTTGAAGCACAATAGATCCCCATGAAAATCTTCCGTGGTTACCACGAGCCCCGTCTGGCGCCCGCCAGTGCCGTCACCATTGGCAACTTTGACGGTGTCCACCGAGGCCACCAAGCCATGCTGGCTTTGCTGAAAAATGAGGCCAATCACCGGGGCCTGCCGACCACCGTTTTGACCTTTGAGCCGCATCCGCGCGACTACTTTGCGGGCTTGGCGGGTCGAGCCGAGTTGGCGCCGGCCCGCATTGGCACCCTGCGTGACAAGTTACAGGAATTGGAGCGCTGCGGCGTTGATCAAGCCGTGGTCCTGCCTTTTAGCGCGGCCATGGCCGCCTTGTCCCCGCAGGCTTTTATTGACCAGGTGTTGCTGGCAGGCCTGCACACCCGTTATTTGTTGGTGGGCGATGACTTTCAATTTGGCGCCAAACGCGCCGGTGATTACGCCATGCTCGACGCCGCCGGACAAGTCCAGGGCTTTGACGTGGCCCGCCTGAACAGCTACGAGGTCCACGGTTTGCGGGTGTCCAGCTCCGCCGTGCGTGAGGCGCTGAGCCGAGGTGACATGGGCGCGGCAGCCCGCTTGCTGGGCCGACCCTACAGCATCAGCGGTCATGTGGTGCACGGCCGTAAATTGGGACGCGAGCTCGGTTTCAAAACCCTTAACCTGCGTTTTGACCATTGGAAACCCGCGGCCAGCGGCATTTTTGTGGTGCGTGTTTTTGGCCTGACCGGCGCCCTGAACGACCCCAAAGCCTTCTTGCCTGGCGTCGCGAACTTGGGTGTGCGTCCCTCGCTCGACCCCAACGACGTCAACGGCGGTCGGGTGCTGCTCGAAACCCATTGCCTTGACTGGCCGGCAACGCTCGGGCTTGAAGGGGGCTACGGTAAAATCATTCGAGTAGAGCTGGTGCACAAACTGCACGACGAGCTGAAATACGACGGACTGGACGCCCTCAAAGCAGGCATCGCTCAGGACTGCGTCAATGCCCGCACTTTTTTGACAGCTTCCCCTAACGCGGAATAAGAATCCATGGTCGACCCCAAGCAAAGCGGAACCCCCGAGTCCGATTACCGCAGCACCCTGAACCTGCCCGATACCCCTTTCCCGATGCGCGGCGACTTGCCCAAGCGCGAACCGGGCTGGGTCCAAGCGTGGGAAGAAAAAGGCCTCTACAAGCGCCTGCGTGATGCGCGGCGTGGTGCGCCTAAATTCGTCTTGCACGACGGGCCGCCTTATGCCAATGGCCAAATTCACATTGGCCACGCCGCCAACAAAATTTTGAAGGACATGATCGTCAAGGCACGCCAGTTAAAGGGCATGGACGCGGTCTATGTGCCGGGCTGGGATTGTCATGGTTTGCCCATTGAGAACGCCATTGAAAAACTCCACGGTCGTCACCTGCCGCGTGACGTGGTGCAGGCCAAGAGCCGTGCTTTTGCGACCGAGCAAATTGCCGGACAAATGGCCGACTTCAAGCGTTTGGGCGTGCTGGGTGAATGGGACCGACCCTACAAAACCATGGACTTCCAAAACGAAGCCAATGAAATTCGCGCCCTGAAACGCATCATGGAACGCGGCTTTGTTTATCGCGGCCTGAAACCCGTTTATTGGTGCTTTGACTGCGGCAGTTCGCTGGCCGAATTTGAAATTGAATACGCCGACAAAAAGAGCCAGACTCTGGACGTCGCATTTGAATGCGCCCAGCCTGAAAAGCTCGCCGTGGCGTTTGGCCTGCCTGCCCTGACGCAGCCCGCATTTGCCGTTATTTGGACCACCACCGCTTGGACCCTTCCCGCCAACCAAGCCCTTAATTTGAACCCCGAGCTGGCATATGCCTTGGTCAAAACCGACAAGGGTTTGTTGGTGCTGGCAGCCTCCTTGGTCGAAAAGTGCTTGGAGCGCTTTGGCTTGAGCGGCGAGGTGCTGGCCACCACCCTGGGTCAACGTTTGGGGGGCATTGAATTCAAGCACCCGTTGTATGACGTGGCGGTGGAAGGTGCCCCCACCAGCCCCAACAACCTCACCCACAACCCCTTTAGCTACAAACGTTTATCGCCAGTGTTCCTGGCCGATTACGCCACCGCCGACGACGGCACCGGCATCGTGCACTCGTCCCCTGCTTACGGCGTGGACGACTTCAACAGCTGCATGGCCCACGGCATGGCCTATGACGACATCCTGAACCCGGTGCAAGGCAACGGCACTTATGTCGCCGAGCTGCCGCTGTTTGGCGGACAACACATTTGGAAAGCCGTCCCCAATGTGCTGGCGGCCTTGAAAGACGCCAACCGCTTGTTGGCCACGCAAGAAATTACCCACAGCTACCCGCACTGCTGGCGTCACAAAACGCCGGTGATTTACCGGGCGGCAGCACAGTGGTTTGTTCGCATGGACGAGGGTGAAGGCGTTTTCACCCAAGACAAAGCGGCCAAGACCTTGCGCCAATTGGCCTTGGATGCGATTGAGCAAACCAGCTTCTATCCTGAAAATGGCAAAGCCCGTTTGCGCGACATGATCGCCGGTCGCCCCGACTGGTGCATCAGCCGTCAACGCAACTGGGGAGTGCCGCTGCCCTTTTTTATCCACAAAGAGAGCGGCGAGTTGCACCCCAACACCTTGGCCATCATGGACCAAGCGGCGGCCTTGGTGGAACAAGGCGGCATCGAAGCCTGGAGCACCGCGACCCCCGAATCGCTGATTGGCGCAGACGCCCCGGACTACACCAAGAGCCAAGATATTTTGGACGTTTGGTTCGACTCTGGCACCACCCATTTCCACGTGTTGCGCAACAGCCATCTGGACAGCTCGGGCTTTCCCGCTGACTTGTATTTGGAGGGCCACGACCAGCACCGCGGTTGGTTCCACAGCTCGCTCCTGACCGCCTGTGCAATGGACGACCGCGCGCCCTACAAAGGCCTGCTGACACATGGCTTCACCGTGGACGGCCAAGGCCGCAAGATGAGCAAAAGTCTGGGCAACACCGTCGCGCCGCAAACCATCAGCGAAAAAATGGGGGCCGAAATCATTCGACTCTGGTGCGCCTCAACCGACTATTCGGGCGACCTCGGCATTGACGACAAAATTTTGGCCCGCGTGGTCGATGGGTACCGCCGCATCCGCAACACGCTGCGCTTCTTGCTCGCCAATGTGAGCGACTTCGGCCCGGCCCAAGACCGCGTCGCACCCGACCAGATGTTGAGCATTGACCGCTTTGCTTTGGCGCGGGCTGCGCAGTTACAAAACACCATTTTGGGCCACTTCGAGAAATACGAATTTCACCCGGTGGTCAGCAAATTACAGGTGTATTGCTCGGAAGATTTGGGCGCTTTTTACTTGGACGTGTTGAAAGACCGGCTCTACACCACCGCCCCGAAAAGCCTGGCCCGCCGAAGCGCACAAACCGCCTTGTGGGAAATCACCCACGCCATGCTGCGCTGGATGGCGCCCTTCTTGAGCTTCACGGCTGAAGAGGCTTGGGCAATTTTCGGAAAACCCCAATCCGGCAGCGAAAGCATCTTTTTAGAAACCTATTGGGACTTCAAAGCCTTCAGCGACAGCGCCAGCCAAGCCGATTTGTTGCGCCAATGGGAGCTGATTCGCAGCGCCCGTGAAGTGGTCAACAAAGACCTTGAAGCCGTTCGAAGCGCTGGCCAGTTGGGCTCTTCTTTGCAAGCCAAGGTGCAACTGCACGTGCCGGAGGGCGACTTGTTGCAGGCCCTGCAAAGCTTGGGGCAAGACTTGAAGTTCGTGCTCATCACCTCTGAGGCAACGCTGCAATCAACGCCCGGCCAAGCGCTTGAAGGTGAATCGCTGCTCCAAGCCAGCGTCAGCCCGAGCACCGACCCCAAATGCGAACGCTGCTGGCATTACGACGCCAGCGTGGGCAACAACGCCGAACACCCTGGGCTGTGCGCTCGCTGCGAAAGCAACTTGTACGGCGCTGGCGAAACCCGTGTCATGGCTTAAACCGGCAAGCCAAAGCCTTTCTCATTTCTGAAGCCGACTCCACAACCCATGGCCAAACGCCCCGCCAAATCAAGCTCGTTCAACAAATTAAGCCGCTCTAAGCCCCACCTGGGCTTGTGGCTGGGTTGGGCGCTGGTGGTGGTTTTGCTCGATCAGTTCACCAAAATTTTGGTGACGGGCTACTACCAACTCGGTCAGAGTGCCGTGGTCACGTCGTTTTTTAACGTGGTGCGGGCGCACAACCCGGGCGCGGCATTCTCCTTCTTGGCCGACGCCTCGGGTTGGCAGCGCTGGTTTTTCACAGGCTTGGCGGCCACGGCGGCCTTGTTCATTGTTTGGCAGTTGGCCAAGCACAGCAGCCAACGCTTGTTTTCCTTTGCCTTGGCTTGCGTATTGGGCGGCGCCATGGGCAACCTGATTGACCGGCTCTGGCTGGGCTATGTGGTTGACTTTTTGCAGTTTCACTGGTCTTGGCTGGACCCCATTTTTTCAGGCGGCTATTTTCCCGCGTTCAACGTGGCCGACAGCGCCATCACGCTGGGGGCACTGTGTCTGATCTTGGATGAGTTGCTGCGGGTCAAGAAAAGCGCTTGAAGAAAACGGAGCGCGCGGACCGTGTTGCGCGGCCAGTGTTGCAAGCTCTTCCAACCCTTACCAACAATCACAGCTGAGGGCGCCCTAAAAGGGCGATCGAGTCCTAAGATGATTCGATGAACAAAATCAAACGCCTCACCCTTCTGACACTCGCTCTCAGCCCCTGGCTCCTGAGCGCCTGCTCCAGCACCCAGCTGGTGAACCACTGGAGCGATGCTCGCTTCACCTCCCAACCCCTGCACCATGTGGTGGTTTATTCCAAAAACAAAGACCCTGGCATTGCCCGTTCGGTGGAAATCGATGTCACCAAACGCCTCAGCGAGGTCACACACGCCACGCCGGCCTACGAAATTTTTGGCGACAAAGACCTGGCCACTGTGCCCAAAGCAGAGATCAAAGCGGTCTTGCTCAAACACAACATCGACGGTTTTGTGGTGACCGAGGTCAGTGACATCACCTACACCGAAAAACACGTGCCTGCAGAATACTCGCGTGGCTTTTGGTCCGACGGTTGGGGCGGCTATTACGTGGGCAATACCCTGGTCAGTCCTGGCTACAACTACGTGAGCACCAACCTCTATGCACAAGGGGCTCTCTATGCGGTGGCCGATGGTCAGTTGGTTTGGTCGGCCCAGACCAAGTCCACCGACCCCGGCAATTTAGGCGACATGCGTCAAGACATCCTGAAGCTCTTCACCGACAACTTGATGAAGGCCAAGGTTCTGGCCAAATAAGCCCAAAAATAAGCCCTGGCTGAATTGCTTTGCGCTCAGAGCGTCAGAATCGTGCAGCCAGTGGTTTTCCGGGCTTCCAAATCGCGGTGGGCTTGGGCCACTTGCTCCAAGGGGTAGCGCTGCTCGATGTGAATTTTCACCTGGCCGCTCCGCACCACCGAGAACAAATCGTCGGCCATGGCCTGCGCACTTTCGCGGGTCGCGATGTGGGTAAACAAGGTTTGACGGGTCAAATACAAAGACCCTTTGGGGCCCAAGGCGCCGGGCGCAACGGGGGCGACCGGGCCTGAAGCATTGCCAAAGCTGGCCATCAAGCCAAAGGGGCGCAGGCAGTTCAACGACTTGTCAAACGTGTCTTTGCCGACCGAGTCATAAACCACCTTGACGCCTTTGCCACCGGTGATTTCTTTGACACGCGCCTCAAAGTCTTCGGTGTTGTAGTTGATGGCGTGGGCCGCGCCGTTTTGCAAGGCCAGTTGGCATTTGGCGTCCGAACCCGCCGTGCCGATCAGTTGGTAGCCCAAGGCCTTGGCCCATTGGCAGGCAATCAAGCCCACACCGCCCGCCGCCGCATGGAACAAAATGTGATCGCCAGCTTGCAGGCCTTCAACAGGGAGGGTCTTTTTCAGCAAATACTGAGCGGTGAGGCCCTTGAGCATCATGGCCGCGCCGGTTTCAAAAGAAATGTCATCAGGCAATTGGCAAACGACCTTGGCGGGCATGACGCGCAACTCGCAGTAGGCGCCCGGCGGGTTGCTGGCATAGGCAGCGCGGTCGCCCACTTTTAGATGGGTCACACCCTCGCCAACCGCTTCCACGATCCCTGCACCTTCCATGCCCAACATCAAGGGCATGGCAAAGGGGTACAAACCGGTGCGTTGGTAAACGTCGATGTAATTCAAACCACAGGCATGGTGACGAATTCGAATCTCACCGGGTCCGGGCTCGCCCACCTGGACATCCACCAGCTTCATTTGTTCGGGTCCACCGACTTGGTCAATTTGAATGGCACGGCTCATGGGAAAAGTCTCCGAAGTTGAAATTCAATGGCCGCCATGTTGCCATGAATTCCAAAAACCAGCTGTCAAATGCGTTCCGCCTGAATGGAGGTCTGGGAAAAAACATAAATCCCCACCATCACCAAGACCGTCCCGAGCGCAACAGGCCAGGTGAAGGGCTCGCCCAACAGCAAAATGCCCATGGCGATGGTCGACACAGGGCCGACCATGCCCGATTGGGCGCTGGCGGCAGCGCCAATGCGCTCGATGGCCAACATCACCAGCACCACCGGGACCACGGTGCACAAAGTGCCGTTCAGGAGCGAGAGCCAAACGACCTCTGGGGCCACAGACAAGGCGCTGAGGGGTTTAAACAAAAAGAATTGTCCGATGCACAAAATACAGGCAAAGCTGCTGGCCCACCCCACCAAACGAAGGGAGCCCAAGCGCTTCACCCATTCGCCGCTGTAGACCAAATAGGTGGCATAAGAAAATGCACTGGCCAGCACCAAACCCGCCCCAGCTATCGTATTGGCTGACTGGGTGGCATCGCCTTGGGCTGACGCCCATTGCAACTCATGGCCAAAAACCACCACCACGCCCGCGTAACTGATGGCCATGCCCAGCATCTGCTGCCCATGCACCCGTTTGCCAAATAAAAGCCAGCCCAAGAGCAAAACCAAGGTGGGGTTCAGGTACAACAACAAACGCTCAAAGCTCGCGCTGACATAGCCCAAGCCCAAAAAATCCAGATAACTGGCCAGGTAATAGCCCGTGAAGCCCAACCCAGCAATGGCCCCTAAATCACGTCGCGACAAAGGCGCTTGGCCTCGGCCCGACCACCCGATCAGGAGCAAGAACCAGGGCAAGGCGAACAGCATGCGCAACATGATCAAAGTCATGGCATCCACACCGTATCGGTAAGCCAGTTTGATGATGATGGCCTTGCCACTGAACGCCACCGCACCCAGCACGGCCATGGTCAGGCCGACGCGTCGTTTTGAAGCGGCTGCAGTCAGGTCACTCAAAGCTGTAAACCACCGACAGCATGCCGTCGTCCAACACCCGACGGGGCACCAGCGGGCTGTGACCCATGGCGGCGTCGGCCCACTTGCGCCGCCACTCCATGAGCAACGACCAAGACGAGGGCGAGAACGAGGACGAGAACGAGGGCGTTTGTGGGGACCATCCCAAAGCCGATAAAGGCACGGAGAAAGGCATTTGCACCGCCAAGGCCAACACCGGTGTGGTGGAAGCTCCAGCAGAGTAAGCACGCCAAGGTCCGTGCAAAGCTTCTGAAGCCGACACGCCCACCAAGTGGTTCACATACCTTGCGCTGCGCCACTGAGCGCCGAGTTGCGGGTAGAAGCCAAGGCCGTGCCAATCAAATTCGGCGGCGTAGTTGAAGTCCCATAATTGCCCGCCCGACACCGAATCATGAAAGGCATGCAAAAAGAACCCGCCGACCGGGGTTTCTTGGAAAGTGCCTAACCCCAACGGCAAGGGGTTGCGCCGGGGCGCTAGGCCAGGCACGGTTTCGCCTTCAAAGCTCAGCCGCCCCGCCAACTCCAAATGCCCCCAACCGATGGGCAAGGTCTTGATGCCGAAGGTGTCCACGCGGGCAAAAAAGACCTCGGTTTGCCCAAATAAATAAGGCAATACCGTGGATTTTTTGGCCGAGTTTGAAGCAGAAACCCAGTTCGGCATGGCGTATTCGGCCAAGCCCACATCGCCGTGCCAATGCGCCCCACCCCAATTCGGGGCGCTGATCGGTGGTGCGTCGTTCAGCGACGCATTCCCAGGCGTCAATCCAGGTGCCAATTGGGCTTGGACCTGTGTCGAAACCACGCCAAGGAGCGCAACACCGGCGCTTCCTAAAAGCCACTTTTTTAACTTCATCACAAGCCCAGACTCATCGGTTTGAACACCTTCAGCCACCGACGAGCTGGGAGGGCATGGGTGCTTTCAATCCAATCGGCACGTGCTTCCAAAACCTCTCTTTTGGGACGGGACGCCGTGCGCTGGGCCAACACAACGGTGTTGCCTTCACGGGTCGCTTTGAAAGACCACAGTGCGTTTTCACCAAAGGCTTGGGCCATTTTGGCAACACTTTTGTCAAAGCTCGAAGCCCGGCCAAACAGGTTGACCGTCATACAAGCGTCTTCGCTCAATAAGGCGCGGCAATCGGCATAAAAATCGGCGCTGTCAAGCACCGGGGCAGCCGCCTCATCGTCGTACAAATCAACTTGCAGGGCGTCGACCACACCCGCCCATTGCGGGGCTTTTATTTCTTCAGCCGCATCGGCCACGATGACTCGCAATTTGCTGTCGTCGGCGGGCAATTTGAACCAACCTCGGCAAGCATGAACCACCTGCGGATTGAGTTCGATCGCCGTGGTGGTGACGCGCAATTTTTTGCGGCAAAACTTGGTCAGGCTGCCCGCGCCAAGTCCCAGTTGCATCGCATGAAAGCGCTTGAGTTGCTCAGGCTGCACAAAGAGCAGCCACGCCATCATGCGTTGCACGTAATCGAGGTCGATTTCATAAGGCCGATCGAGTCGCATGGTGCCCTGAATCCAGGGGGTCCCCAAATGCAAAGCGCGCACATCGCCGTAGTCTGAAAAATTGACTTCCGGCAACGCGAGGGGCGTTTCCCGCACTCGATGGGCACGGGCTGATTTTTCGGCTTTTGCAGATTTAGGCGGGGCGGAGGTCATCGGTTCAAGGCAGACAATTTGGGGAACGCAGAGACTGCATTGTCGCGGGTGGCTTGGGCCAACGCTTCCAAACTCAGGCCCCGCAAGTCCGCCAAGTAGGTCGCGATGCGGGGCAACTCGGCGGGACTGTTGCGGCCTTGTGGCCAGCCTGCGGCGCGGTCCTCGGCGCTGCGGTAAAGCCACTGCGGGGGGATGTCGGGGGCATCCGTTTCGAGCACCAAAGCGCTCAAGGGAAGTTCACGGGCCAACCGGCGAATTTGAGTGGCGCGTTCATAAGTCAAAGTGCCGCCAAAACCCAATTTGAACCCCAGGTCTATGAAACGTTGGGCCTGCTGCAAACTGCCGTTGAAGGCATGGGCAACGCCCTGCCAAGGCGAGCGACCGCCGATGGCGCGCAAGCCCGCCAACAACGCATCGGCGCTGCGGCGCACATGCAGAATCACCGGCAACTGAAATTCACGCGCCATTTTTAATTGTTCGCGGTAAAACCAAGTTTGGCGTTCCCAATCGAGGCCAGGCACGAAACCGTCTAAACCGATTTCGCCGACCGCCACCAGGCGCGGGTCACTTTGGTGGTCCCGCAAGGCTTGGGCTAAAGCGGGCAAGTCGGCCTTATCGGATTGCGGGGTGTAAAGGGGGTGGATGCCCAGCGCGTAAAAGTCACCCTGAAAGTCACCCTGAAAATCAGCGTTTGAGCCCTCGGCAGCCCCCGTGTGTGCCAGTTCCCTCACACGGCCCCAGTGGCTTCGAGCCACTGACGGGATCACGCAATGGGCGACCCCCGCGTTTCGAGCGGCGACCCGTTGTTCGATGCGATCGGCGTCAAACTCAGCCGCGTCCCAATGGCAGTGGGTGTCAATCCAAGGCATGCGCAGACTCAGGCCATCACCAACTGGCCCGCCGACAGGTGCGCGCGTTGACCACAGCGTTGGGCCAGCTGTTCATCGTGCGTGACCAAGACCAAGGCCGTGGCTTGTTGCTGAGCCAAGCCCAACATCAAGTCAAAAACTTGAGTGGCCGTGGTGCGGTCCAGGTTGCCAGTGGGTTCATCGGCCAGCACGCAGGCGGGCTGGGTCACCAAGGCCCGGGCGATCGCGACCCGTTGCCGTTCGCCGCCCGATAACTCCGCCGGGCGATGCTGGAGGCGTTGCCCCAAGCCCACCGCATGCAACATGTCGGCCGCGCGGGCTTGCGAGTCCGCGACGGACCAACGGCGAATGCGCAAAGGCATGGCGACGTTTTCCAAGGCGCTCAACTCCCCCAGCAGATGGTGGAATTGGTAGATAAAACCCAGATGCTGGTTTCGCCAACGTCCTTGCTCGGCCAAATTGAGTTGTTGCCAATTTTGACCGGCCCACCATACCTGGCCTTCGCTGGGCGCCTCGAGGCCGCCCAACACATGCAACAAGGTGCTTTTGCCCGAGCCCGAAGCGCCGACAATGGCCAAAGTGTCACCGGCCTGCACCGACAACTCAAGGTTTTGCCAAACCTGCACGTCCAACGGGCCTTCCTGAAAACGCTTGCCCAAACCCTGGGCCTGCAAGACGGGGATGGAAGCCGGCGACAAGGATTGGGACCACGTTTGGGACCCCTTTGGGGTCAGGGGTTCAGTCATAGCGCAATGCCTCCGCCGGGTTGACCCGACTGGCACGCCAGCTGGGGTAGAGCGTGGCCACAAAGGACAGCAACAAGGACAACACGATCACGGGCACGATGTCGGCGCTTTGTGGATCGCTGGGCATGGTGCTGATGAGGTAGATGTCTTTGGGCAAGAAGCTCGCGTGAAACAGGCTTTCCAAAGCCGGCACGATCGTGTCAATGTTGAAGGCCACCAGCAGCCCCAACACCGCGCCGCCCAAAGTGCCCAGCACGCCGACCAGCGCGCCTTGCACCATGAAGATGCCCATGATGCTGGCGGGACTGGCGCCCAAGGTTCGCAAAATCGCGATGTCGGCGTTTTTGTCGGTGACCGACATGACCAAGGTACTGACCAGATTGAACGCCGCCACCGCCACGATCAGGGTCAGAATGATGAACATCATGCGTTTTTCGAGTTGCACGGCCGAAAACCAATGCTTGTTTTGATGCGTCCAATCGCTGATGAGCAAGTCACCTGACAAGCTCGTTGCGAGCTGCTGGGCCACTTCACGGGCTTGGTGCAAGTCCTTGATCTTCAAACGCACGCCGGTCGGGCCAGGCAGGCGGAAAATGCGCTCAGCGTCTTGCTCATGGACCATCACCAAGGTCGAGTCAAACTCATAGTGTCCCGAATCAAAAGTGCCGACCACTTCCATCTGTTTCAAGCGTGGCACGCTGCCGGCCGGGGTGACTTGTCCACTGGGCGCAATCAGGGTCACGGGGTCGCCGATGCGCACACCCAATTGGTGTGCCAACTCAGCGCCCAGCACCGCCCCAAAGTGGCCTGGCACCAAGCGCTGAAGCACGGCGGCGTCAAAGCCCAAATCGGTCACCTGCATTTCTTGGGTCGGGTCAATGCCGCGCACCACGGCGCCGCGCAACGTCTCGCCACGCCCCATCAAAGCCTGCGTGGCTGAAAAAGGCGCTGCGCCCACCACGCTCTTGTTTTGACGGGCTTCGCGCAAGGTGCGCTCGGGGTCGGGCAAAGCGTCTTCACCGGGGGTAAAAATCTCAATGTGCGCCACCACGCTCAACATGCGGTCACGCACCTCTTTTTGAAAGCCGTTCATCACCGACAGCACGATGATCAAGGCCGCCACGCCAAGGCCGATGCCCAACATGGACACCCCCGAAATGAAGGAAATAAAACCATTGCGGCGCGTCGCGCGACCGGCTCGGGTGTAGCGCCAACCCAAGGCCCATTCATAAGGCCACTTAGAGCGGGCCTGGCGGCTCAACTTGGAAAATATCGAAATCGACATGACCCGAGTTTAGTGGTCTTGGAAGCCTTGACCGACAATAAGCCCATGTCTGAACTCATCATTGCCTTTGCCGCACCGCCCGACAGAGCGACTCAGGCGGCGCTGGGAGCCGCATTGGGCCCATTGGCCACCAACCCCAACGACCCGCTGCCGCATTTTCGACAAGCCCTGAGCACACGACAGGCCCAAGCGCTGCAAGCCGATGCTGAGGCCGAATTCAGCTTTGCCCTGCCCCATGAAATGGCGTGGGCCCGCGCACTCGGTGGGTTGGGGACCTCCCTGCAGCCGCCCCCAGAATGGCGCCCCGGTTTGCTGCCCTTGGCGGCTTGGGAAGCCCAACAAAGAGGGCTTTTTACCGCCTCCGCTACCGGTTCCGGTTCCGGTTCCTCTTCCGCATGGGCTTGGATGAGCCCTTGTCATTGGGCCGTGGGAACCCAGCAGGTGGTGCTGCAAACCCCGGAGCAACTGCGCCTGAGCCCCCTCGAGTCGCAGCAGCTTTTAGAAGCGGTCAGGCCCTTCCTGTTAGAAGACGGGATTCGTTTGCACTTTGTCGACGCCCACCGCTGGCTGGCCGAAGGCGAGGTGTTTCGCCATGTGCGCACGGCCGCCATCGAGCGTGTCGCCGGCCGCGATGTGGCCCAGTGGCTCCCCGCAGGCGACCCTGGCAAGCCCTTGCGACGGCTGCAAAGTGAGTTGCAAATGTTGCTTTACAGCGACCTCAAAACGGAAGCCTTGACGCAGGCCATGACCGAAGCACGCCGTGCGCAAGGCCTGCAAAGCGTGAACAGCTTTTGGTTCAGTGGGGCAGGGGCGCTTCCTGCATCCCTGCTTCAAAGCGGTCTGAGCGCTGAAAGAACCCCGTCTGACTCAACGCTTAAGTCAGGGGCAGAAAATTCAGCAAAC
>Ga0007857_1000285_pt1 | contig 15358 bp, 13 predicted proteins | sample CryBogCBH10Oct08_FD_71210 | JGI IMG/M metagenome (GOLD analysis project Ga0007857, IMG submission 71210) | Freshwater microbial communities from Crystal Bog, Wisconsin, USA - CBH10Oct08 | ecosystem: Environmental > Aquatic > Freshwater > Lake | place: Crystal Bog, Wisconsin, USA | collected... | reverse complement strand
GCCATGGACCGAGAGTCCTTGACGCAAGCGGTGCTCAAACAAGCACAGCAATTGCTGGCCACTCACCCCACCTTGAGGGGTTTGAATTTGCGCCCCGTGCATACCTTGGTTGAAAAGCGCGCCACCTTCGCTTGCACGCCCGGATTGAAGCGCCCCAGCATGGCCGTCGGGCCTCAGCTTTGGGCCTGTGGCGATTATGTGGAAGGCCCCTTTCCCGCCACACTCGAAGGCGCGGTGCGCAGTGGCGTGGCCGCAGCGGAACAGGCCCTCAAAGGCCAAGGCCCGCAAGCCATCCCGCTGTTAATTCAGGGCTGAAACCCACTCGCACAACTGGGTCAAATTTGACAACATCAGGTGCTGAGGCAGTGCCTCAGAAGCAGGCCGAGGCGCTGCCAAAGCCGCTTGCGCGCTCGGTGGCCAATCTTTTCCATCGCGGTTCAGCCAGACGGCGGACATGCCCGCCAGCAGCGCCCCCACCACATCCAAATGTGCATCGTCGCCCACGTGAAGCACCTGTGCACAAGTCAACCCTTGCGAGGCTGCCGCCATTTGGAAAAACCGGGGATCGGGCTTGGCACAGCCTGCCAAATGCGCGCTAAAGTTGGCCTTAAAGAAATGACCACAACCAATTGCGTGCACATCGGCATTGCCATTGGACAAGGACACCAAGGGGAAGCGCGCCGACAAAAAAGTCAGGCAGTCCAAGGCGTCGTCGTAAAACTCAACTTGTTGACGGGCTTGGTAAAAAACCTTGTGCGCTGCGTCGGTCAAAGCGTCGCTTCGTGATTCGTCGTGCCCCGTCTGTAACAACGCCAAACGAATGGCTTCACGGCGCATACCGCCAAGATCGTGCCGCAAATCAGGGCGGTTTTGTTGGACTTGGTCGCGCAAGGTTCGCAACGACTCAGGTTTTGGGAACTGCTCGGCAGTGGCCGGCGCATGCGCTTTGAACCATTCCAGCAAAGCCTGTTCGGCCCGGGTAATGGTCGGCCAAACGGGCCAAAGGGTGTCGTCCAAATCGAAGGAAATGGCGCGGATTTGTTGCCAATCGATCGGCGTGGCTGAAGCCTTGGCGGGCGTCGAGGCGTTATTTTCGGAAGGTGAAGGGGTCATGGAACGAAAGAATAGCGCAGAGCGCCGTTGGCTTGGTTAAACTGCCCGTCCATGTCACTGCCTTTTCAAACAGAACCCCCTTTTCAGCATGGCCAAGCGCCCAAGACCGGCATCCTGTGGTGCAATTTGGGCACGCCCCAAGCGCCCACGGCCTCCGCTTTGCGCCGGTATTTGTCGCAGTTTTTGAGCGACACCCGCTTGGTGGAAATTCCCCGTTTGGTCTGGCTGCCGATTCTGCACGGCATCATTTTGCGGGTTCGTCCGGCCAAATCGGCGGCCAAGTACGCCAGTATTTGGACCAATCAAGGTTCACCGCTCAAAGTTTGGACCGAACGCCAAGCCGAGGCCCTCTGCGCCCGTTTGGCCGAAATGGGTCATCACTTGGCAGTGCGGTTCGCCATGCGCTATGGCCAGCCCTCGATTGCCAGCCAACTCGATGCCCTCAAAGCAGAAGGCGTGAAGCGCGTGCTGGTGCTTTCGGCCTACCCGCAGTACTCCGGCACCACCACCGCTTCGGTGTTTGATGACATTGCCCATTGGGGGCTGAAGCAACGCGTCTTGCCCGAGTTCCGTTTCGTCAACCATTACCACGACGATGCGGGCTACATCGAGGCACTGGCCCAACGCGTGGAGGCGCATTGGGCCGCGCACGGACAGCCAGAGCAATTGGTGCTGAGCTTTCACGGCGTGCCCGAGCGCACCCTGCATTTGGGCGACCCCTACCACTGCGAGTGCTACAAAACCGCCCGCCTGCTGCGCGAGCGTTTGGGCCTGAACCCAGACCAAATGAAAGTGACCTTTCAATCGCGCTTTGGCAAAGCCAAGTGGTTGGAGCCCTACACCGAACCCACGCTGATCGCCTTGGGTCAAAGTGGCGTCAAGCGGGTCGACGTCATGTGCCCCGGTTTTGTCAGCGACTGCTTGGAAACCTTGGAAGAAATTGACCAAGAGGTGCGGGAGGCCTTTTTGCATGCCGGCGGCCAAACGTTTCACTACATCCCTTGCCTGAACGACAGCCCCGCTTGGATTGACGCCTTGAGCCAAGTGGCGCTGCAACACATGAGCGGCTGGGACACGCAAAACCCATCCCCTGCGCAAGCGCAAGCGAAATTGCAAGCACTTTCGCAATCACGCGAGTTGGCCTTGGCTTTGGGCGCCAAGAACTAAACGCAAAGCCAAGGGCCCGATCAAACAAGGGAAAGGCAACGTGTTTGTTGCCCAATTACCTATCGGGTGACGCCCAACAAGCGGTCCAGCACCTCGGGTTGCGCCCTGAGGTTTTGCGCCGTATCGGCGTGCACGACATTGCCATGATCGAGCACCACGGCGGTGTCTGAGATCGCCAAAATGGCCTGCGGGTGTTGCTCCACGATGACGGCGCTTAAACCCTCTTCGCGCGTGATGCGGCGCACCGCCTTCAGCAACTCTTCCACAATGATGGGGGCCAAACCTTCTAGGGGTTCATCCAGCAGCAAGAGCTTGGGGTTCACCACCAAGGCGCGCCCCATCGCCAGCATTTGTTGCTCGCCACCGGACAACTGGGTGCCTAAATTGGTTTTGCGTTCGGCCAAACGCGGAAACAGGTCGTAAACGCGGTCTGGGGTCCACGGACCAGGTCGGGCCACGGCGGTGAGGTTTTCATGAACCGTCAATGACTTGAAAATGTTCCGCTCCTGCGGTACCCAGCCAATGCCCGCAGCAGCGCGCTCAAAGGGCTTCAAAGTGTTCAAAGGCCTTCCGCCCAAACTGATGCGGCCACCATGCTGGCGCGTTGCACCCGCCAGGGTGTTGATGAAGGTGGTTTTGCCCGTGCCATTGCGGCCCAACAAAGCCAAAGTTTCTCCCTCATTTAAGCGCAACGAGATGTCGTTCAGCACGACCGCTTCGCCGTATCCGGCGCTCAAGTGCTCGACGTTCAGCAACTCAGCCATGGGCGTTCTCCCCATGGCCCAAATACACTGCCTTGACTTGGGGGTCGTTGGCGATTTCTTCGGGTGACCCTTCGGTCAACAAAGTGCCATTCACCAGCACCGTCATGCGGGTGGCAAAGCTGAATACCAAATCCATGTCGTGCTCAATCAACAAGACCGAAACATCTTCAGGCAAAGCGCCCACCGTGTTCAACAACTCGTCACGCTCGCCAGCAGGCACGCCGGCCACGGGCTCATCCAACAACAAAACCTTGGGCTCGCAGGCCAAGGCGATGGCAATTTCAAGCAAACGCCGCTTGCCATAAGCCATCACACGGGTGGGCGTGTTGGCCACATCGGTCAAATGGAACTGGCTCAACAACGCCTCGCAGCGAGCGGCCACTTCAGCGTGCTGACCCAAGGGCTGCCACCACTTCGAGCCCAAGCCCAAGTGCTGAGACACCACCAAGGCCAAGGTTTGCAGCGGGGTCATGCTGTCAAACAACTGGTTGATCTGGAAAGTCCGAACCAAGCCCCGACGCACGCGCAAATGCGGCGCCAAATCGGTGATGTCTTGGCCCAACAAAGCGATGCGGCCGGAGGTGGGCGTCAGTACGCCCGTCAACTGGTTGATAAGCGTGGTTTTGCCGGCGCCGTTGGGGCCAATCAAGGCGTGGCGAGCGCCCTTTTTTAAATCCAGGCTGACGTTGTTGGTGGCCGTGATGCCGCCAAACTTCATCACCAAGTTTTGAGCAGACAAAACAGTGGGGTTGTTGTCAATCGGGTGGTCGTCCAGGTTCATGACCGCGCTCCAAACCAAGTCCAAGGCTTGAACAAACGCTCACGACCGACCAAGGTCAGCAGGACCAAAATCAAACCAATCCAGAACATCCAGTACTGCGGTGTGATGGCCGACAGACTGTCTTGCAACAATTTGAAAACGATGGCCCCCAAGATGCCGCCATAAAGCCAGCCCACGCCGCCAATCACCAACATCAGCATGACGTCAGCGGAGCGGTCAAAGGCCAATACATCCAGCGAAGCAAAGCCGGTGGTTTGGGACAACAAAGCCCCCGCAGCGCCGGCCACTGCTGCGGCCACGGTGTAGACCAAGGTCAGCCGCGAGTTGACCGAAATACCAATGGCCATGGCACGCAAGCGGTTATCACGAATGGCTTTCAGGGTCGCACCAAAAGGCGAATTCACCAAACGTCGCATGAACAAAAACAGCACCAAAGCCACAGAGATGGAATACCAAGCGGCCACTTGGCCCATCAAGTCAAAATCGAAGTGACCCAGCACGGGGCCCATCAAGACGCCCTGCAAGCCATCGGTGCCCCCCGTGACCCCATCGAATTTATTGGCGAGTTCCAACAAAATCAGGGCCGTACCCAAGGTGACCATCAAGCGGGTCAGGTCGGTGCCGCGCCAAATGGTGACGCTGGCAATGGCCCCCAGCACCGCGCACAAGACCATGGCCAAGGCCAAACCCAGCAGCGGATCGGGTAAGACCCATTTGGCAAACAAGGCGGCCGAATAAGCGCCAAAACCAAAAAAGGCCGCATGCCCCAAGGAAACGATGCCGGTGTAACCCAGCACCAAATCCAAAGACATCGCAAACAGAGCGACGATGGCAATTTCGTTGATCATCAGGGCTTTTTGCGGCAGCAACCAAGGCAGCACAAAGGCCGCGATCCAAATCAACAACTCCCAAATTTTGGGCTTGCTGGGTTGGAGCAAGGAGGATTGCAAAGAAGATGGCACAGAGGTTCGCAATGAATCGGGGGCCATGGCCATCATTTGCCCCCTTGCCGCGTGAAAAGGCCTTGAGGACGCCACAACAAAATCATGATCATCAACACATACACGGTGAAAGCGCCCATCTTGGGGATGTAGTACTTACCGGCCACATCGGCAATGCCCAAAAGCAAGGCGGCGAGCAAGGGGCCGGTGATGGAAGAGGTCCCCCCGACGGAAACCACAATCAAAAAGTAAATCATGTTTTTCAAGGGAAAGGTGGGGTCCAAACCCAGGACCTCGGCGCCCAAAGCGCCGCCCAAACCCGCCAAACCAGAGCCCATGGCAAAGGTCAGCAAGAAGACCACATTGACGTTGATGCCCAAGCCGGCGGCCACACGCGGGTCGTCCACCGCAGCGCGCAAGCGACTGCCAAAACGGGTGCGGGTCAAAATCAACTGCAAGACCACCGTCAACACCGCGCAGATGCCGATGATGAACAAGCGGTAATGGCCCATCCCCAGCATGAAGGCGCCGTCGCCCCACTCGGTGCGGCCGCTGAGCCATTCTGGAAGTTGCACATTTTGCTGGCTGGAGCCCATGAAATAGTCCACCCCCGCCACCGCCATGAAAACCAAGCCAATAGAAAATAAAACTTGGTCCAAATGGGACTTGGTGTAAAGAGGCCGGTAGAGGGTGCGCTCGAGCACCGCCCCTAGCAAGGCGCTGACGGCAAAGGCCAGCGGCAAACACGCCAAAAAAGGCAGGCCAAACCGTTGCAGGGCGATCACGGTGACGTAGCCCCCCGCCATGGCGAAAGCGCCGTGCGCCAGGTTGATGAAATTCATCAACCCCAGGGTCACCGCCAGCCCCACCGCCAAGATGAACAGCAGCATGCCGTAGGCAATGCCATCAAAAAGAATGGTCAACACAACAAACTAGCCTTTGGCCTGAACTTTCAAGGAACGGGAATTGACTGCTGACGTCGAGTGGGCCCAAATTTAAAAATCTGGGCCGACATTTCAACGGGTTTTGGCAGGGTCGCGCACGTCTTTGATGACGTCAAATTCGACGTTATACAGTTCGCCGTTTTTCTTTTCGACCTTGCGCAGGTAAACGTTTTGCACGACTTCGCGATTTTGCGCATCGATGAAAACGGGACCACGAGGGCTCTCAAAGATTTGGCCTTTCATGGCGGCCAATAACGCGGGGCCATCGCCCTTGCCCGAGGTGGCTTTGAGCGATTCATAAATCAGGCGCATGCCGTCATAACCGCCGACGGCCATGAAGTTGGGGCGCATGTTGTCGTTGGCCTTTTTGAAGGCTTCGACAAATTTTTTGTTGGCGGGTGAATTGTGATCGGCGGAGTAATGGTGCGAAGTCACCACCCCCAAAGCCCCGTCACCCATGCCGTTCAGTTGGTCGTCATCGGTGACGTCGCCGGTGCCGATCATCTTGATGCCGGCCTTGTCCAAACCGCGCTCCAAGAACTGCTTCATCACCGCGGCACCGTTACCCGAGGGCACAAACACAAACAAAGCATCGGGCTTTTCATCGCGGACTTTTTGCAAGAACGGTGCGAAATCAGGGTTGCGCAAAGGCACGCGCAGGCTGTCCACCACTTGGCCACCGTTGAAGGTGAAGCGTTCTTTGAAATACTTTTCGCCGTCCAAGCCGGGGCCGTAATCAGAGACCAAAGTGATCACGCGTTTGATGCCATTTTTAGGCGCCCAGTCGGCCATCGAAATGGTCACTTGCGGGACGGTGAAGCCAGCGCGAACCACAAAGGGCGAGGCCTCGGTGATGCTCGAGGTGGCCGCTGCCATCACGACCATCGGGGTTTTGGATTGCGTGGCCAAGGGCGCGGTGGCCAGCGCCAGCGGTGTCAAACCAAAACCAGCCAAGACATTCACGTGCTCATTGACCAACAACTCTTGGGCAATTCGCTTGGTGACATCGGGCAGGCCGGTGTCGTCTTTGATGATCAACTCGACCTTGCGTCCAGCGACGGTGCTGCCGTTTTGAGCCATGTAGAGTTTGGCGGCCGCCTCGATTTGTCGGCCGGTTGAAGCCGCCTGTCCAGTCATGGGCAAAATGAGCCCAATTTTGAAGCTTTCAGGGGCGCCAGCGAAAGCCCCCAGAGGCGCGGACAAGAAGGTGGCGGCGGTCAACGCCGCACCTGCGGTCAAGGTGAAAAATTGTCTTTTTTGCATGGCTATGTCCACTCCATTTTTTATGAATACGCCATGATACCGAGGTTCAGTCGTAACCGAAACCACGCATGATCTGTTTGGCTTTGTCGGTTCGTAAAAAATCCAAAAAAGCTTGGGCGCCCACTTTGCCTTGACCCGCCCTGAGCAAAACGGCATCTTGCAGCAAGGGGTCGTAAAGGCTTGGGGGCACCCACCAGACGGAACCTTCAGAGAGCTGCCCTTCTTTCCAAACCTGAGACAAAGCCACAAAGCCCATCGCGGCGTTTTCGGTGGCCACAAACTGGTGGGTTTGCCCGATATTGACGCCCATCACGAGCTGAGACTTCCAGGTTTCCATCAGGCCGAGGCGGGTCAAGGTTTGCACGGCTGCTTGACCGTAAGGCGCTAATTTAGGGTCCGCAATGGCGAGTTTGGCCGATTTGTCCTGTTTGTCGAGCGGGCTTCCGTCGCTGCCTTTGCGGGTTTTGAGCACCTCGCCCTGCGCATCCACGAGACCTGCTTTGGCACTCCACAAGACCAACTTGCCCCGGGCGTAAGTAAATCGAGAGCCGCCGATGGCCAAGCCTTCCTGCTCTAATTTGACGGGGGTGCTTTCGTCGGCCGCCAACAAAACTTGATAGGGCGCACCCGCTTTGATTTGGGCATAAAACTGACCCGTTGAACCCGAGGTGGCCAACACCCGGTGCCCGCTGTCCCGTTCAAACTGAGCAGCTATTTTTTGCATGGGAAGACTGAAGTTGGCCGCCACCGCAACCGACACCTCGTCGGCATGCGCCCCAGAACACCACCCCATGACGGCCATCAAGGCCCAAGCGACCAAGCCTTTTAACCAAATTAAACCATTCACTCCATTCAACCCGCTCAACATGCGCTTGGACACGTTCCCGTTAAACACCTTCATCCTTTAACCTTTATCGATGTGGATTTACCGCTATGCTTGACTAAGCATAACTGATGGCTTATTGATCCCCATCATCCGGTGTCGCCCAGAGTCGGTTGGCTTTAGAATCCGCCGGTTTTTAGATCACATTCAATTTTTAGGAAATTCCATGGAAACCACCGCCTCTGGCTTGATTTACGAAGACACTTTGATAGGTGACGGCGAAACCGCCAAACCCGGCGACGAAGTGAGCGTGCATTACACAGGCTGGCTGTACAAAGACGAGCAGCAAGGCGCCAAGTTCGATTCAAGCAAGGACCGCAACGACCCGTTTGAGTTTTCATTGGGCGCCGGCATGGTCATCAAAGGTTGGGACGAAGGCGTGCAGGGCATGAAAGTGGGCGGCGCGCGCACGTTGATCATTCCAGCCACTTTGGGCTACGGTGCCCGCGGCGCTGGCGGTGTGATTCCCCCCAATGCCACCCTCAAATTTGATGTGGAGTTGTTGGCGATTCTTTGAATCGGTCGGGCCAGCGCCCCACCACGGCGCTGACCAAAACGGTGGCCAACAGGCCAGCGGGCACGCCAAAAACCCCCGCGCAGACGGGCTCAATGCCCCACCAGCGCGGGTCAGACCCAGAGAATCCGCCCAAGGCATTGACCCCTAAGTAATAGAGGGTGACGCCCAAGCCAGTCAGCATCCCAGCCACGGCGCCTGCACGTTGGGCGCCTTTCCAAAAAATGCCCAACACCATGGCCGGCACCAACGCAGACGCCGCCAAAGAAAAAGACGCCGTGACCAAGGGCAAGATTTGTGACGGCTTCAAGGCCGCCACAAAGGCCGCCAACATGGCCACCACCATCAGCACAAATTTCGACACGATGACCCGCTGCTCGGGCGATTGATTTTTGCGCCAACGCTCAAAAAAGTGCAAATCGCGCACCAGGGAGTTGCTGATCGTCAGCAAAAGCCCGTCGGCCGTCGACAACGCCGCTGCCAACCCCCCTGCCGCCACCAGGCCCGACACCACATAGGGCAAGCCACCCAATTCAGGCGTGGCCAGCATGATCAAGTCGGCGCCCAATTTGATTTCGCCAAACTGCAAAATGCCGTCGTTGTTCACGTCGCTGACCGAGACCAGGCTCGGGTCGACTTTGGCCCACTGCAGAATCCAAACCGGCAAATCATCAAAACGGCTGCCGACCAAATTGTTCATCACCTCAAACTTGACCAACACCGCCAAAGCCGGTGCGCTGAGGTAAACCAAGGCAATGAAAACCAAAGACCAAACCACCGAGCGACGCGTGTCCGCCACCGAAGGCGAGGTGTAGTATCGGGTCAACAAGTGGGGCAACCCTGCGGTGCCGACCATCAAGCAAAACATCAAGGCCAGAAAGTTCAATCGGGACTGGCTGAACAGGGTTTGTTCGGCTGGCGTGCCATCGGGGTCGCCCTGGAACGCCTGGGTGTGCCTGGGCATACCGCCCAAAGGTTGGGCCCGTTGCAAATCTTCTTGAATGGTTTTTCGCCATTTCTCGCGGGCGGTGGCAGCGTCTTTTGGCAGATTCGCCAACTCGCGACTGACATCGACAATCTGAGAGACGTCCATGTCGTTTTGCCGCATGACCCGCAAACGTTCCTGCAAACTCTGGCGCTCTTGGGCCAAAGCCAACTCGACATTCTCAAGTTTGATTTGCAAGTTTTGAGCACGCTCTAGGTAAATGCGTTGCACTTGCTTTTCTTGCGGGGAAGCCATGAGCTTGTCCTCGAGTGCCGCAATTTTTCCCAGTTGTTGGCCATAAACCAAGGGCGCCAAGGGGTTGCCCATTTGCTTGTAGGCCAGCCAAGACACGGGGATCAAAAAGGTCAAGAACATCACCACATACTGGGCCACTTGCGTCCAAGTGATGGCGCGCATGCCGCCTAAAAAAGAACACACCAGCACCCCACCCAAACCGAGCATGATGCCGATTTCAAATTGCACGCCGGTCAAGCGGGAGGCAATCAAACCGACGCCGTAAATCTGCGCCACCACGTAGGTGAAGGAGCACACCACGGCGGCCAGCGCCGCGATCACACGGGGCCAACGGCCCCCAAAACGGACGGCAAAAAAATCGGGCACGGTGTACAGGTTCATGCGCCGCAATGGCGGTGCAATCAACAAAGCCACCAAACAAAATCCGCCCGTCCAACCGAGCACGTACGCCAAGCCGCCCGGCTCTCCTCGGCTGCCCGAGAAGCCTTGCAAGTACAAAGCACCCGCCAAGCTGATGAAGGAGGCGGCACTCATCCAATCGGCGGCCGCGGCCATGCCATTGAAAAACGGCGGGATGCGTCGACCCGCCACGTAATATTCCTCCGGGTCGGTGGTGCGACACACAATGCCCAAGGCAGCACAACCCATGACGATGCTGAAGAGAAAAATGGGGCCAATCCAGCGCCGAGATAGACCGTGGAATTCGGCCCAAGCCATCACGCCCAAGAAGGCCAAGACCCCCAGCACCAGCAGGAAAAAACCTTTGAGTTGGTAGTTTTGGAAAAGGCCGCCCTGCAAAGGCGCTGGTTTGTCAGACATGGGGGCCTGCTTCGAGGACTTGGGGGGGCTTTTCATCCAAGGCTTCGTCCCGGCGGTTCATGACCGCCGCATAAAGGCCAACCACCAAGATGAAGACCAGCACCGCGCCTTGTGCCGCCAGCCAATAGGAAAACGGCCCGCCCCAAATCGGCAGGGGGGCGATCCAATCTCGAGCAAAAAAGCACCCCCCGAACGACACACAGAAGACCAGCAGCAGCAACACCGCGCGCAACCAGCCTTGGAGGGGTCGTTTGGAGGTTTCCATCCAGCTTGGCGTCCTCGACCTTCGTTTTCTGATCAGGCCCCAGCCAATCGCTTCCAGGTGTCGATCACGCTGTCGGGGTTCAGCGAGATCGAGGCAATGCCTTGATCGGCCAGCCACTCTGCAAAGTCAGGGTGGTCGCTGGGGCCTTGACCGCAGATGCCGACGTACTTGCCTTGCGCCAAACAAGCGGCAATGGCGCGGCTCAACATCGCTTTGACGGCGGGGTCGCGTTCGTCAAAATCGGCGGCCAACAGCGCCAAGCCGGAGTCACGGTCCAAGCCCAAGGTGAGTTGGGTCAAGTCGTTGGAACCAATCGAGAAACCATCGAAGTACTGCAAAAACTCGTCGGCCAGAATGGCGTTGCTGGGCACTTCGCACATCATGATGACCTTGAGCTCTTGGCCAGGTGCGCCCGCGCCGCGCTTCAGCCCATGATGGGCCATCAACGAGGTGACGCGCTCGGCTTGGCCCAGGGTGCGCACAAAAGGCACCATGACCTGCACATTGGTCAGGCCCATGTCTTCGCGAACCCGCTTCAGGGCTTCGCATTCCATGGCAAAGGCTTCTGAAAAGTCGGCGCTCAAATAACGCGCCGCGCCACGGAAACCCAGCATCGGGTTTTCTTCTTCGGGTTCATAGCGGCTGCCGCCAATCAACTTGCGGTATTCGTTGCTCTTGAAGTCGGACAAACGCACGATGACTGGTTTGGGCCAAAAAGCCGCCGCGATGGTGGCGACGCCCTCGGCCACCTTGTCGACATAAAAAGCCTTGGGGGACGCATGGCCACGCGCCACGGATTCAACGGCCTTTTTCAAATCGCCATCCACATTGGGGTAATCCAAAATGGCTTTGGGGTGCACCCCAATGTTGTTGTTGATGATGAACTCCAAGCGAGCCAAGCCCACCCCTTCGTTGGGCAGTTGGCAGAAGTCAAAGGCAAGCTGGGGGTTGCCCACGTTCATCATGATTTTGGTTTTGATCGGTGGCATGGTGCCGCGCTCGACTTCGGCGGTCTCCACTTCAAGCAAACCGTCGTAGATGTGGCCGGTGTCGCCCTCGGCGCAACTCACTGTGACCAAGGTGCCGTCCTTCAGCAAGTCGGTGGCGTTGCCGCAACCCACCACCGCAGGAATACCGAGTTCACGCGCAATGATGGCGGCGTGGCAAGTGCGCCCGCCACGGTTGGTGACGATGGCGCTCGCGCGCTTCATGACCGGTTCCCAGTTCGGGTCGGTCATGTCGGTCACCAACACATCGCCGGCTTGCACCTTGTCCATCTCGCTGATGTGCGAGACCAAACGCACAGGGCCGGTCCCGATTTTTTGGCCGATGGCCCGGCCTTCGGCCAACACATTGCCAGCGCCTTTCAAGTGGTAGCGCAACTCGGCCTTGCCGGCCTGCTGGCTCTTCACGGTTTCGGGACGCGCTTGCAAAATATAAAGCTGTCCGTCGGTGCCGTCCTTGCCCCACTCGATGTCCATGGCGCGGCCATAGTGCTGCTCAATGACCAAGGCATACTGGGCGAGTTGTTCGACATCCGCGTCGGTCAAAGAATAGCGGTTGCGTTGCTCGGTCGGCACGTCAATCGTCTTGACCAATTTGCCGCTGGCGGCTTTTTCTTCGGGCGTCGCAAACACCATTTGAATCAATTTGGAACCCAAATTGCGGCGAATGACGGCGCGCTTACCGGCTTTGAGCATGGGTTTGTGCACATAGAACTCGTCGGGGTTCACGGCGCCCTGGACCACGGTTTCGCCCAGGCCATAGCTGGAGGTGATGAAGACCACGTCTTCAAAACCACTCTCGGTGTCGATGGTGAACATCACACCGGCGGCGCCCAAATCCGAGCGCACCATGCGCTGCACGCCCGCCGACAAAGCCACGTCGGCGTGGGCAAAGCCCTTGTGAACGCGGTAACTGATGGCGCGGTCGTTGTACAGACTGGCAAAGACCTCTTTCATCTTGGCCAATACATCGGCCAATCCGACCACGTTCAAAAAAGTTTCTTGTTGGCCAGCAAAGGAGGCGTCGGGCAGGTCTTCAGCCGTGGCTGAAGAACGCACAGCGAACGAAGCTTGCGCGTTGCCCTCGCTGAGGGTCGCGAAGGCTTCACCGATGGCTTTTTCGAGGTCAGCGGGAAAGGGTTGATGTTCCACCCATTCGCGAATCTCAGCGCCGGCGGCCGCCAGTGCTCGAACGTCTTCGGTGTCCAAAGTCGCTAAACGGGCGTTGATTTTGTCAGCCAATCCGTCATGGGCCAAGAATTGGCGAAAGGCGTGGGCGGTGGTGGCAAAGCCGGTGGGAACGCGCACGCCTTGGGGCAGTTGTGAAATCATCTCGCCGAGGGAGGCGTTTTTACCGCCCACCGACTCGACGTCGCTCATTCTCAGTTTTTCGAAGGGAACGACCAAGGCGGTCGATTCAAACAAGGCTGACATGGGAAGGCTCCGGAAGTTAAAAATCGGGCGCGCTCCAGGCTCAGTCGGCGAATCGGCAGATCTTGTTGTTGTTTTGCAACGGATTCAGCGCAGCGGCGGGTGGAGGTCATGGACAAATTTGGATAATGTGAAGGATTGTAGGTCGGACCCAGCCCTTTTTCCAAAAAATTCACATGCACACTCGCACCGTTTTCTTCATTTCTGACGGCACCGGCATCACGGCCGAAACCTTTGGTAACGCCATCTTGGCCCAGTTTGAAATGAAGCCCCGCCATGTCCGCCTGCCTTTCGTTGACAGCGTGGACAAAGCCCACCAAGCGGTGCGCCAAATCAACCACACCGGTGAAATTGAAGGCAAAAAACCCATCGTCTTCACCACCTTGGTGAACATGGAGGTGCTGGCCGTCATCCGCGCGAACTGCCAAGGCATGTTGCTCGACATGTTTGCAACTTTTGTCAACCCACTGGAAGAAGAGCTGGGCATGAAGTCGCACCACCGGGTGGGCCGGTTTTCAGACGCCAGCAAAAGCGGCGAATACCACGACCGGATTGAGGCCATCAACTTCAGCCTCTCACACGACGACGGTCAATCGAACCGAGACCTTCAAGCGGCCGATGTGATTTTGGTGGGCGTGTCACGCAGCGGCAAAACGCCCACCAGCTTGTACCTCGCCATGCAATATGGCCTCAAAGCCGCCAATTACCCACTGATTCCTGAAGACTTTGAGCGCCGACAATTGCCCCCGGCCCTGGTCCAGCATCGAAACAAGTTGTTCGGCTTGACCATCCAGCCGGAGCGTTTATCGGAGATCCGCAACGAGCGCCGCCCCAACTCCCATTACGCCAGCTTGCAAAATTGCCGCACCGAGGTGTCAGAAGCCGAGGCCATGATGCGCCGCAGCGGGGTGCGTTGGTTGTCGTCCACGCACAAATCCATCGAAGAAATCGCCACCACCATCCTTCAGGAAATTCGGCCCGAGCGCTTGGTGTATTGAGGTTTGATCGCCTGGCTCTTTAAGCGGTTGTGCGTCGTACCTTGCGCACATTGAACGCGCTGACGATGAGCACCGATTGCACGCCTGCCAACCCCAATAAAACGGCCGTGTAATTGCCTTGGTCCATCAAACGCCCAAAGATCACGGGCGCCACCGCTTGACCAATGTCCAAGCCAGCGTAAACCACGCCGTAGACCCGCCCTGTGGCGTTCGCCGGGGTTGATTTTTTGACCAACAAATCCCGCGAAGGTGAGGCAATGCCAGAGGAAAAGCCCATCACGCCAAACAGGATCGGCACCCAATCGCCGGGCACGGGGGACAATGCCAAATTCAAAGCCACCACGGCCGCCACGCCAATCCCCATGGCCACGATGCGCTCACAACGATCGGCATTGGAAGCCAAAAAGCCCCCCAAAACCATCCCGCACGCGCTGGCCACCATGTAAATGGTCAGGCAGACCGCCACCCAGTGAAGCGGAACCGCATGGAGCTGGCGCGCGGCCTCCGGCGCATAGGCTTGGATGATGCTGAGCACCACGGCATAAAAAAAGAAAAAGCCAAAACACATCCAAACGGCGGGGATGCGCAGGAAATCAAAGCCCGTATCGGGCGCCTGGTTTCGGTCGGTGGAGGTGGAGGTGGAGGGGGTGGCCGTGTCGGTTGAGGGGGGCATCACCAGCACCTCGCGTTGAACCACCAACAAAATCAGCACCAAGGTGGCCAACAAGGCCGCGCTGGCCAGCGCCCAGCGCCAAGAGAAGGCCATTGCGATCGGCACCATCATGGCGGCGGCGATGGCCCAGCCCAAACTGCCGCTGATGCCATGCGTGCTGTAGGCATGGCCCAAGCGATGTGGCGCGACGCGGCGGTTGAACAAGGTGTAGTCGACGGGGTGAAAAACGCCGTTGCCAATGCCCGCCAAGACCGCGGCGACAAGCAAGACCCAATAGGCGGGGGCCAAGGCATCCATCAGCAAAGCCACGATCAAAAAGCCCATGCCAGCGAACAAAACCGGCCTTGGGCTGAAGCGATCCACCAAAAAGCCCGAGGCCGCCTGCACCGCACACGAGACCACAAAGAACACCGACAAAACCAAGCCCAACTCGGTGTACGTGACCGAGAAAGCCTCTTTCAACCAAGGAAAAAGAGGCGCCAAGACCAATTGGCTGAAGTGGCTGATGCTGTGGGCAATGCTGACCAAAGCGATCAAAGCAGCGTCTTGGCGCAGGGT
>Ga0007857_1000275_pt1 | contig 15558 bp, 9 predicted proteins | sample CryBogCBH10Oct08_FD_71210 | JGI IMG/M metagenome (GOLD analysis project Ga0007857, IMG submission 71210) | Freshwater microbial communities from Crystal Bog, Wisconsin, USA - CBH10Oct08 | ecosystem: Environmental > Aquatic > Freshwater > Lake | place: Crystal Bog, Wisconsin, USA | collected... | reverse complement strand
AAATTTTCCGGATTATCCCCATACATTACACCAGGATTGTATGCAAATCTATTTTCAGCAGCATTTCTTGCATTTACTGCTGCTGAATCAAACTGATCCGGAGACAATTGACCAGATTTAGCACGATCTATGGCTGTTAATACTTCCGGAGAGCCAACTACTTGTGATGCATTATTTTTACTGATGCCTTGATACATATATTCACCAAGAGCAGCAGCCTGTTTTGCGCCAAATCTATCAGACAATGAACTCAACATTTTTTCGTGATCATTGACTTCTTTTAATTTATCTTGATATGCCTGTGATTTAATTCCTTGAGTCTTACCTATTTCTTGTAAATCAAGCATTTCTCGGCGGCGTCCCAATTGCACTGCTTGGGTGGAAGCAAGAGAATCTCGGTCGGATTGTAATTTATCAGCACTTTCACCAGTTAGTGATGACATTCGCGCTAAATTTTCTACGTATTCTAATGACTGTTTCTGTAATTGTCCCATTGTCATGTGCTGCAATGCATATGCGGAACCCGATTTACCCTGCAAATCTATATATTTGGATTGCATGTCTATTAAGCGTTCTTGTGAGATGCCCATCATACCAAATCGTTTACGGGTTTCGTCAGCATCTTTGCCCAATGAGGCCATTTTCATAAATTGGGTGGCACCCTGATCGGCAGAACCACCTAACGCAGTAAGACTTGTTCCTAGACCACTGGTAGCTTTCTGAAGAATAGCCATTCTTTCTCCAGAAAATTTCGCTTCCCGTGAGAATCGGTCAATATTTTCTAAAGAGGTAGTAACAACACCAGTAGATTTTGCTAATTCGTCTCTAAAATTTGTAGTTTGATCTACTAATTTTAACGCATCAGCGCCAAATTTAGTAAGTGCTTGGATAGCTAAGCCAACTGCTGTGCCTAGTAGTCCAAAGTTTTCAGCAATCTTAGATGCAGCAACTCCGGCATTAGTTAATGATCCAGAATATTTTTCTAACCCTTCTTTACCACTGAGTGCCGCACTACCAAACCCTAATAATCCAGTGGATGCATACCTAAATGAAAGTTCAAGATTAGCTTGTGCCTCTTTTATCTTTCTTGCAGAATACTCTTCAGCATTTGCCAAGTCTTGTGCTGCCTGTGATGCGTTATTATTGGCAGTAGTATTTTTTTGCGTAGCATTTGTACTGTCAGATGTAGATGATGTAAGATCATTAAGACTCTTTAAATACGAAGACATAACAGAATTATTCTGTCCCATAAGGTCAGTCATCTGTCGCAATTGCTCATTGAAATCTTCCAACAAATTTGGATCAATATCCATTATCTCAACCTAAATATATTTTGGTATTTTTGTACAATAAATACTCTTATGTATTTAGCATTTCTAAAACCATCATTTTGAGGAAATTAAAAAAATGGACAATAACATTCCTATTCCACCTACCCAGAATACAAATATGGGAATCCCAGTAGCCGGATTCACTCCAATTTATAATGATCTACCTACAAACACAACAGATCAATTTGTAAATTCACCTATACCACAGACGATGAATCCAACACAAGTACCACCATCAGATGTTAACCCACTTCGTCAATATTTTAGAAGACCAACTGTTCATATTAAATTACCGAGTGGTGGCATAGGGTATCCTGTTGGTGCAATTGATATGCCAGAAACGGGAGAACTTCCAGTATACCCAATGACTGCAATTGACGAGATTACGGCAAGAACACCTGATGCATTGTTTAACGGTTCTGCCGTTGCGGAATTGATTAGAAGTTGTATTCCAAATATCAAGGACCCATGGTCAGTTACTAATGTTGATTTGGATGCAATTTTAATTGGTATTAAAGCAGCGGGTAGTTCAGGAGACATGGAAATTGAAACTACTTGTCCCGGATGCGACGAAGAAACCAAATTTGGCGTAAATCTCATGGGAATGTTATCAACTCTTGGTGTGTCAGATTATAACACATTGTATGATACGGGAGACCTAAATGTAAAGTTTAGACCACTCACGTATAGAGAAATAAACGATGTTTCATTGAAGCAATTTGAAATTCAGAGAGAGTTTTCAAGTATTACCATGATTGAAGACGCAAAAGAAAGAGACGAAAAAAGTCATGCTGCGCTAGAAAAAATTACAACATTAACTCTTGAACTATTATCATCTACTATTGAGTATATTCAAACTCCTGCTACAAAGGTAACAGATAAAACTTTCATTCTTGATTTTTTAAAAAATTGTGATAGAAATTTATTTGTTAAACTTAGAGATTATAATGCTTCACTGAAGGAAGCAGGAGAAATTAAACCTCTCAACATGCAATGCCCACAATGTAACCATGAATACACTCAACCATTTACTTTAAATCCATCAGATTTTTTCGTGTAAGGCTTCTAAACTCTAAGCCCGAAGAGATTAGAAAGCTGCTAGAAGGATATGAAAAGGATGTCGCGGCAGTAAAGAAATCAGCATTAACGCTGTCTTGGTATATGCGTGGTGGGGTATCATACGAAGATATTCTCAATATGTCTGAATCTGAGAGGGGTGCAATACAAGAAGTAATTGATGGCAATCTCGAAGTTACTAAAAAAACTCAAATGCCATTCTTCTAATTATTTCTATCCGGAATCCATAAGAAGTTCATCAATTGTTTCAATATGATTGATGAACTTCGTTCATCTGAAAACTCACTTTGTTCGTTTTCATTTCTTTCAGAATTGATTTTTTTAGATTATTTTTTATTATTCTTAAGAAGAGTAATGATCATTTAGGTGCTTCTTAAATAGCATTGCCGGTTTGAAGACATAGTAGTGCTTCCGTAAGAAAGCACTACTAATTTACAACTTGCCATGGCCGTCATTCATTATTATCTCTCTCCCGGTCAACTAGCCTTTTAATCGCTGTTGACCGCCACCGGTTGCCCTGTAAGGTATTTATGGAGGTGTAGTGAGGCTATCGGTCTTTCCGACCCCTCGGCAACGCATGTTCTGTTCCCACGAGATAAACAGGGTACAGACTCATTCAGGGTTCGTCTACTAACGATTGCCCTGTCGGTATTCCTAAACACAAATCAACACACCAATTGATGTGTAGTGTTTTGCGGTTGATATTACTATCAACATCCACCAGACTATGTTGAATCTGGCACTGACCTCTCGGTCAGGCATACTCCAGAATCCGGACTACAGGGGGTTTAAATCCTGCTTCCTCAAGGAGGGTCTACGAACGTACACCAGACATCAATGTGGGGTTGGTTTTGTGTTAGGTTTAAATGGGCTAGATATTAGATTAAATGTTTAGGGTGAGAATATTAGATGGGGGTTCTGACATGGTGTCTGCGGTGCTGGATGTTGAGCTTGAATATGATTTAAATAAGTCTTTGTTGTTTTTAAAAAAATGGTCAAATTCAATGAATATCCAATCACCTACTGTAGGTGAACTATAGTAAGTGAAATAATCGGTTATCCATGTATACTTAGCTTGAACGGCTACATAACGACCTTTACGATTAAACTTCATGAATAGAATGTTACAATCGCCTTCGTCTGCCACTGCCATAAGCTGTTCAATCCAAGTATCAAATACTTTGCAATTGCCAGTTAATAACTGATGAAATGGGAAATCTGCATAAGATTTGCATTCTGCGTTGAATTTTGTAAAAGACTGTCCCGGCACGATATCACCCTTGAAACTGCGAACCTGTCCCTCATGAAGGAACTCCTTACGAGCTTGATTCTTGCCGCCCACATACGCACCTGAACCCGGCGCTCTGATAAAACTTTCGTTGTATGTTTCGGATAAGAATTTTGCTACTTCGCGTTCAAATGAAGAGCCTTTTGCTTTCTGTGGTGATGTCATATACTGATTTATCTCTTTTACCAACGCACGTATTTTTTTTATTCTATATCGGTTGATGTGGAATATGAGGTGAACCCAGCCTCCTTGACAACCTTGAGAACACTTGGAACACGCCCTGCAAGTTCTTCTCTGTGTGAAACGAGCCAGATTGACTTGTTGCGGTTACGAGACATTTCTTTGAGAACAGCCATTGCGTTTTCAACTCCTATAGAGTCTAAGCCCGAGTCAATCAATTCGTCAATGAACAAAGTATTAATAGGACGATACAAGTTTTCCCACACATCTCTAAATGCAAACGAAAGACCAAGAATCAGTCGGTTCCGCTCACCGCGTGATAAATTATCAAAATCCAACTCACGCCCGAGTTCAGTAATTTCAACCGACAAGTCATTCTTGAAGATAACAGTATGGGGCAGTCCCATTTTATCCAGATAATGAGTAAGTCTTGCGTTTAAATAGGACAAGTTTTGATCAATGATCTTCTTACGAATAAATGAGTCTTTACTGGTCAATAGGTCCATGAGAAACTTCAAGTGATCACCATAACGTGACAACTCGTTGATCTTTTCAAAATCAATTTCTTGTAATGCTTTAGATTCCATTTCAATAACCTGCTCAGCATAGGGATCAACTTCTGCTACCTTACGTTCAATCTGTTGCAGCAGGTTATGCACGGTTGATCTATGTTCAATCGCCTGCGCTTCAGTATCGTATATAGTCTTTGGAACGGGTCCGAGGGCTTCTAAGGTATCATTTTCTGTAATTTGCTCAGCATAGGGATCGGTCTCATGGTTTTTAGAAGCAATTTTATTTTGAATGTTTTCAAGTTCGGAACTGTGTTTGATCGCCTCGGATTCAGTCTTATAATGAGTGGATGGCTGTTTACCCAAATTCAAATCATTTAATGCATTTTTTATTTTTTCTAAATCATTTTGGTTTTGGGTAAGATCGTTCTGTGCAGAAGCAAGCAATGCCTTTTTATCGTCCAAAACGGTTACATGATTTTCATCATGAAAATCTTGACCACATGCATAGCACCTGTTACTTTCCAAAGTTGCAATTTCTTCTGAAAGTTTCTTGATGATTCCGGTTTCGCGAATAATATTCTTTTCTAGATTCGCCTTTGTCAAGTTGAACTTATCGGCATCAGCCTTTTTATGCTTCCATTCGGCAACGGACTTGTGGGCTTGTAATTCCGCATCAATATCAATATGACTCAGAGCATCATATGTGCTTTGAAGAGCAGCAATATCCTTGGACTGCTTTTGCTTCCATGCTACTTGTCTAGCGACGAGCGCACTGATTGCATCTTGCTTTTTCTTTTTTTCTTGATATACAGAGAAGTCTTTATGAGATTGTAATTCCGCCTCAATATCAATCTTGCTTAGTTCATCATAGTCTGTTACAAGACTATTTAAATCTGCCTCATGTTTCTTGATCCACAAAGACTGTCTACGTTTTAGGCTTTCAATTTGTTCCTGAACTCTTTTGTTTGCTTCTTCAATAGCCTTGACCTTGAATTCTTCTTGCTGGATATTATCTTTATTGACATTCAGTTTATCCTTTATGGCTTTAGCCTTTTCGGACAACAAGGTAATACCAAGCAACTGTTCAATAATATCTCTTTGTGGTCCTGAACCAAGGGCAAGGAATGGCTCTGAATACGTATTCAAAGCAACAATATGCTTGAACATATCGGATGACATACCGATAGCGCGCTCAATTGCAGCCTGAGTTTCCTTGTTTTCACCTTGAGCGGAATCGTCTTTATGCTCTTGTAAACTATTATTCACGAAGAACCTAAGGATGTTTGGTTTTCTTCCTCGTTCAATCTTATAGTCAATCCCATTAGCACTAAATTCAAGAGTAGCCATCATACCTTTACCATTGGTGCGGTTGATAAGGTTATCTTTACGAATGCTATTAATTGGTGAACCAAATAGAACATAAGCCAGCCCTTGTATCAGAGTGGTTTTGCCCGTTCCATTTCTTGCACCATCTCCTCCAAGGTCTAAATTTTGACCCATGATAAGAGTTAATTCTTTGCTGTCAAAATTTACTGCTTGGGTAACTGCTCCAATTGAAAGGAAGTTACGAAGGGTTATATTTTTGAGAATGATTGACATGATAGTATTATAACATCCTGTTAGGTATAAATCAATGGTTTTTGTTAAATATATAAATAAATGTGAGTCACGGGACTGCAATCCCCACCCACTCTAATTGCTAAGAAGGAGCTATCAGCAATGAATATTTATTACGTTTATGCATACCTGCGTAAATCTGATCTTACCCCATATTATATCGGTAAAGGAAAGAGAAATCGCGCATACGGATGGAAACTAAAGAATCATATTGACTCATAAATAGCCAACAGAAGTTTAGAATCATAGAAATCGCTCTCTATGGCGGTAATTTGGTCAACAATTATTTGATCAACTGATTCAAACTTAAGTTCACCTGTTTCTAAATCTTGAATGTGCTCGCTATTCTTTATTGGAATGAGCGACATTTCACGAAGATTATGTGTTGGTATCAGAGTTTCTCTAATGAAGTTCGCCTCTTCATATGAAATGTCAATGTCAAGATGGACACGAACGTTTGTCTTAGGAAGAAGTAACCCATCAGGATTGTCCAGAACGTCACTGAGTTTGTATACTCTGAATAGCGGCTGTTGTGGCCATGCATGAAACTCAGGCTCTTCTCCCCACTCAAGTACCATCATTCCTCTGGCATCGTCACCAGCGTCCGCATAGTTATGGGGAAACGCGTTTCCAATGTACCATACGTTCCTTCTTGCCTGTCTCTTATGAAAGTGACCGGAGAATACTTTATCAAATTGCTGAATATGGTCTAAGTTAAGTTCTCCATGATCAGGCATTTGAACCATTGCGTTCATGTAGAAGTTTGGCAGTTCAAAGTGCCCAAACATATATTTGCCTTTTAATTTTGGTAACTTCTTATAATCATCACCAACAAGCCATGGCGCAATGACAACATTCCCTTCACAAAACCAATCATTAACGATTGTGATATTGGGAAGATGTGATGCCCACTCTACCGAGTGAATGTCTCTGCGATCACGGTAATAAAGATCATGGTTTCCCGGAATGAATAAAACACGCTCAAATGCATTGTTTAATTTTTCTAAAGCACGTAACCCAAATTGAAGGGTGTGAATGTTTATACTTGCTCTATGATGATTCCAATCACCAAGAAACAAACATGTTTCACACCCCTCCTCTTTTGCCTTTGATATAAACCAATCAACGAAATCTGCGCAATCTTGATTGTGCTGTAGGCTGTTACTCTTTAGTCCGAAATGTATATCAGTGAACACTGCTGCTTTTTTGAATAGGTTTTTCATATGTTCTAACTATACTATAAGTCATTGAAAAAAGCAAACATTATCATTCACTTAGTCCAAAACTGTTGTTTTATTTTCCCTCATCTGTCGCGAGAACGAAGGGTTCAGCCCATTAATTTCCAAGATGTCATCGCGGATATTTTGGTTACGCTTTTCGGTGTTTAGCACTCGGCAGAAACTATTTGTGATAGCAGCGGTATAATAAGCAAATGGATTAGCTGATTTCGCTTCGTTAAATCTGAGTCCAACATAAGTCAATTGTAGGACCGCACTGGCTTTCATTTCATCGTTGTATGTATATCCACGCCAGTTAAACTTCATTGCATACTTTTCACATAGCATCATATACATTCTCGCCAGTTTATTGGTGATGTTGCCATGATCCTTTGAGAAATGTCCATTCTCCAACCCATCAACCCAATGAGACTTACCTACACATCTGAACGTATTTGTTTCATCAAGTTTAAAATGTTGGAATGGTGGAAAGTTTACTTTGACATGAACCATGTCGTCTACTTCACCTTTAGTGGTCTTATCTTCTAAATCAGAGAAATCTTCGCCTTCATCTTCATCAAATACAATGATATCTTTTGCAGTTTTCTTTCGGTTTGTTTTTCTTGGTTGCTTCTGTGAAACAGGAATGTGGTCCCAAGTCATCACACGAAATACTAAATCCTCTGTTGGAATTGATTCAGGGAGAATTTTTTCACCCGACTCTAATGTTAATCTTGCCGCTCGTGATGTCTTTGCGGACTGAACCTGTTCGGGCTTTAATGCATACTCAAGAGCAAATTCAATTGAACTTTCAGGAGCATCAATGATCAGATCATATGCATGATATTCTGGATCAGTGAAATAGCAATAGGTAGTCTTGCTTTTGTGTATTTCTTTAAGAATGTCGCGATTGTTTAGATAATTTACCTTCTTAGTCGGTTTTGTGATTGGTGTTGTTGCCACGTGTGTTCCTTTACGTTAACAATAATTATACCACAATATGTTGCATTAATGCAACAGTTATGGGTAAAAAATCGGGTATTTTTGTGCGATAAATACAATTAGGAAAGTATTTATCAAAGGAAAATTATGCCAACTGCAACCAGATATATAACCCCAACAGCGACTATAACTGGCACAACTCCAGACCCTGATTCTGCACCAACTACATATGCAGTAACAATTAATGGACAAACCATATCTGGTCTTTCTGAAAATGATATATCAAATATAACTGTTACCAATCCCCCGGACAGTACCACTGGTATAAGCAGTGCCACATCAACAATACAAATCGGACAATCCATTATAAATCTCCCAAAAGAGCAAGCCTTATCTGTTATTTCAAATTTAGGTATAGCTGCTCAATCTGTAAATAAATCCATAATAACACAAGCAACGTCCGGTACTGATCCAAATTCACTGTCTTCATCTGGTAATCCACCACAATTAATTGAGGCGCAAACAACTAACATCCCACCAGATCAGATAGACGGACTTGCCAATTATCAGAAAGTAAATCCTGATACAGGTCAAATCTATTACGGCGCGCCACCGATCGATCCCAAAGAATTAGATGCTTACAACACAAGCAGAGTCGGAAACAGTAATGTTGAAGCGCAACAAACAATCGCACAAGATGAAATAGCTAATCAAACTTCTATAGTCAAGGTATTAACATTAACCGATTCGTCCATGTTACCAGGCCCAGCAATAATTTCTGAACCGGTGCCATGGAATCCTGATGAAGGCGGAGCACCTAATCCGGATAATTCCATCATTCAAACACCAATAGGACAAATCAATGATGCTGCACTCAATATTAATAATGATTTAACAAAAACACCAGAACCCGTAGTAACCATAGCTGAATCAACACCAATAGGACAAATCAATGATGCTGCATTGAGTGATCCACCGCCTCCACCTATTCAGGAACCACAAAATATACCTTTACCGCTAGGTAATGATATTTCAGATATATATGATCCAAATTTAACACCGGAACAAGTAGCATCTTTGAGTCCGGGAGATCAGCGAGCACGTGCAGATCAATTAGGATATACGTATACCGGGCCAGGAAATGCAGCGACAACAAACCCAGATGGTTCCTTGACAGTAACTGCGCCTACGGGACTTAAGGCCACCACACAGGGACAAGCAACGGCACAAGTCCAAAGCAATTATACATCAGCAGTAGATTGGCGAGTACGTCTTACTTTAGCATCAGATGCTGACTACTTGTATATGGCTTCTGAACCGGGTATATTAGAACCCTTAGTACAAACAAACGGAGTTATATTTCCGTATACACCAGGTATTAGTGTAAATTATGCAGCAGACTATCAACCACAAACACTGACACACAGTAACTATAGAATATATCAATACAAAAGTAGCTACGTTGATTCTATAAATATAACTGCAGAGTTTACTGCACAAGACACATTTGAAGCCAATTATTTGTTGGCGGTTATTCATTTTTTTAAATCAGTTACTAAAATGTTTTATGGACAGGATGATAATCCGAAAAATGGAACTCCTCCCCCATTGTGCTATCTACACGGTTTCGGTGGCTGGCAGTTTGATAATCATCCATTAGCAATACAGTCATTTGGGTACGTTTTGCCACCAGATGTGGATTACATCATGACAACTGCGCCTTCTGCCGCAGGAATTCCTGAATCTATCGTAAATAATAAAAGAACAACCGGGGGTGGAAGTCAGAGTGCAAGTCGCCTTCCTGCAAATGTCAGTAAAGGGGGTATTGGTGCACCTCCAGTATTTCCTGCTACACCAAAAACGGCAAATGTTCCTACCACTTGGGTACCGACAAAAATACAAATGCAAATCATCGCTGTTCCCATGGTCAGTAGAAATGATATTTCAAACAAATTTAGTCTCAGGGATTATTCAAGTGGAAGATTGTTTCCATCCATTAATGAGCAAAATAGTATCAATACGGGAATTTGGTAATGAGTTCTACAAAATCATCTAATCAGGTAATATACCCTGCTTCAAGCCCTTACTATAATACAGATATAATTAATAATAAATATTTGGATTTACTGGTATATAGGACTATTCCACTGAATCCTACGGACGTATATATGATTATAACTCAAACATATGAATATAGACCTGATTTATTAGCATATGATTTGTATAACGATTCAAAACTTTGGTGGGTGTTTGCTGGGAGAAATCCTAATACCTTAGGACCCGATCCATACTTTAAATTTACAGCAGGCACGGGGATATATATACCTACTCTGGCTACATTGAGAGAAGTTTTGGGAGTATAAAATGGCAAGTAATACTGTAACAGTAGGCAATACTTATATCAGATATTCAGTAGATTCTTCCGGATCAATTACGATAACAGTGGCTGATAGTTCCACTGGACAAACGTTTGCTTCTGTTTTTGAACCATCTGGATACAATACTGGTGCTGCGTTAAGCGAAGCACAGGATCAGTTAAACAGAAAAATTAGAGACGCGCAAAGAGTCATTAACAATCCAGCATCTACTCCAGAACAAATACAATCAGCACAGCAAATTTTGGCCGCCGCAACTGATGCTAGTAATTATCTAACCAGTAATGGTAACAGTGATTTACGAGCATTGATTGACCAAACACAAACTCTAAAACCCGCACCTTTAGTGCCCCCAATGGAAACACCACTCGCGCCTCCTCCTCCATCCGCGACCGGTTCAGTAAATGATGACAGTGGTGACATTTCATCAAATCCTGCCGGTACTATTCCAGACGCAAATGGACCAATTATACCTCCAACGGATGTTCCAGCATTGCCAAGAGATGAAGAATTACTACCAGAATTCAACTATAGCAATGCTGAAAATGTCACGACAGTAAACAATAATGGAAGCGATAATACTTTACCGGGTAAAAGATTGCAAAATCCATTAGGACAATTTTCAAGTTATAACTACATACTAAGTTTATATATATTAAGTCCGGATGCATATACCGCATTCGTAAAGAGTGGGAATAAGAATGTAAATGCACTAAGAGATGCAGTAAATAATAGTTCAAATCCGGATAACCCAAATCTCAAGGACAATCAGGGGGCATTTTTATTAGCTCAGTCTGGAGGAGTTAATAATCAAAACGCTACTCGCGCTCCATATTTTGATCTTGATTATTATATTGATAATTTAAAGATAGAGAGTATTATTAGCTCAAAAGGTACTGGAGCATCAGCACAGGAACACACAATAACTTTTGACATTGTTGAACCATATGGATTTTCTTTTGGTACTAAGTTAAGAAAGACTTGCGAAACACTAGGCAAACAGGCTAAGAAGAACTCAAAATCTGGCATATCATTACCTAACAATGCATTAAGATTTCACTATGTGTTGGGAATTGAATTCATAGGATATGATGCTAATGGGAACATAATGCTAAGTAATTCCCCTTTTGATGGTGGTATACTTGACCCAAGTGGAGTAAATGCCGATCCAGTGGATACTTTTCAATATTATATTGATTTAACTATTAATCGTATGAAATTCACCTTGGATGGTAGCCCTGCACGATATCATTTCGCAGCCACGCCAACTGGACACAGTGTGGGATTAGGTACTGCCAATGGCACTACACTCGATACTCAGTCAATAACAGCAAACACGGTCTCCGATGCGATAAACCAATTGATGGCCAATCAAACAAAAGCACATAAAAAACAAGTAAAAAATAACAGCAGAACGATTGGAAACAATTATTCCATCAGATGGGAACCGGGAACAGAAAGAATTCAGAATGCAACTATTGTTTCTCCTGCTGACTTGGATAAATCAAAATGGGCCGGTAGTGGTGCAACTAGTACAAAAGCATCTAATCCTAAAACTGCAGCTAAAGCTAAACCAAACAACAAATCCAGAACAATTCATATTGGACATGGGATGGCATTGTTGCAAGGAATCAACAATATTATTCAACAAAGCAGTTATTTAAGAGATGCACTAAAGGTTATTTATGATAGTGATATCCAAGCTAATCCTGACAAAGGCGATTTAAATCAGCAGCCCGGAGGGAACAATCCACAAATAAGTTGGTTTAATGTTACTCCTCAAGTAACAAATCCTCAATGGGATAATAAAACGAAATCATGGGCGTATGATATATGCTATGTAATTACGGAGTATGATACTCCAGTAAATGATAGTATATATGCAAATAAGAAAACTGGAACAACTTATCCAGGTCCATATAAACGATATAAATACTGGTATACTGGTAAAAACACAGAAGTAAAAGAATTTTCATTGGCATTTGATAATGATTATATTCAGACTGTTACTCAAATTCCAGATGAGACGGATAAAACAAAACAAAATAGTGATGGTACTAGTTCACCGGATATTAGTGATCCTACCGATACTCCTCGGGTGCCGGGAAAACAAACCAGCGAATCTAGAACAGGCGGGAAAGGACCGGCGCTAGAATCGCAAAATGATTATATTACGTCTTTAAATAATTCTGGTGCATATACTAAAGCACATCTAAAAATTTTTGGTGATCCTGATTTCTTGATAAATCCGAATGCGAACTCCCCAGATGCTGTATATTCAAAGTATTATCAATCAAAAAAACATCAAATTAATTCACAAGCATCTCAGGTAATAATTGAAGTGGATATAGTAGAAGCTATTGATTATGATAATACGTCTGGCACAATGAGTTTAAATGATAGTATATATTTCTTTCCTATTCCCAAAGAACTTGCACAAGCTACCGATGTTTATGGAAATCCCTTAATACAAGGCATGCCATACTATGTAACATCTGTTACTAGCATGTTTAATAATGGTGTATTTGAACAAGAAATTCAAATGAACGGTGCCACTAATTTGGCGGAGTTAATTGGAGCTAACAAAACGGGTAAAGCACCTAAAAAAACAAAATCTACAACTAAGACTACTGGAACCGTAAAAGACCCTCCACAAAACATACCTTCTAATTCTGACATACTTACTGGTGGATTCGGTGGTGCTGGAGCATATGGATAAAAAATATGGCACAAAATATTTCAAAATTAAAAGGTAAACTAAAATCAGCTAATCCAAGTGTGGGTGGTGGTGACACCAAAATGTATCCTATCCTTGCAACGGTTAAGGATAATATTGATCCAAATAATTCAGGAAGAATCAGAGTTCTTCTCGGTGACAAAACGCCAGAAGACTCGGATGATTCATCAAATTGGCTAACAGTAAGTTACCTGAGTCCATTTGGCGGAACTACAGGAGCATCCGGGGGTAATACGGGGACGGGTTCATATAAAAATAACCCTAGTTCATTTGGTCAAACAAATTCTCCTCCTGAAATCGGCAGTAAAGTCGTCGTAATTTTTATTAATGGCGACGTAAATTATGGATATTACATTGGAGTTGCTCATGACGCAGAGGCGATGCACTCCATCCCATCAATTGGTACATCAGATAATATTGTTGCCAATAATGGTGAAGCAAACAGTTTAGGCGGTTCTACTCGTCTACCCGTGACTAATATGAATACCAATGACGCTGCAACAACTGATAGTGCAGAATTTAATTCCACACCCAGACCAGTTCATAGCTATTCAGCAGCGATCCATACGCAACAGGGAACAGTAAGAGACACAGTGCGCGGACCAAAATCATCAAGTGCTTCTCGCGAGTCTCCCAGTCGTGTTGGGTGGGGTGTTAATTCGCCCGGTAGACCAATTTATAGTGGAGGGTATGATGACGCTACTCTACCACAAAATTTAGCAACTGCAAACCCACAGCAACTACAAGTAGTGTCTCGGAGAACGGGACATAGCATTACAATGGACGATGGTGACGTTGTTGGAAAAGACCAAGGTATACATATACGGACATCTTTGGGTCATCAATTGATGATGAGTGATGATGGTCAAACATTAATGTTATTACATTCAAATGGACAATCATATATTGAATTGGGTAAAGAAGGAACAGTAGATATATTTACCACAAACTCTGTTAATATGAGAACACAGGGTGATATCAACCTTCACGCCGACCGCGATGTTAATATTCAGGCAATGGAAAATTTTAGAGTACAAGCTAAAAATATACAATTCAACTCTGAAGAAAAAACTAAATTTCGTTCAGGTCAAGACTTTCTGATAACTTCTTTGCAAAAGTTTACAGCTAAAATAAAGGATGCAATTGCATTTAGTTCTGGCGCAGAAGCCTCGCTAGTCGGCGCTGGTGATACATATATTAATGGGTCAAAGGTTAATTTAAACAGCGGTTCACCAAGTACAAATCCAGAAGAAGTTCCAATTATTCCGCTAATTGCTCAGACTGATACATTACATGATCCAGATAAAGGTTTCGCCGCCGCCCCCGGTAAGCTATTAACTATTGCTTCGCGAGCACCATCCCATGCCCCATGGGCAAATGCCGGTCAAGGAGTTGATATAAAGAATAGTATGGATGCAGGATCAAATCTCCCATCATCACCGAATCCATCTGTTCAACAAACCAATCAAGCAGCACTATCAGGCGGTGGACAAGGAGGAACTCCCGGACTCACCAGTAATACCCCAGCATTAGCAGGCGATCCTCCGGCAGCAAAACCACCAAATATAGCAACAATATCTTCTGCGCCATCAGTAAATGCAATCTCAGGTGCAATTGATTCTGATACCACTAATGCAATGATTGCCGCTGTAGCAACGGCAGCATCAAACGGCCCATTAAATTCTGCTGTAACACTTGGTTCTGCTGTAGTTGCCACAGATAGCGGAAATGTCGCCGCAATAGGTTCATTTGCTCTTACACCATCCCAATTGGCAAGTGCAGGAATAATAAAACCAGGATCAGATACGTTAATTAATAGTCTCGTAAATTCTGGAGCCAATATTACACAGGCAATGCCATCATCAATATTTACTGGCACATCCGGTGCAGAAAATTTGATAAACTTGGTATCAAACCCAACCGCACAGGCTTCAGCGGTAGTCACTACCATGCAACAAGCACAAACAGCACTGGGTATGGCCGGTGTAATATCTGGCACCGAGTCTGCTACTCAAGTAGCAGGCTTAGTGCAAGCAGGGTCTACCGTTGGAATAGATGCCACCTTGGCAGCAATTCAACAGGTAACTGGAAAAACGGGAACTGCACTAACATCATTAAATGGAGCATCCAGCGCGCTGTCAGGGGTATCCAACGCATTATCAGGTGCCGCAGGGTCAATAAGTGGTACGGCTTCTGGTGCAGTTAACAGTGCTAGTGGAGCAATCTACGGATCAGTGAATCAAGTACAGAGTGCATTAAGCGCAATAGGTTCTGGTGGTGCA
>Ga0007857_1000274_pt1 | contig 15588 bp, 24 predicted proteins | sample CryBogCBH10Oct08_FD_71210 | JGI IMG/M metagenome (GOLD analysis project Ga0007857, IMG submission 71210) | Freshwater microbial communities from Crystal Bog, Wisconsin, USA - CBH10Oct08 | ecosystem: Environmental > Aquatic > Freshwater > Lake | place: Crystal Bog, Wisconsin, USA | collected... | reverse complement strand
GATGAACTGCCGCAATTGTGGAATGTGTTGTTGGGCGACATGAGCTTGGTGGGCCCGCGGCCCGGTTTGTTCAACCAGACCGAGCTGACCGCAGCCCGCGCTGCACAGGGCGTGTTTGCGGCCCGCCCCGGTATCACAGGGCTGGCTCAAGTCAATGGCATCGACATGTCGACTCCCGAGCTTTTGGCACAGACAGATGCCCAGATGTTGCGCGTATTAGGTGTGGGCAATTACTTTAAATTCATATTGCTGACGGTGACTGGCAAAGGCTCAGGCGACAGAGTGAAATCAATATGAAAATCAGGACTCAGGACTCAGGACTCAGGACTCAGGACTCAGGACTCAGGACTCAGGACTCAGGACTCAGGACTCAGGACTCATCGAGATTTCACATCATGGGTGAAGTCATGATGCGAACTCTAAGTCGTTTGGCCGCCCCGGCATTGGCCTTACCACGTTCTGTGAAGCGGGGGATGGTGCTCGCTCTGGACGCTGCTCTGTGCGTGCTGACCGTTTGGCTAGCGTTTTACTTGCGTTCAGGTGAGTGGATGCCTCTGGGAGGGCCAGCCATTGTTGCGGTGGTGGCTTCGGTGGTGTTGGCGCTGCCGGTTTTCATCACCTCGGGCTTGTACAGAGCGATCTTTCGCTACAGCGGTTTGCCAGCCATGGTGGCGGTGGCACGTGCCATGGTGCTGTATGGCATTGCCTTTGCTGCTATTTTTACGTTCTGGGGTGTTGAGGGTGTTCCCCGAACAGTGGGCCTGATTCAGCCCATGTTGCTGCTGTTGTTGGTGGGCGCTTCGCGTGCAGCCGCACGGGTGTGGCTGGGTGGCCTTTACCACCACCAACTGCGCAAGGCGGCTTTGCCGCAGGCCCTCATCTACGGTGCGGGCAGTGCAGGCAGACAGCTGGCCTCTGCAATGACCAACAGCCCAGAAATTCGCGTGGTGGGCTTCTTGGACGATGACGACCGCTTGCATGGTCATGTGCTCAATGGTCTGCCGATTCACAACCCGGGTGATTTGACCGAGATTTTGAGCGTCTCGCCCATCACCGATGTGTTGTTGGCACTGCCCAGCGTGTCACGCCAGCGGCGCAATGACATCCTCAACACCCTGAAACCTCACAAGGTGGCCGTGCGCACTTTGCCGGGCTTGAGCGACATTGCCACGGGCAAGGTGAGCCTGAGCGATGTGCGCGAGCTGGACATTGACGACCTGTTGGGCCGAGAGCCCGTCAAGCCCAATGGCCTGCTGCTCAACCTCAACACCCACCACAAAACGGTCTTAGTGACGGGTGCTGGGGGCAGCATTGGCAGCGAGCTGTGCCGCCAGATTCTCAAGACCAACCCAAAGCAGCTGTTGCTGGTGGAGATGAGCGAGTTTGCGCTCTACCAGATTCATCAGGAATTGCAGGCGCTGTTGGCGGGCGAGCGCCCCAGCGTGGCCGAGCCAGAGGAGGGCGCGACTAAGGCTATGGATTCCATGCTGGAAGACGCAGACTCCAGTCAATCAGAGATCGAGATCGTCCCGTTGCTGGCCTCGGTATGCGATGAAGTGCGCATGCACGAGATCATGGACACCTGGAAACCGCACACGGTGTACCACGCGGCCGCCTATAAGCATGTGCCCTTGGTGGAGCACAACCCGGCCGAGGGCGTGCGCAACAACGTGTGGGGCACCCGCGTGTGCGCCGAAGCCGCCATGCGCCACAGCGTGCGCAACTTTGTGCTGGTCAGCACTGACAAAGCCGTGCGCCCCACCAACATCATGGGCGCGACCAAGCGCCTGGCAGAGATGGTTCTGCAAGCCCTGGCCGAGGTGAATGCGGCCGTGGCTGCCCAAGGGGGCAGGGCACCTACAGCAAAAACCACCTTCAGCATGGTGCGCTTTGGCAATGTGCTGGGTTCAAGTGGCTCCGTGGTGCCCCTGTTCCGCGAGCAGATCAAAAACGGTGGGCCCATCACCCTCACGCATGCCGACATCACCCGCTACTTCATGACCATCCCTGAGGCTGCTCAGCTTGTGATTCAGGCGGGTGCCATGGGGCAGGGGGGCGATGTGTTTGTGCTGGACATGGGTCAGCCCGTCAAAATCATCAACTTGGCGCGCCGTATGGTGGAACTCTCAGGCATGACCGTGCGCGATGAGCTGCACCCCGATGGTGACATTGAACTCACCGTGACCGGCTTGCGCCCCGGCGAAAAGCTCTACGAAGAGCTGTTGATTGGCGACAACCCCAAGCCCACCCAGCACCCGCGCATCATGAAGGCGCACGAGCAGTTCTTGAGCTGGGCCGACCTGGAGCAAAAGCTCAACGCCCTGAGCATCGCCATGAGCGTGAACGACGTGCCGGTGATTCGCGGCATGCTGCAAGAACTGGTGAGCGGCTACCAGCCCAGCGGCGAAGTGGTTGACTGGGTGCACATGGCACTAGAGCGCGAAGCGTTGGCCAACGAATAAACTCTAGACAACAGGAGCCTGCGATGGGAATCATGGAAAGCGTCAAAAACTGGATTCAGCCCCAGCGCGACCCGTACACCCTTTACATCTCGATCACCGAAATTCCTCAACCACGCAACTGGGGGACCCTCCAGTTGTCCGTTGGCAATGACATGGTGATGAGTCGCGACATCTCGCTGGAGGCTTCAGCGACGGAAGAGCTGCTGGGCTGGATCGAGCGCAACCTGCCCAAGATCAAGGCCTCAGGCTTTCAGCGGGTGAGTTTTGAGAATGTGTCGGGGCCTCTGCAGCAGCGCATTCAGGCCTTGCTGATCACCTGACCGGGCTGACCCGGCTTCTGTGACCACCCGGGGGCGCAAGCCCCTTTTGCATTTTTCCGAAGGGGAAATTGGGGTGGCTCAGCGAACCTTACGGATGCTGGCCGGTGAGACGGCCATTTTCACGGTCTTACTGAGGATGTTGAGCAGCACCATTACCCGACCCTCGCCATCGGCCATTTGGTAGAAGGCCTCCACCCCCACAAACGGTCCATCGGTCACGACAACTTGTTCGCCCGGCTCAAAGTGGCGCAGCTGCACTTCGGTGGAGTCGCTCTTGGCACGCAGTTCGCTGACCAGTGCGTCATCGATCTTGGCAGGGGTTTGACCAAAGGTGACTAATCGACTGACGCCGACGGTTGACCGAACGGGTGACCAGCTTTGCGACTCCAGCCCGGTGCCCAGGCGGATGAACAGGTAACGCGGGAAAAGCGCCTCTTGAACCACCTGCAGCTGACCCCGGCGCAGTTTTTCTGCGCGGATCAGGGGCAAGAAGCATTCAAAACCTTGGCGCTCAAGGTTTTCCAGAGCAACGCGTTCTTGGCGAATCTTGGTGTGGATAAGGTACCAGTTGCTCATAGTGTGGTTAATCGCTTGTTAAAATGAGAATTTTACAGGCATGGGTGACCGGTAACTGACAAATAGGGGTGGGGCGGTTACCGACAGGGTACCGTTACATCTGTACCGCCCGCTCCCACGGCCAAACTTCCTGATCGAAGCGGTTGCGGACTTTGCGGACCATTTTTTTGGAAAGTGTGTCCGTGATGCCATCGACTAAGTAGGCGCTCTTTTCGGCATAAGGGCTACGGCGATCAGTGTCTCGCTCGTAGGTTAGCCCTTCGTGCAGTTCCATCAACTTGGCCCGCTCTTTGAGCACGGCGGCTGAGTTGAACAACCAATCCACGAAGTCCACTTCTTCTGGTGCCCAGTCACAAATGGGCGCGTTCAGATAGTCGGCCGCCCACTCGGCACCGTAGCGGTTGCTTCCGTGCCAGTACAGGTGCTCCGTCAACACCGTTCTGCCTGTGAGCCCCTCCGCAATGTAGGGGTTGGCCGCGATGCCGCGCCGAATGTAGGTGCAGGCAGACACGTAATCCCCCTCCCTGAAAGCGATCTGGCCAGCCTGGTACCAGTGGGCTGGTGAGTACTGTGCCTCATTCAGAAAATGCTTCTTGGCTGCGCGGGTGTCGCCCAGCATCAGGCTGATATCCCCCATGCGCATGCGCACGCCAAGGTTGTCGGACGGGCACCAGGCCAGCATCTTTTTGGCCAGTGCCTGGGCCGCTTTGGTGTCTTTGAGGTCAATCAGGCCTTGCAGGTAACCGTAGGCCACGCGCAAAAAGGGCCGGTTGTCGATTTCGGACCAGATGATCTGGCCCTGGTAGCCCTTGGGGATCAGGGCGCTTGCCTGGCTGTAGGCCTTGGCCCAGACGTCGGTGGCCTCGTCGCGCATTTCCAGTGTCCACAAGCGGTTGGCCAGGTAGTTCTGGATTTCCAAATTGCCGGGGTACTTAGCCAACAGCTTTTGGGCGTGCAGCAGGGCTTGTTTATCGTTGATGCGGCCCGCATTCAGGCTGTCCATCAGCTCGTCGAGTTCTTGCTCATGGTCCCAATTGCGCGAAAAGCAGCCGAATTCGATGGGTTCGTCGGTGTCGGGGTCAAGCTCTTGCCGGATTTGGAAGGTCAAGCCATCGGCAGGTTGCTTGGTTTTTGGGCTGGGCGGTGTGGGATTCTTGGACATTTTGGTCTCGTAGTCAGGTGTCGTGTTCCGGGCCAGAGGTCCGTGGCAAACCTGGGGTGGTGTAGACCCGCCCCTGTGTGGCGATATAGCGCCTAATCTCTGGAGCCATGTGCTCGGGCACCAGCATGACGCTCAGGCCCATCGCTTCTGCAATCCGTTCGATGGAGGACAAACGCGGATCGCGCTTGCCGCTCTCGATCTCGGACAAATGCTGTGGCGACATGCCTGTGGCACCGGACACCGCCTCCAGCGTCAGACGAAGCTGATTGCGCTGGCGGCGCAGGGCAGGGGGAATAAAGGAATCCATGGGCAGTAGAGTAGTTCAATTGCGCGGAATTCTTTCATATGATCGTATGAAATCGTAGTTTTGAGGTGCTTGTGATTGTTTTGATACGTTTGGGTTGGTATCTGGCGATGTTGGCGGTGACAGTGCTTGCGCTGCTGCCCATTGAGCATTTGCAAATGCCGGTGTTTGACTGGTGGGACAAGGCCCAGCACGCGCTGGCTTTTGTGGTGTTGACCGGCTGGGCTTTGCTGATTTGGCCGCATGCTGCAATGCGCGTGGCGCTGGGCATGCTGGCTTATGGCGCAGGCCTTGAAGTAGCGCAGTGGGCCGTGGGCTGGCGTTTTGCCGAGTGGGCGGATTTGGCTGCTGATGCTGTCGGGGTCTTTGTGGCTTGGGGTCTGGTGCGGTGGTTACGATCTCAGCAACCCATTAGCATTGAAAGCAATTCCAAATGACTGCACGCAGCTTTACGTTCGACCAATTTGTTGACTTGCACGGGCAAGCAAAAGCCTCGCCCCGCCAGCGCCAACATCTGAACATCCATGCCAGCCACGAGGCCTTATTCCAGCGGCTGTTCATTGCGTTCAGGTTGGACAGCTATGTGCGCCCGCATAGACACCACCTGGTGCCCAAAGACGAAACGATGATTGCCGCGCAAGGCCTGCTGGGCGTGCTCGTGTTTGACGATGCTGGTCAGGTGGTCCAACAACTCAAGCTGGGCACCGAACGCCATGCCGCACCGGGCGTCGGCCCTGTGGTGGACATGCCCTCAGGCACATGGCACACCGTGCTGGCATTGACACCCGATGCCGTGTTGCTCGAGGGCAAGGCCGGACCGTTTGATCCGCAGGGGCCGCGTGAATTTGCCGATTGGGCGCCGGAAGAGGGGACGGCAGGGGCGTTGGTGATGCTGCGGGAGTGGAGAGGGCTGTTTGGGTAGTAGGCGTTGGACTCTTGTAGAGGTTTTCTAACTTTACGAGATTGACAGAACTTCCAAAGTAAGCCAGAATTCCCACATGGAGCTGCAATCGAGCGGCTCATGTGAGGAGATGAAGCATGTTGACCTGGGAAGATTCCTTGGTATCAGAACCCGGCAGTGGCCAATGCCTGGCGCACTATCAAATCATTCGTCGTCACGGCGCTGTGGTGCCGTTTGAGCCGAACAAAATTGCCCACGCCATGATGAAAGCATTCATGGCGGTACATGGTGTTTTGGCTTTTGCACAGCGCGTTTGCAGTGGCTGGTTACACGGCTTGTGGCGTCCACTCAAGCCATCCAAGGTCAGTAGACATGCATGTGATCGAGCAGCCAGACTTGATCGGCCTAACTACGGCTTCCCGCTGCAAACCCAATCGTGGCAGCAAGGTTTCTTTGGCAGCACCAAGCCTGACATGCGTAACGCCCCTTGAGAAGGGGCTCAAGACTCAATCGCCATGAACACATTAACTTCCCTTTTTCCTGTTGCCTTTGATTCCTTCGACGCGCGTCGAGCCAATACGGCAGATCCGTATGCCAGCAAGGCGCAGACCACGGCTTTGTTGCGCCATGGCGCGGAGTACCGACGCCAACGTATCAGTGCCTCAGACATGATCACCACCGATGAAGCTGCCGAGCTGAGCGGGACGACCCGCGTCACCATCAACTCTTGGATCAAGAGTGGTCGCTGCATTGGCGTGATGCATTTGCGCCGTGGCTTCAAGATGCCGAAATGGCAGTTTGAGCCATACGTGTTTCCTGTGATCCAGCTGCTCAGCGAAGCATTGGGTACTACGGATGGATGGCAGATGCTGTCGTTTCTGGAAACACCGCACGAAGCGCTTGATGGACTGCCGCCACGCATTGCGTTGGAGCAAGGCGTAGCGGGTCAGCGAATTGTTGACTTGGCAACAGCAGAAGGGCATTGAGCTTGACTGCACATGAAATTCAAAGATATCAACCCATCTGTTATTGAACTTGCTGCCCCTTACGTTTTTTACCGCGTCCAGCTAATCCGGTCGCGGGTCACCAGCGTGCAAATGAATGGCCTGTCGATGCCGCCGGTCGGTTTGATGCATGGCCGTTTTTGCTTGCCACATGAGCCGGTGGCCTATTTGGCCGACAGTCCGGAGACTGCGCTGTACGAGTCACTGCTCAGGCGTGAAACCCTGAGCAGAAGCATTTCTGAGCTGCGTCGTAAATGTCTGGTCGAGTTTGTGACGACAGACACATTGCGCTTGGCCGATCTGCGTGGCTTGGCTGAGCCCTACCCAGTGCTGCAGTCGCTGCGCGTGGCCCAAACACAAGAGTTGGCTGCAGACTGCAGAGCCATGGGGCTGGATGGCTTGGTTTACGCATCTGCACAACACCCACAGCACACCTGTGTTGCGTTGTTTCAGTCGGGCATCAATCAGTTGAGTAAGCGTAGCTCCCAGCGACTCATCAAGTCCGGCACAAACCGCTTGCTGCAGGTGTTGCACACCGCGCTGTGGCGGTCTTCTGTTCCGTTGGATGAGAGTTGAGACAGCCCATCACCTTTTGATGCGCAATCTGCAGAACTATGAATCTAATTTTGAGGATTTCAAAATGATTATTGAAAGAGCAATTCAAAATCGCCATCTGTTGGCGTTTACTTACGATGGTTTTTCTCGCACGGTTGAGCCGCACACCTGCGGAATTGATTCCAAGGGACACAGAGCGCTGCGAGCATTCCAAGTTGGTGGTGGAAGTGAATCCGGGGAATACATTGGTTGGAAAATATTCCACGTTGATGAAATTCTCGGCTTGTCCCAATTGCCACGGACTTTCGATGGCCCACGCCCTGGGTTCAAAAGAGGTGACAGCGCCTTCAGGGTTATCACTGCAGAGCTTTGATGGGGCTTGATTCAGCTTACGGACGCAGGTTCAATTCCGCATTTTCCGATTGAGACAACATGAATTCTGTTTGATCGCGTATGCCCATATTCACTCCGTATCTTCAGAACAGGGGCTGTAGAGCACGGTGATGACTGGAGACGCAGGATCTTGCAGAGCCATGTGAGCCTTGACCCTGGGAGGAGACGACTGTGTCAATCTCTGCAAATAGGCTTGGATGTGGGATCGTGATTGTTTGCCGCCCAAGCAAGCGGCCTGGATTTGGTCAAGGCTGGCTTCGCCTGCATGCTGGAGATTCAGCAAAATTTCTTCGATGCCTGCAAAGTTGGAGCGGACGAGTTTCTCGTAATCTTCAACGTCCGCCAGTGGGTACATGATCTTTTTGCCGAGCTTGAGGTACTCAGGCCCCACATTGAGGGTGCGCCAGCGTTGCAGCGTTTTGGGGCTCATGCCCCAGCGGGCAGCCAGTTCGATTTCGTTCAGGGTGGTGGTCACGCCGGGCGCTCCTAGATATTACGGAGCTGCATTCACGCGTACTTCGGCACAGAAGTCGAGTGGTTTTGATGGTGGGTTGACATAGGTAGCACCTGGTGCTAGCATTTGCCATGCTTCACAAAGCCAAGCCAAGAGCGTTTAAGACCAAAAAATTCAGCAAAAACGCCAAAGTCGCTTTCGTTTCAGACGCTGATCTTTGTGATGCGATCAAAGAGGTAATGGCGGGCCAGGCTGTTGACTTGGGTGGTGGTGTTTACAAGAAGAGACTCAACAAGAACCAACACCGCTCGATCATCTTGGCTAAAGGCGGCAATTATTGGATTTATGAGTATCTTTTTGCCAAGAACGATCGTGACAACATTGATGACGCAGAGCTGGAGATGTTTCGGCAACTTGCCAAAGGTTACGAAGGCTTAAAGAAAGCGCAATTGGCAAAGTTAATTGAAGACAAGCACCTTTTGGAGATTTGTCATGACGACGAAAAAGAAATTTAAAAGCGATGCCTTTGAGGCTATTCATGAGTCTGCTGCTGCCTTGCTCAGTGTCGGCGCAATTGACAAGGCCACTATGCGCAAATTCGATGCATCTTGCCTTGCCAAAACACCAGACTACAAGGCTGTGCAAATCAAAAAAATCAGGGAAAGTGCAAAGGTCAGTCAACCGATCTTTGCCATGTATTTGAACACCAGTGAATCGACCGTTCAAAAGTGGGAAGCTGGAACCAAAAAACCCAGTGGTATGGCCCTCAAACTGCTAGATATTGTCCACAAACATGGCTTGGCAGTGCTCGCTTAACACCGCTCATTCCCTACCATTCCCCACCATTCCCTCTTGAGCGCAAATAGAAAGTTGTTCGGTGGTCAACCATCCACCACCATACACAAAGGGGACAGACTTTCTCTGTCCCCTTTTTTCATCGGGCTGTAGCCCAGTAACGGCGCCATTCCTCGCAAATTTCTTGAGGATGCCGAACGTCAATTTCTCCTGAAAAGTTTCATTTTTCTGCTCCGAGTTCTCGGATTTCTCTACGTTTTCTCTGTTTTCTTGAGGATGCAGCCCCAAGAGGAACCTAGGATTCATGCGAGTTGCAGCTCGATGGTTTGATGTGACTGATGGGTGGCATGGTTGACTGAATAGGTCATTCTGATCCACCTTGCACCGTCTACGTCGAAGTCCTAAGGCTCCTTTTCGTCGAAGCTGGGCTACAGTTCATACCATCGGTGGTGTCTGCTGTAGGCTGAGTTGCGACATTCAAAAGGGGCGATATAGGCTGTAACTCGGGACGATGGCTTCTGCTAAGGTAGGTCGGCAGAGTCAATAATTCTTTCAACGAAGTTGCGTATATCCAGGATAAGAATCCATGACCGCTCGCCCGACGCCGATCACTGTTCTACCAAAACTCAACGGCCCCAAAAAGCAACATGTGGTGCCACGCTTTTATTTGGATGGCTTTTGCAGGGATGGTTTACTAAACGTCTACGACCGACAGAAGAACGAGTTTCGCATTCAAACCCCGCATAACACAGGTGCTATAACTGGCTTCTACACATTCACAGATGAAGATGGTCGACATCGCTATGACCTTGAGCATCTCATGTCTGAGTACGAGGGCAAAGCCGCCCAAATCATCCGCAAGCTATCTGCCAAGGAAAAGCTCACTGACGCTGAACGCAGCGACATGGCCATCTTTGTCGCCATCATGGGCTTCAGGACGCCTGATCAAATCGACTCCCTTAAGGCTGCCAACGGGGAAATGATCAAACGCCTATCTCATAAGATTTTCGGCAGCGAAAAGCTCGCAAAGATTGCGGTCAAACAGAACCAGAAAAATGTGGTGCTTTCTGACGATGAAATCGAACAGCTGGCCAAGCAGCTATGCGAATTCGTTCAGCGCAACCAGTTCACAGTCGAGACAGACCCCCAGTGGGCACTTGGGATGTCGATGAGCATGTTCGCCACAGTGGCGGAAATCCTTGTACGACGCGACTGGGTTGTAATGCATCGGGACAGCGAAAAGCGCTCATTCATCACCAGTGATGCCCCGCTGATACTCACTCTCATGCAGCCAAGGCAAAACACCTTTTATGGCATTGGCTATGCCAGTAGTGATGCGATGATTGTGTTTCCTCTTACTCAGGCGAGTATTTTGGTCATGTATGGAGTCGATGGAACTTTTACCCATGGCCTCATGACCGAAGCCAACATGAAGGATACGAACCGTCTCATCGCTGAGCGTTGCCAACGATTTCTAATGGGGAGGGACGATAGGCTAGTTCGCTCATTGGTAGAAAATGTCCAGCTGGACAAAACTTCTTGGCAGCCGAAGGTCTGGGTATCGTGATCAGTCCCTTAACCGACTACCAAAAAATGAACAAGATTTTCGTGGTCATGCAAGTGGATGAAAGTGCACGAAAGTTTGTGCTGATTGGACGTCTGCTTACGCTGCAGTTCGGACCTTTGCCACGCCGATGTCGCCTGCAGGCTGATTGCAGTCGTTCGACCAATGCATATGACCGTCAGCTCGCGACCTAAATCGGTCTAAGGCTTACCAAGAAAGCGGACTCCTGTAGATCACGTACGGAGCGATGTACCGAAAAGTTGGCCTCTGTGCAGATCAGGAGCGCGGCAGCGACGAACTGTTGGAGACAGACGTTACAGTAAGCCTCATTGGGGGGGGGGAATGCAAAATTTGGCGGGCCACGACTTTTACGACCCGAGCGGCAAAAACGGGGATACCGACAGATCGCCAAAGGTGGTCCGGATCTTCGAACACAACTTTCCTTCGTTGTATTTTGCGATGAGAGAGCACCGCATCAAAACATCGACGGGAACAGAATTTGTACTTGGGGGCGACACGCTGATAACGTACAAACTAGCCATCCAAAAACTGTGGGGGACCTTGTACTGGCGATTGCCTATTGACACTCAAAAATCGATCCAGTCCACCCTACATCGTTACTCATGGACAGACAAGAAGCAGATTCTCTCCTTCGATGGAAAGGAGATCGTAAACAACCATCAGATCGGCAACATGATGCCTTTCCCGTCGGGGATGCCGTCGATGAATATGCAGCGCGCCCAAGCTGGAAACTACGACTATTTTGACCGGTTCCTTCATGAAGTTGAGCGCTACTACGCAAAAGGGTGCTCTATCGAACCAGTGTCCGAATTACAAAAGGCGATATGTCACCAAAAGGGGTACTTTGAATTCTTTGGCAGCTATAACAACTTCATTGAGTACAACCTGCTACAAGATTTTGCGGGGCAGGATCTGTGGGGTATTACGGATTTTGACGAGTACGTGTTTCGCGCAAATTCGATCATCGATCAACGCGGGTTGCGCTTTACTGATCCCGACACACCAGTATTGAAAACATAAGAGACGTCTCCCAGAGATTGAGTGGCAACGGAGTTCAGCTTGGCTTGAATGTCTGATTCGGGACTTATCGCAGAGCGACGGCCTCTGGCCGCAGGCAGTCATTGCTGTTTGCCAATCGATGTCTGCTAACGCTGCAAAGCTGCTGGATTTATCCTAATCCGATGTCAGATTTAATCTTATGAATTCAGAGGTATGCCGTGGATCTTTTGATGTTGTTGTTGCCACTCCCAAGTTATGGGGTTTGAGTTGAACCAATTCATCGTCAGTCCCTCAGGCTGCTGACCACTAAGGATGCTTTCGACGATTTTCGGATCGAGCAATGTCAACCCTAGGATTTCGTTGACGGTGGCCAGGTCCATGTTCTCTTTGCGTGCAATCTCAGTCCCACTGCGAACAATCCCACGATCGAGCAATCGTTGCCAATGAAATGCTTTCGCCAGTGCGCTCATCAATGTCGTGTCGGGCAGCGGGCTTTGTTGTTCCACTGCTTTCATGGCGTCTTCTGCCGTGGTGACAGTGCAGCGTCCGGATCTCTTGGCGAACTTCAAGGGGATGAACGTGCTGATCTGTTTTTCGAGATCGGGGGTCGTGACCGGCGTACCGGTCAGATAGAAATAGTTCACGCAGCCTCCAACTCGAGCAGTTCATGGCCGACTGTATTTGGGGGTGGCGTGCCCATGAGTGCTCCCCAGGTTTCACAACTCCAGTGACCGTCAGGGCATGCTACTGTTTGCGATGGCGGTTGCCGCATCCCGATGGCATGCAACTGTTGTTCAATTTGCTGACGTCGATCGATGAGTGATTTGACAGATTTCATAGGGCCTCCTGATAAAGGCCCCATTTGACTTCTTGCCGTTAGGCAGATGGACTGCCCCGACGGCAAAACCATGGCCTATCCGCTGAGCCTGCGTCACATTGAAGAGATGATGCGGGAACGCGGTGTTTTCGTTGACCACGCCACTGTGCATCGCTGGGCAATCAAGATGGTGCCGGTGCTCGCCGCTGAGCCGGAGGGGGGGCTTGCTTAAGCCCTTGCAGACTGGTTCCCGGGTCACGCGGATTACATAGACTCAGCGTTGGCGCAATGGATGGTGAAGAAGCAGCTCGGTGCGATTCCTGTCGTGGTGCACAAGAACCTGAAGTTCGATCAGACGGTGCCGTTGGCGCTGGCTCCCAAAGGTGCGAAGACCTACTGAGACCGCATCTGAATAGGTCCTCAGCTCGACTTTTTCACCCCCAAATGGATCATCTGTTCCATGACTGCCTCTATTTACTTGCTGCCGCAAAAGCGGTGGCGGCAATCCGGACCATGCTCGGATGCAGAGTTCCGAGTTTTGGGATTTGGCCGCATGGCGCATGCGGTGGTACCGAGAAGTAGGCGTCGTTGAACGGGAGCTCAAGAACGTTTCTCAGGTTGAATTTGGTGTCGTAGCTCAAACCGGCGCTGGTATATGCACTAGGTTGCTCGCTCTTTGCGATTCTGAATTCCCCCCTGTAGAGACGGTCCGTCTTTTGGCTGGTCCCATACGCTACGCTCACGAAAATCATGCCTTCGTCGTCTTCCTTGGTCGAAACAATGAGGCCGGGGCGCGGCTTTGGTTTGGGGTGAATGTTGTCAGGGAAATGGCACCAGACGATTTCGCCAGCCGTGGGTTCCGGCCACCAGCGCATCAGGCGTTTTCCAATTCAAACAGACTGCTGCGGACAGTGCCGCCTTTGGCCTTGGAGGCTGATTTTTTAACCTGATTGAGTTGGGCTTTGGTCAAAGCTCCCTCATCTGCCTCGTATTGAGGCAGGAACTTGGTGGCCAGCTCATGCAGTGCCAGGTGAATCACTTGCGTTTCGTCAACACCCAATACATCAGCCAGACGTTTGGTCGTTGTGCGGGTCACGCCAGTTGCGCTGTCTTGCGGGCGATAACGAAAGGCGATCTGGGCTGCTGCAGCTCTCATTTCTGGCTCCTTTGAAAATAGATATCTTAAAGATATCAGATGGGCGGGGTGTTGTCAACTAGGTGGGGGGAGTCCGCTCGGCAAGCAGGGCTGAATGGACAATTGAAGTCTGTGGTCCCTGTTTCAATAGTGTTTTACGGAATTGAACCGCCGTCCGCAATTCTGTAGAGTTGGACGTATTCGATGGAGGCGTTCCCATTGGGGGACGGCGCTGAATTGGGGATTGTTCGCAGGAACTGGATCATGCCCGCAGGGGCTACTCTGAGGCTGTTTGCCCAGTGGTTACACCCCACCACCAACACCTAAAAAGCCAACCCTAATCGGTTGGCTTTTTTCTTTCTTACGACTCAATCAAATCCACCCCATTCAACAAATAATCGAAAAGCTGGTGGCTTTTGAGCGTGCTCACACCGGCTTTGATTTTGTAAGTGGTGTTCAGGGGGTGGTTAAAGATCAAGGGCACTTGGGCTTCAGATGTACTACCGTGGGTTCTGAGGCGATGCCCTTGCAGGCCAGAAAAATCGTGCTGATCGGCAGAGGAGCCAATGCAAACGTTTTTTCTGGCCACGACCGCCACGTCCCCTTCGCGGTCGGGAGGCAGGTCAAACAAGCGGCAAACGTTTTCTTTGTCTAAAACCAGCTCGATGCCGTCAAGACTTGCCACCGCTTCGATCACTTGCTGTGGGGTCGTTTGACCTTGGCACCACACCCTCACAAAACCACCCAAGGCCCCATGGTGGCCCACATAGGCGTCGGTGATGGGGCAAATGACTTGAGCCGCGCCCGCCCCTAATTTTTGATCCAAGACGTCTTGCAGCCAAATGACATTCGGTTGACCGTCGGCGTTTGATTTGTCGCTCATGCCGTGGTCGGCCGTCAACGCCAGCAGCGCCCCCTTTTGGTCAAACTGCCCAAAGAGGTGGTCCAACGCTTGGTAAAAATCTTGGGCCTCTTTTTCCTCAGGCGCGTATTTGTGTTGAACCCAATCCGTCAACGACAAATACATCAAGTCGGGCTTTTCCTTTTCCAATAATTGGAGTCCCGCTTCGAGCACAAACAAAGACAGCGCGGCGGAATAGACCTCGGGCTGAGGCAACGCCAACCGCGCCAACACATTTTCAATGCCGTTTTCTTGAAGGGTGCAATGGCTGGCTTGTTCCGCTGAGAACGAGATGTTGCCCTGGCTCACCTCTAAATTTTTGCTGAGTTGTCGGCGCAGCTTGTCTTTCGCCGTGATCGAAATGACCTTGGCGCCAGCATGCGCAAATTGGGACAAGATCGTGTCGTTGCGCAGCAATTCGGGGCCCGTCATCACGACTGGTTTTCCGGTTTGGGTATCCAAGTAAAAGTTGCCTGATATGCCATGCTGTGAGACAGGCGTTCCCGTCACGATCGACATGTTGTTGGGACAAGTGAAACTGGGCATTGCCCCTTGTGCCACGGTGCTGAAACCTTGCTCAATGAATCTGGCGATGTTCGGTATCAAGCCTTTGGCCGACAGCCACTGGAGGTACTCAGGGTCGCCCCCATCGATGCAAACCACCACCGTTGACTTTTGAGGCCAGCGGTAGGCCGTGCCGTTAACGACAACCTCAGGGGGCTTCATAGTTGTTGGGTTTTTGACCAGCCGCCAGTCGTTGGTTGATCTGATCCAGGACTGGGAGTAAATCTGCCACCGAGTCAATCACGAAATCAGGTTTCATGGCCGCAAGGGCCGACCGAGCCGCCTGTTTTAAATCGGCCAATTCGGCTTCAGGCATTGCCTTCATTTCTTCGAGAGACAAACCCAAAGCATTGCCGCTGATGGCGACTCCAACGGTCCAGCAACCAAAGGCTTTGCCTTCGTCGATGCCAGGCAAGGTGTCATCCACCTTGATGTACGAAAGCGGGTTGTCGATCCCCAAAGCAGCGGCACACTTTTGCATCATCTGGGGGGCGGGTCGACCCATTTCGGTCTCGCCGGCGCAAACAGAAAAATCAACCTCATGGCCTTGGTGACGCGGCCATGGGATTCGAAAGTTTTATTCGCGCAGCGAATGGCCAGCATGCTCACATCAAACTTTCAGCGAGTTGTTTGAAGTCCGCCAGCATCTTGGCTTGGGTGG
>Ga0007857_1000264_pt1 | contig 15756 bp, 12 predicted proteins | sample CryBogCBH10Oct08_FD_71210 | JGI IMG/M metagenome (GOLD analysis project Ga0007857, IMG submission 71210) | Freshwater microbial communities from Crystal Bog, Wisconsin, USA - CBH10Oct08 | ecosystem: Environmental > Aquatic > Freshwater > Lake | place: Crystal Bog, Wisconsin, USA | collected... | reverse complement strand
TTGGTGGGCGAAGGCCAAATGCTGAAAGAATTTGAAGAGGCCGTGCGCGGCATGAAGGTGGGCGAAAGCAAAACCTTCCCCCTCGACTTCCCTGCCGATTACCACGGCAAAGACGTGGCCGGTAAGCAAGCCGACTTTTTGGTCACCGTGAACAAAATTGAAGCTGCAAACCTGCCCGAAGTTGACGATGCCTTGGCCAAAACCTTGGGCATTGAAGAAGGCACCGTCGAGGCGTTGCGCGCCGACATCAAGAAAAACCTGGAGCGTGAAGTCAAGTTCCGTACCCTGTCGCGCAACAAGCAAGCCGTCATGGACGCCTTGGTTGCCAAAGCCGAACTCGACCTGCCCCAAGCCAGCGTGGCCGCTGAAATGGGCCGCTTGGTCGAAGGCGCCCGCGCTGACTTGAAACAACGCGGCATCAAAGACGCTGACAAAGCCCCAATTCCAGAAGAGCTGTTCCGTGACCAAGCCGAACGCCGCGTGCGTTTGGGTCTGGTGGTGGCCGAGTTGGTCAAGGCCAACAACCTGCAAGTCACCCCCCAACAACTGAAGGACCAAGTCGACGAGTTGGCCTCCAGTTACGAACGCCCCGCTGATGTGGTGCGTTGGTATTTCGGCGACCAAAACCGCTTGGCCGAAGTCGAAGCCATGGTGATTGAAAGCAATGTCACCGACTTCGTTTTGGGTCAAGCCAAAGTGGTCGAAAAATCGGTTTCATTTGAAGAGTTGATGGGCTGATTTCAGCCCCAACGAAGCCCTTAAGGTAAAAACCATGAGCACACAAGAAATCCAAGGCCTGGGCATGGTGCCCATGGTGATTGAACAGTCGGGGCGCGGCGAGCGTTCTTACGACATTTATTCCCGCTTGTTAAAAGAGCGGGTGGTGTTTTTGGTCGGTCCCGTGAACGACCAAACCGCCAACCTGGTGGTCGCTCAGTTGTTGTTTTTGGAGAGCGAAAACCCAGACAAGGACATTTCGTTCTACATCAACTCACCCGGCGGCTCGGTCAGTGCGGGCATGGCCATTTATGACACCATGAACTTCATCAAGCCCCAAGTCTCGACGCTGTGCATTGGCATGGCGGCCAGCATGGGGGCGTTCTTGTTGGCGGCAGGTGAAAAGGGCAAGCGTTTTTCTTTGCCCAATTCCAAGGTCATGATTCACCAACCTTTGGGCGGTACCCAAGGCCAAGCCACTGAAATTGAAATTGCAGCGCGCGAAATTTTGAAGACCCGCGAGCAGCTCAACAAAATCTTGGCCGAGCGCACGGGTCAACCGCTTGACCGCATCGAACGCGATACCGAGCGCGACTACTATTTGTCGGCCGACGAGTCCAAGGCCTACGGGTTGATCGACGAAGTCATCGCCAAGCGTCCTTGATTTTTAGAGGGATTGAAAACGGCGTTCTCCCGCCTACGGGAGGCGCCGTTTTTTATTCGCTATCATTGTTTTGTTTCAATTGTTGACATATTTCTATGGCTGATAAAAAAGGTTCTTCCAGCGAGAAAACGCTTTACTGCTCGTTCTGCGGCAAGAGCCAACACGAGGTTAAAAAACTCATCGCTGGCCCTTCGGTCTTTATTTGCGACGAGTGCATTGATCTCTGCAACGACATCGTTCGCGACGAATTACTGGTCACCAGCATTGAAGGCGAAGCCCGCACCGGCTTGCCCACCCCCGCTGAAATCAAGCAAAACCTGGACAACTATGTGATTGGCCAAGAGGTGGCCAAACGCACGTTGGCCGTGGCCGTTTACAACCACTACAAACGCTTGAAGCACAAAGAAAAGGGCATCAAAGAAGAGGTGGAGCTGTCCAAAAGCAACATCCTGTTGATTGGCCCCACGGGTTCGGGCAAAACGTTGTTGGCCCAAACCTTGGCGCGCATGCTGGATGTGCCCTTTGTGATGGCCGACGCAACCACCTTGACCGAAGCGGGCTACGTCGGTGAAGACGTCGAAAACATTGTGCAAAAGCTGCTTCAAAGCTGCAACTACGATGTCGAACGGGCCCAGCGGGGCATCGTCTACATCGACGAAATTGACAAAATTTCACGCAAATCCGACAACCCCTCAATTACCCGAGACGTGTCCGGCGAAGGGGTGCAACAGGCCTTGCTGAAATTGATTGAAGGCACGATGGCCAGCGTCCCCCCCCAAGGCGGCCGCAAGCATCCGAATCAAGACTTCTTGCAGATCGACACCACCAACATTTTGTTCATCTGCGGCGGTGCTTTTGCGGGCATTGAAAAGGTCATTGAAAACCGCACCGAAGCCTCGGGCATTGGCTTTGGCGCTTCGGTTAAAAGTAAAAAACAGCGCAGCCTGACAGAAATGTTTGGCGAGGTGGAGCCCGAAGACCTGATCAAGTTTGGCTTGATCCCTGAACTGGTCGGGCGCATGCCAGTGGTCACCACCTTGGCTGAATTGACCGAAGAAGCCTTGGTTCAAATTTTGACCGAGCCCAAAAATGCCTTGGTCAAGCAATACGCCAAGTTGTTGGCGATGGAAGGCGTTGACCTCGAAATTCGACAAGATGCCTTGGTCGCGATTGCCAAAAAAGCCTTGGCGCGAAAAACAGGGGCGCGTGGTTTGCGTTCCATCCTTGAACATGCGCTACTTGACACCATGTATGACTTGCCCACCGCGACGAATGTTGACAAAGTGGTGGTTGAAGCCGCCACCATTGACGACAACAAGCCGCCCTTGATGGTCTACCGCGAGGCCGCCAAAAAAGCTTAATGGCTGTGACCCAGCCGAAGGAATTTTCCATGTCCGGACAAGTACCCCTGCCCAGTACCCCCATTGCCTTGCCGCTGCTGCCTTTGCGCGATGTGGTGGTTTTTCCCCGCATGGTCATCCCACTGTTTGTGGGACGACCCAAGAGCATCAAAGCCTTGGAATTGGCCATGGAGGCCGAGCGCCGCATCATGCTCGTGGCCCAACGTGCTGCCGCCAAGGACGAACCCACCGTGAGCGACATGTTCTCAGTGGGTTGCGTCGCGACCATTTTGCAAATGCTCAAGCTGCCCGATGGCACCGTGAAGGTCTTGGTCGAAGGCCAGCAGCGCGCGTCGGTCAACCAAATTGACGATGCGGAAAGTCACTTTTTGGCCAACGTAACGCCCCTGGAAGTGGTCGAGTTGGTGGGCGAATCCAACCCCGAAATCGAGGCCTTGCGCCGCGCGGTCATGCAGCAGTTTGACCAGTACGTCAAACTGAATAAAAAAATTCCCCCAGAAATTCTGACGTCCATTGCCAGCATCGACGACCCCGGGCGTCTGGCCGATACCATCGCGGCCCATTTGCCACTCAAGTTGGAAAACAAGCAGGTCGTGTTGGACTTGTCCGACATCAAAGAGCGTCTGACCAATCTGTTCGAGCAGTTGGAGCGCGAGGTCGACATTCTGAATGTGGACAAAAAGATCCGTGGCCGTGTCAAGCGCCAAATGGAAAAGAACCAACGCGACTTCTATTTGAACGAGCAGGTCAAAGCGATTCAAAAGGAATTGGGCGAAGGCGAAGAGGGCGCGGACATCGAAGAGGTCGAGCGCAAGATCAAACTCGCCAAAATGCCCAAGGAGGCGCTGAAAAAGGCCGAGGCGGAGTTAAAGAAACTCAAACTCATGTCGCCCATGTCCGCCGAAGCTTCGGTGGTGCGCAATTACATCGATGTGCTGGTGGGCTTGCCTTGGACCAAAAAAACCAAGATCAAACACGACCTGGGCAATGCTGAAAATGTTTTGAACGAAGACCACCATGGCCTCGAAAAGGTCAAGGACCGCATCTTGGAATACCTCGCGGTGCAACAACGCGTCGACAAGGTCAAGGCCCCCATCTTGTGCTTGGTCGGGCCTCCTGGTGTGGGCAAAACCTCGCTTGGCCAGTCCATTGCCAAGGCCACTGGCCGTAAATACGTGCGCATGGCTTTGGGCGGCATGCGGGATGAAGCCGAAATTCGCGGCCATCGCCGCACCTACATTGGTGCCATGCCCGGCAAGGTGCTGCAGAGCCTAACGAAAGTCGGTACGCGCAACCCCTTGTTTTTGCTCGACGAAATCGACAAACTCGGGACTGATTTTCGCGGCGACCCCTCCAGCGCCTTGCTCGAGGTCTTGGACCCCGAACAAAACCACACCTTTGGCGATCATTACGTCGAGGTCGATTACGACCTGAGCGACGTCATGTTCGTGGCAACGTCCAATTCGATGAACATCCCGTCCGCGTTGCTGGACCGGATGGAGGTCATTCGTTTGTCGGGCTATACCGAGGACGAAAAAACCAACATCGCTTTGAAGTACCTGTTGCCCAAGCAAATGACCAACAACGGTGTCAAAGACAGTGAGCTGGTGGTGACCGAAGCGGCCTTGCGCGACGTCGTGCGCTACTACACCCGCGAAGCCGGTGTGCGCTCCTTGGAGCGCGAACTGTCCAAGATTTGCCGCAAAGTGGTCAAGGGCCTGTTGCTGAAAAAGCTATCGGGACAGATCACGGTCGGTCCCGACAATTTGGACGAGTACTTGGGCGTTCGCAAATACACCTATGGCCGTGCTGAAGCCCTGAACCAAGTGGGTCAGGTGGTTGGTTTGGCCTGGACCGAAGTGGGCGGCGATTTGCTCACCATCGAAGCGGCCATGATGCCAGGCAAGGGCGTCATTACCCGCACCGGCTCGCTGGGCGATGTGATGAAAGAGTCGGTAGAAGCGGCCCGCACCGTGGTGCGCTCGCGCGCCAACAAATTGGGCATCAAGCCCGAGGTCTTCGAGAAGAACGACATCCACATCCACGTGCCCGATGGCGCAACGCCCAAAGACGGCCCCAGCGCCGGCGCGGCCATGACCACGGCCTTTGTGTCGGCCATGACGGGCATTCCCGTGCGCGCCGATGTGGCCATGACCGGCGAAATCACCCTGCGCGGTGAAGTGACAGCGATCGGTGGCTTGAAAGAAAAACTCTTGGCGGCCTTGCGTGGCGGCATCAAGACGGTGCTGATCCCCGAAGAAAATGTCAAAGATTTGCAAGAGATTCCAGAGAACGTCAAAAACGGTCTGGAAATCGTGCCCGTCAAGTGGATCGACAAGGTGTTGGAAATTGCCTTGGAACGCGCACCGGTGCCTTTGACCGACGAAGAGGTGGCTGCTGCGCTGGCCGCCGCTTCTGCTGCGCCTGCCGTCAAAGCCACCGATACTTCGGGCGATGCGGTGAAACATTAAAAGTCAACTGACCCGCAAGATTTCTTAAATTTTTTGCTATAATTTGACTCCTCATGCGGGAATAGCTCAGTTGGTAGAGCGCAACCTTGCCAAGGTTGAGGTCGAGAGTTCGAGACTCTTTTCCCGCTCCAAATCTCCGAGAAAAGGGAAGCAATGCTTCCCTTTTTTTCAGAAGTCAGCATGACGGCGCGATAGCAAAGCGGTTATGCCCCGGATTGCAAATCCGGTTAGTCCAGTTCGACTCTGGATCGCGCCTCCAAACTTTATGCAACTCCAAGACATCCTCTTTTCTCAAGGCTTTGGCACCCGTCGTGTCTGTGCAGGCTTGGTGCAGCAGGGCTGGGTGAAGGTGGTGGGCGCCGACGGCGAAGCGCATCAAGTGTTCGACTCCACGGCGTCATTTGAGCCTGTGGGGCTGCACTTTGAAGTGCAGGGTGTTCCTTGGCATTACGCCGAAAAGGCCTACCTTCTGCTGAACAAACCCGCGGGCACCGAGTGTTCACAAAAACCCTCGGCATGGCCCAGCATTTACACCTTGCTGCCCGCGCCTTTGCGCCAGCGCCCGAGCAAGAGCGCGGTGCAGGGGGTGCAGGCCATTGGCCGCTTGGACCAAGACACCACGGGTTTGTTGCTGTTGAGTGATGACGGGCAGTTCATTCACCGCATGAGTTCACCCAAAAAGCAGGTGCCCAAGGTCTATGAAGTCACCACCAAGCACCCCTTGGACGATTCCCAAGTGGCGCGTTTGCTGGACGGCGTGGTGCTCGATGACGATCCCAAACCTGTGCGCGCTGCCTCGGCCGAGCCAGTGGCTGAATACCATTTGCGACTGACTTTGTTGGAAGGTAAATACCACCAAGTCAAGCGCATGGTGGCGGCGGTGGGCAACCGGGTGGAGGGCTTGCACCGGTCGCAAATAGGCGCTTTTCACTTGCCCGAAGACTTGGCGCCGGGGCAATGGCGTTGGTTGTCAGAGGCGGATTTGATCGCCTTAGGTGCAGCTTGAGTGCTGCTTAAGTGCAGCTTAAGGGCAGCCTGAGTTTTACTGGGTAAGGTTTCCCCGTCACGGCGCTTGCTCAGGGGCTACACTCCCGTTGGCGGCCATCCTTCTGTGCAAAGTGGCTTCTTTTTAAGGTAATGTGAAAGTTCGGCTTGTGAATTCTTTTTTGCGTTTTGTTTTTTCTTCCCTTTTTCCTTCCCTTTTGTGTGCGTTGATGGCTTTGGGCTGGGCCTGTGCCGCTCAAGCAGCCGATCCCGTGGCGCCGACCACCCCCATTTTTGTCCTCAATTCTTTGGATGCCTCAGTCAGTGTGATCGACCCCGTCAGCTGGACCGAAAAAAAGCGCATCCCCACTGGCAAAGAGCCGCATCATCTGTATTTGACGCCTGACAACAAGTCGCTCATCGTGGCCAACGCTGTGGGCGATTCCTTGCTGTTTTTGGACCCGCAAACCGCTGAGGTGCAACGCACCGTGCGGGGCGTTTTGGATCCTTATCAACTGCGTTTTTCGCCCGACATGAAGTGGTTTGTGACCGCGGCCAACCGCCTCAACCATGTGGACATTTACCACTGGGATGGCAAGGAAATGACCTTGGCCTCCAGCGTCTCTACCGGCAAGACGCCCAGCCATTTGTGGATCGACAAAAACAGCCAAACCGTTTATTCGACCATGCAAGACAGCGACGAGTTGGTGTCGATTGACTTGGCGTCCCAGGCGCTCAAATGGCGGGTCAAAACAGGCTCGTTGCCCGCGGACATTTATGGTTCACCGGACGGCAAATTTTTGTTCGTGGGATTGACCGGCGGGGAGGGCGTTGAGGTGTATGACATCTCTGGCAAGGAAGGTCATTGGGTCAAAACCTTGCCCACGGGCAAAGGCGCTCACGCTTTCCGCGCAACCGGCGATGGCCACCACATTTACGTCAGCAACCGCGTGGCCAATACCATCAGCCAAATTGACATGACCACTCAGTTGGTGGTTAAAACGTTTGCCGCACCGGGTGGCCCAGATTGCATGGACGTCAGCAAGGATGGCCGTCTGATTTTGCTTAGCTCGCGTTGGACCCGAAAAATGACGGTGATCGACAGCGAGTCCGGCAAAGTGCTGCGGCAGGTGAATGTTGGAAAGTCGCCCCATGGTGTTTGGACGCTTGATCACGCGCCACGCTAAGCCTTGGCGGGATGCGTTGGCCTGGTTCCGCCGTCCGCGCCGAACCAGGGTCGTGCTTTGGGGGATCGGATCGACCGTTTTGGCGGCAACGCCTTCAATGGCACTGGATGCCCATGCGGCAATTCCTCTCGCGGCCCCTTGCACAAAACCCCTCTACCTCACCTTCGACACCGGCCACATGGGCGTCGCCCCCCTGATTGCCGATGTGCTCAAGCGACAACAAGTGCGCGTCACGTTCTTTGCCGCCAACGAACCGACCCAAGAGGGCGATGGCAGCTTGGGCGAGCACTGGGCGCCTTGGTGGCGCGAGCGGGCGTTGGAGGGGCATGACTTCGCGACGCATACTTTTGACCATGTCTATTGGCGAGCCGATTTGCCTGCAGCAAACGGGCAAGAAATCCGCTTTCAAATGAAACCCTCTGCGGGCCCCAAAGCAGGACAAAGTGAGGTTTACAGCGCCTCTGACTATTGCGAAGCTTTGGCCCGCAGCAACCGCCGTTTAGAAGCCATCACGGGCGTGCCCGCCTTGCCATTGTTCCGGGCGCCGGGCGGTAAAACCTCGCCTGCGCTGTTGGCCGCCGCGCAGCAATGCCCCACCCCTCAGGGGCAAGGCTATCGGCATGTGGATTGGGCGCCCGCCGGCTTTTTGGGCGATGAGCTGCCGAGTGGCCCCCACCCCAATGCCCTGCTGCTCAAGAAAGCGTTGCAGAACATTCGTCAAGGCGATATTTTGATGGCCCATTTGGGCATTTGGTCACGCCAAGACCCTTGGGCGCCTGCCGACCTAGAGCCGCTGATTGTGGGCTTGAAGGCCAAGGGATTTTGCTTTGACACTTTGCGCCACCACCCCCTTTACCGCCCCCATTTGGCCAACATGCCATGACCCCGGACTTGCATTTTTGGGCTGACCCCAACAACCTGGCCGATGCCTTCATCAATGCCCAGCAAGCCTTGTTTGAGGCGGTGGTGGAGCCGGTGATGTTTCATTTTGGGGGCGCCTCCTACATCGAAGAGGCCTTTAGTGCCACGGGTTGGTTTTTGATGGGCTTGATGCAGTTGGCGGTGATCTTGGCGGTCATCGTGCCCCTTCAAAAGTGGCGGCCTGTCGAGCCCTTCACCGACCGCAGCGCGGTGCGAACCGATGTGATTTACACCTTGATCCACCGCCTGGGCCTTTTTCAGTTGGTGGTTTTTTTTGCGATTGAGCCTTGGATCGGCGATGGTTTTGACGCCCTGCATTTGGCCGGTTTTCCCATCTGGCACCTGGACGATGTTTGGCCCGGCGTCACCGATTTGCCTTGGGTCACTTTTTTGCTTTATTTGGTGGCTTTTGACTTTTTTAATTATTGGGTTCACCGAGCCCAACACCAATTCAACTTTTGGTGGGCCTTGCATGCCTTGCACCACTCGCAGCGACACATGACAGTTTGGACCGACAGCCGCAACCACCTCATTGACGATGTGGTGCAAGCGATTTTGCTCGCCACTTTGAGCCAAATCATTGGCGTTCAGCCTGGCCAATTCGTCGCGATTGTGGCGCTGACCAAATTGTCTGAAAACCTCAGCCACGCCAATTTGAAAGGTTGGTTTGGGTCGGTGGGCGAGCGTTTGTGGGTGAGCCCGCGCTACCACCGAGTCCACCATGCGATTGGCTTGGGGCACGAAAGCCCGGGGCAGGTCTTGGGCGGCTGCAACTTTGCCATTTTGTTGCCCGTGTGGGACATTTTGTTTGGCACCGCCAACTTTGAATGGCGCTTCGACCCCACCGGCGTGCGCGATCAGGTAGAGCCGCTCTTTTGGCCGACTGCCCAGGCCCTCGAACCCCAGCTGCGTCGTTACGGCGACGGATTTTGGGAGCAACAGTGGCGGGGCGTTTTGCGCTTGTTGGGCAAAGCTTGAAGGCGAGTCAACCAGCGATGCGCAGCATGACTTTGTGGCTCGATTCGCTTTGGCGTGCAGGCCTTTATTTTTGCCATCCGCGCACCTTGGGTTTGGCGCTGTTGCCGACCGTTGGGCTCAGCGCCCTGGCTTGGGCTGGGGCTTATTTTTTTTGGGATCCTGCCGTCGATCAACTCAGCAAGGTGTTTGTAGAAACCCCTTGGTTGAGCTCAGGATGGGCTTGGTTAGACGCCTTGGGTTGGGGTGGTTTGAAGCAGGTGGTGGCCCCCTTGGTGGTCATTTTGTTGGTCACGCCCGTCCTGGTGGTGGCGAGTCTGATTGGGGTGGCCTTTTTCATGCAAACCGCTTTGGTCAATTGGGTCAGGCGCCAGCGGTTCAATGGTCTTCAAAAGCCACAAGACCATAACGCTGTTCTGGGCCGGGCGCCTCGTCCTGGCCTGGTGTGGGAGTCCATCAGCGCCTTGCTCATGGCCTCCTTGGCCATGCTGGTCTCCCTGCCCTTGTGGCTGGTACCGCCCCTGGTGGTGGTTTTGCCCCCGCTCATTTGGGGCTGGCTCTCTTACCGGCTTTTGGCCAGAAGCACTTGGGATACCTTTGCGAGCCCGTCTGAGCGTTTGGCGTTGTTTCAACAGCACCGAGTGCCGCTGATGTTGATTGGGCTGGTTTGCGGTTATTTGGCGGCATTCCCCACCTTGATTTGGGCCTCCGGCACCGCTTGGGCCACTGCCTTTGCTGTTTTGGTGCCTCTGGCGGTGGCTGTTTATGTCGCTGTTTTTGCATTCGCCGGGCTTTGGTTCGCCCACTTCGGCTTGGCTGCATTGGCCAGGTCGCGTCAAGCCCCTTGAAAACCTTTGATCAATTAGAAAATCACCATGTCCACTCTTCAATTGGGTCTCATCATCGTCGGCGATGAAATTTTGTCTGGCAAACGCGCCGACAAGCACCTGCCCAAGGTCATAGCGCTTTTAAACGCTCGTGGTTTGTCCTTGTCTTGGGCAGAGTACGTTGGCGACCACCCTGAGCGTCTGGTGGCCACCTTGAAACGGGCCTTCGCCTCAGGCGATGTGGTGTTTTCCTGCGGTGGCATTGGCGCTACACCCGATGACCACACCCGCCAAAGCGCAGCCAAAGCCTTGGGCCAAGACCTTCAACTGCACCCGCAGGCCGACTTGCTGATTCGCGAACGCATGCAAGACACCGCCCGCGAGCAAGGCATTCCTTATGTGGCCGACAGCCCAGACAACATTCACCGCTTGAACATGGGTGTGTTTCCGGCCTCGGCACAAATAATTCCGAACCCCTACAACAAAATCCCGGGTTTCAGTTGTGCTGGGAAAGGCGCCGGTGCGGTGCATTTCGTACCCGGCTTTCCGGTCATGGCCTGGCCCATGATGGAATGGGTGTTGGACACGCACTACGCCGCACACTTCAATGCCAACCCCTACATAGAAAAGTCCATCGTCATCTACGGCGCCATGGAAGCCGCTTTGACCCCTTTGATGGAAAAAATTGAGCGTGAACACGTGGGCGTGAAGGTTTTCAGCCTGCCGAGCGTGGACCACCCCGAGCATGGTCGTCACATTGAGCTGGGCGTCAAAGGCGACCCCAAGGCGGCAGAACCGGCCTATCTTTTTATGCTGCAAACTTTGAAAACCCAAGGGGTTCGATTGGGCCCCGAAATGGTGCGTTGAGTAAAAATGTTTTATTTGGTGCTTATAATGCACAATATTGGTGCAATAAAAAAGTCGCCCCACAACTTTCCTTGAATATTCCTCAAAATAGCGCGCAAGCAAGGCAAAATGTGCCCCTTGCGGTTTGGCACAAGAACTGCATAAGCATCCTTATTTACAAGCCTCAACTTAGGAGAACCTGATGGCAAAGACTGTCGCTGACGTCATGAAGCTGGTGAAGGACGAAGAAGTCAAATTTGTTGATTTCCGTTTCACCGATACCCGTGGTAAAGAACAACACGTGACCGTGCCGGTGTCACATTTTGACGAAGACAAGTTCACGTCGGGTCACGCCTTTGACGGCTCCTCCATCGCCGGTTGGAAAGGCATTGAAGCCTCTGACATGCAATTGATGCCCGACGCCAACACCGCCATCATCGACCCCTTCTTTGAAGAAACCACGATGGTCTTGACCTGCGACGTGGTTGAGCCCGCTGACGGCAAAGCCTATGACCGCGATCCCCGCTCCATCGCCAAGCGCGCTGAAGCCTTCATGCGCGCTTCCGGCTTGGGTGACACCGCTTACTTTGGCCCCGAACCCGAATTCTTCATCTTTGACGGCGTGCGTTGGAAGAACGACATGTCGGGCTCCATGTTCGAAATCGAAGAATACGAAGCTTCTTGGAACACCGGTGCGAAGCTCGAAGGCGGCAACCGTGGCCACCGTCCCACCGTCAAGGGCGGTTACTTCCCCGTGCCCCCCGTTGACAGCACGCAAGACATGCGCGCTGAAATGTCTTTGATCCTCGAGTCGATTGGCATTCCGGTTGAAGTGTTCCACCACGAAGTGGCCGGTGCAGGTCAAAACGAAATTGGCACCAAGTTCAGCACCTTGGTCGAGCGCGCTGACTGGACCCAACGTCTGAAATACGTGGTCTGGAACGTGGCCAATGCCTACGGCAAGACCGCCACCTTCATGCCCAAGCCCCTGGTGGGCGACAACGGTTCTGGCATGCACGTGCACCAATCCGTTTGGAAAGACGGCAAAAACCTTTTTGCTGGCGACGGCTATGCGGGCTTGTCTGATTACGCCCTGTACTACATCGGCGGCATCATCAAGCATGCCCGTGCTTTGAACGCCATCACCAACCCCTCGACCAACAGCTACAAGCGCTTGGTCCCCGGTTTTGAAGCGCCTGTGAAATTGGCTTACTCGGCCAAGAACCGCTCGGCTTCAATCCGCATTCCTTTCGTGGCCAACCCCAAAGGCCGTCGCGTGGAAGCCCGTTTCCCCGATCCAATGGCCAACCCTTACCTGTGCTTCTCGGCCTTGTTGATGGCCGGTTTGGACGGCGTGGAAAACAAGATCCATCCTGGCGAAGCAGCCACCAAGGACCTGTACCACTTGCCACCCGAAGAGGACGCATTGGTGCCAACCGTCTGCCACAGCTTGGACCAAGCCTTGGAGCACTTGGACAAAGACCGCGCGTTCTTGACCAAGGGCGGTGTGTTCACCGACAGCATGATCGACGCCTACATTGAGTTGAAGATGACCGAAGTGACCCGTTTCCGCCAAGCGGTGCACCCAGTCGAATACGACATGTACTACTCTCTGTAAGCCGAGCAGGCCGCACAGTCAAAAAGGGCAGCTTCGGTTGCCCTTTTTTTTCCCTTTATCCACCAAAAATCGAAACCAAGTTAACGCGATGTTGACGCTCATTTGATGCCAATCAATCGTTCACTGCGGTGTTTAGTCTTGTGGCTGGGTTTTTGGCTGGGTTTGTGGGTCACGCCCCAGGTGTGGGCGCAAGAAGTGATTTACCGCTGCGGCCACGAATACACCAACCAAATACCGGTGACACCTTCTGGGAAAAAAGCGCCCGATTGCCAAGTTTTGCAAGGCGTCAGTGTGACCGAGATCAAGGGACCTGATTTGGCCAAACAGGCCCCCATGGACAAAAAAAACCCTGACAAAAATGGCTTGGCTAAAAACAGCGCGGGAGCCAAGCGGGCCAATGAGGCCATCGGGTCAGAATCCAAAGAAAACCCCGAGCAGGCAGTTCGCCAAGAAGCCAAGGCCATTTTGGAGGCCGAGTGGACGCGCGCTCAATCACAGCGGCAAGCGCTGCTGGCGGCCTATGAAAACGGCGCGCCGCCGCTGCTCGGAGATGAAGTCAGAAATCACCAAAAATACTTGGACCGGGTGGCTGAATTGAAAAGACAACTCGATCGCAACGAGGCCGATTTGACCGGCCTTCAACATGAATTGAATCGGCTCAAATGAAACCGAAAAAACCACCCCTCAAAACGCCGCAGTCGACGATCGCCAGCGCCATCGAAGGTCAGCGTTCGCAAGCCAATCCCCAGTGGCAAGTCCTCGACTATCTGATCACCTTGGTGGCGGTGGTCCGGTTTGACGGCCAGGTGCTCTATGCCAACGCGGCCCTGGAAGACGCCATCGGGATGTCCCGCCGCACCATTGAAGCGGTTGATTTTGCTGACTTCTTTGTCGACCCGATTCCATTCAGACAAGCCATGTCGGGGGCCCGTGAAAATGCGTTTGCGGCCATTCGTTACGAGGGCATGCTCAAACGGGTCAGCCACGACGAAGTGCCTGTGCACGTGATCGTGGCCCAAGGCATGCAACCCAATGAGGCTTTGGTCGAGTTGCTGCCCCTCGAACAACAGGCGAAACAAGAGCGGGAGGAGCGTCTGGTCGATCAGGCATTGGCAAACAAAGAGCTGATTCGCAATTTGGCCCATGAAATTAAAAATCCTCTGGGGGGCATCCGAGGGGCGGCTCAGTTGCTCGAGATGGACATTCACTCCAAAGAACTGAACGAATACACCCAAGTCATCATCCACGAAGCCGACCGCCTGCAAACGCTGGTGGACCGTTTGTTGGCCCCACATCGGCGAGCGCAGGTGGTCGCCGACTTGAACATCCACGAGGTCTGCGAGCGGGTGCGCTCTTTGATCGTGGCCGAGTTTCCCAAAGGGCTCCGGGTCGAGCGGGACTTCGATACGTCCATCCCTGAACTCAGGGGCGACCGCGAACAATTGATCCAAGCGGTGCTGAACATCGCCCACAACGCCGCCCAGGCTTTGTCGGATCGCATTCAGGCGGGAGACGCCTGCATCACCTTCCAGACCCGAATTGCCCGTCAAGTCACATTCGGCAAGCAACGCTATCGGCTGGCATTGGAATTGCATGTCATCGACAACGGCCCCGGTATTCCGGAAGCCATCAAAGACCGGTTGTTTTACCCCTTGGTCTCGGGGCGAGACGGTGGGTCGGGATTGGGATTGAATTTAGCGCAAACCTTTGTGCAACAGCACCATGGTTTGATTGAATGCGACAGTGAGCCGGGGCGAACGGATTTCAAGATTTTGATTCCTTTGCCTTGAAATTGATTGAAGGAATGAGATGAAGCCGATTTGGATAGTGGATGACGATCAGTCGATTCGTTTCGTCTTGGAAAAGGCCTTATCAAAAAGCGGCTTGCAGACGCGCAGCTTTACCCAACCCAAAGAGGTGCTGGCCGCACTGGATGCGGTGACCCATGAAAGCCAGGATCAAGCGCCTCAAGTGCTGGTCAGCGACATCCGCATGCCGGGCGGCTCGGGTCTGGATTTGCTGAACGAAGTCAAGCGGCGCCTGCCCGGTTTGCCGGTCATCATCATGACCGCATTCTCAGACTTGGACAGTGCGGTCTCTGCCTTTCAAGGTGGCGCCTTTGAGTACCTGCCCAAGCCCTTTGATTTGACCAAAGCGGTCGAGTTGATTCGCCGCGCTGTGGAAGAAAGCCAGCGTGAAGAAGTGGCCGAAGACCGCGCCATGGAGGCCCCAGAAATGCTGGGCCAAGCGCCGGCCATGCAAGACGTTTTTCGGGCCATTGGGCGACTCAGCCAAAGCAACGTCACCGTCATGATCACGGGTGAATCTGGCTCCGGCAAAGAGTTGGTGGCGCGTGCTTTGCACAAGCACTCGGTGCGTGCTGGCGGGCCTTTTGTGGCCATCAACACCGCGGCCATTCCCAAAGATTTGCTCGAATCCGAATTGTTTGGCCACGAGCGTGGGGCGTTCACCGGGGCGCAGTCCATGCGGCGTGGCCGTTTTGAACAAGCCGATGGCGGCACGTTGTTCTTGGACGAAATTGGCGACATGCCACTCGACTTGCAAACCCGCTTGCTGCGGATTTTGTCGGATGGTAATTTCTACCGCGTTGGTGGTCACAACGCCATCAAGACGAATGTTCGGGTCATTGCGGCCACGCACCAAGACTTGGAGCAACGTGTCAAAGACGGGGTGTTCCGCGAAGACTTGTTCCACCGCTTGAACGTCATTCGCTTGCGCCTGCCCGCCTTGCGCGAACGCCGCGAGGACATCCCGGTGCTGACCCGACATTTCTTGCAACAAAGCGCCAAGCAATTGGGCGTTGAGGCCAAGCGAATTGCCGAGTCGGCCCTGAATTTGTTGATGGGCTTCAACTTCCCTGGCAATGTTCGCCAGCTTGAAAACATATGCCATTGGCTGACCGTCATGGCACCGTCCCAAGTCATTGAAGCCAAAGACTTGCCGCCCGAGGTGTTGCAACACACGGGGCTGCCTTTGATTGAATATTCAGGCGACTTGAATTCTGATTCCTCGTCAACGGGTCTACAGCAGGGGACGGCACCGTTCGCGTCTACACCGCTTCCCCCTTCTCCAATGCCGTCTTTGGCCACCCTGCCGACGATGCCCTTTGGGGCTTCTGCGGAGCCCTCCCCGGGTTGGGAAGAGATCCTCGAGACGGAGGTGGA
>Ga0007857_1000263_pt1 | contig 15815 bp, 14 predicted proteins | sample CryBogCBH10Oct08_FD_71210 | JGI IMG/M metagenome (GOLD analysis project Ga0007857, IMG submission 71210) | Freshwater microbial communities from Crystal Bog, Wisconsin, USA - CBH10Oct08 | ecosystem: Environmental > Aquatic > Freshwater > Lake | place: Crystal Bog, Wisconsin, USA | collected... | reverse complement strand
CAAAGCTTCAACGACGCCCACCTCAAGGCCTTGGGACGCGTCCACAACCGTGACCAAGCCTTGGCTGCCGTGACCGAAGCCGCCAGCGCTTTTGAGACTTTTAATTTAGACCTGATGTACGCCTTGCCGGGTCAAACCCTGTCCGACTTGGCGCAAGACTTGGACACGGCGCTCGCATTGAAGCCTCCCCATTTGTCGGTTTACCACCTGACTTTAGAGCCCAACACCTACTTCGCCAAGTTTCCGCCCGTGGTGCCCGATGAGGACACGGCTTACGCCATGCTCGACCTCATCACCGAGCGCACCGCCCAACAGGGCATGAACCGCTACGAGGTCTCTGCCTACGCCCAACCTGGACACGGTTGCTGGCATAACCAAAACTACTGGCAGTTCGGCGACTACTTGGGCATTGGGGCGGGTGCGCACGGCAAAATCAGCTTTGCCCATCGGGTGGTGCGCCAAGTCAAGTGGCGCGACCCCGCCACCTATTTGCAAAAATTGGAGGCTGGCGAAAGCCCCTTGGCGCAAGAACAGGAAGTGAAACGGCGTGAACTGCCTTTTGAATTCATGCTGAATGCCTTGCGCCTGCGGGACGGATTCGAGTTGCAAGATTTCACCACCCGAACGGGCTTGCCTTTAAGTGCCATCGAGGCGGGTTTGACGTCGGCCGAGGCCAAAGGCCTGATTGAGCGAAATTGGGAACGGGTCAAGCCCACCGAGCTGGGCTTCGACTTTTTGAGCGATTTGCAAGCCTTGTTCTTGCCGCCCGAAACCAAGGTGGCGCAATGAGGTTCTTACTCGCCTTCACATTGCCCTTTGGGGCTTGCTTCTCAAGGTTTTAGATTCTGAGTCGATTAACAAGCATGAACTTTATTTGCGTCAAGGGTTGGCCGTCCGTCAGAGCTTGGGCCGCTGCCTGTGTCTTTTGGCTGGGCAGTGCCACGGCCTCGCAAGCGCTCGCCTTTGAATGTGACAAACCCACCAACCCGCTCGACACCGCCGTTTGTGCGCAGCCCAAGTTGCGGGCAATGGCCGAAAAAATCGACGAAGCGGTGGGGCATATTTCTCACCACTCGGCGCATCCTGAACACATCAAAGAAAACCAAAAAAACTGGTTGGGGCTGGCCAATCAATGCGCCCAAAACCTTCGCTGTCTGAACGAAATGCTCGAGCGCCGTTTGGAGCGTTTAGAAAAAATTGAAGCGGTTCAAGCCGCTGCACCCCCCAAGCATGAAGTGCATGCCCCTGCAAAAGCAGGTGAGCACGGTGAAGCCCATTCAGATTCCCATGCGGCGCCCCACGCCGAGGACCCTGCAGATGCAAATTCGCATGCTTCTGTGAACCAAGGCGAACAGGTGAAAATGGATGAGGGCCACGGCCATGGTGACGCTGCCGGCGCTGATGAAAAGTCAGCTGAGAAATCAGGTGAAAAACACGCTGAAAAAATGTCTGAAAAAGACGACGATGAGGAGGTTCATCCTCCCCGTGCCTCTGGTTTATCGGCCCTGGGCGCTGCGGTGGCCGATTGGGTCAAAGCGCATCCCTTCTTGATTGTGGCGCTCTTGGTGGCTTCGTGGTTGATTGTCGGGGCCTTGTTCGTGGTTCAAAAAATGGGGTGGCTGGCCCGGTTTGGCGTCTCATTGGGCCAGAGCAAATCATCGGCAAAGGCCCTTTCTTCATCGGGTACCTCCGCGGCAACGCCGGGCAAGCCAGCCCGCGTCTCCGGCAAAGTCAGCAAGACCTCACCCGCTGAAAAGGGCAAGTCCCCCACCCAGTCGGGCAAGTTGTCAGCGGCCGCCACAAAGCCAGGTGAGCAGGGCACTGTTTTGTCAAAGTGGTGGGACCGATTGGGTGAAAAGTTCTCTTGGTGGCGCTTTTTCATCAAACACCAATTCCGCAACCACCCCAAGCGGGCTTATGGCATTTTGCTGCTTTTGGTGCTGACCTTGAGTGCGGTTGGATTGGGTGTGACGCAGTGGATGACGTTGTCAGGGCCATCCGTACCACTGGCCACGAATCAACCGACGAATCAACCCGATCCCCCCTCTGCGCCGGGCCCTGCAGAACCTGAAGCCGCCACCAAGGCCGAACCCCCTGTTCACGGGTCAGAGTCAGGAGAGGGGAAAGAAGCTGCTGTAAAGTCTGGGCACACAGAGCCGGCTGAACACGCAACACATTGACATGAATTACCTGATCATTTACCCAGAGGATTTGCTGCTGGAAAAGAAGCCTGACGGCAGCATGAAGGGTGATTTCACTTTTGAAATTGAGCAGTACGGCTTGCGCATCAAGAAAATGATTTGCGCGGTCGAATTGGTCTACATCACCGACGAGGGCGAGCCGTTACCAAAGATCGTCATTCATCAAAATGCCGACTTAGATGGCATCGGCAATCTGGGGCACATCCTGAATGTTTTCTTGTTCCGCCAGTTGAACGTGGAGCCCAAATTTGAGATGAACAAGAACCGCCTTGAGTGGCATTATTTCTTCCACGACGTCTATTTCGACCTGATCAAAATGCTGATCAAGAAGAAGGTCAAAGACAAATAAGCGCAAGCGTTGCTTGGACATAAAAAAAGCCCGGTGTTGCCTCAACACCGGGCTTTTTAACCATTGAAAATCAATTATTGCTTGACGGCTTCAACTTGGATGACCAAGTGAACATCCTTGGGGAAACCGTACTGGACACCGTAGTCCATGCCGAAGGCCGTGCGGTCGATGGTGGTTTCGAAGTCGCCACCGCAAACTTGGCGCTTGAGCATGGGGTGGTCGTAGCAACCGTAGTTCAAGGCCTTCAACGTCACGGGCTGGGTCTTGCCACGCAGGGTCAAGTTGCCAGCCACTTGGGTGACTTTGTCGCCGTTAAAGCTGAACTTGTCGCCCACAAAGCGCACGGTGGGGAATTGGGCCGCGTCAAACAGATCGGGGCTTTGCAAGTGCTTGTTGAAAGCAGCGGTGCCGGTGTTGACGGAGTTGACTTGGAGGGTCAAGTCCACTTTGCCGGTTTTGGCAGCGGTGTCCAACTCCACGGTGCCTTCTTTTTGGTCAAAACGGCCGCGGTTGGTGCTGGTGCCGAAGTGACCAATTTCAAAGGTCACAAAGGTGTGGGTGGGCTCGATGTGGAAGCTGGTGGTTTCGGCTTGGGCCGACAAGTTCAAAGACAAGGCGGCTGCGGCAGCCAAAGCCGTTTTGGTAAGCGTAGAAAAGCGCATGGAAAACTCCTGGTTAAAAAGTAGCAAGAAAGAAAAAAGAGAAAAAAGAGAAAAAAGTCAAACAACGAAAAAGTCAAAAGATCAAAGGCTGCGTTTCAATTTTTGAAAAATTAAAACTTGGCCACGCCGCTGAGTGCGAATTTGAACTTGATTTGAACCTCATCGGCCACGAGTGACGTGTCTGACCACTCGCCGTCGCCAATGTGAAAGGCGTTGCGCTTGATCGGCACGACGCCACTGGCCAAGGTGGTGGCCCCATTGGCAGTGAGGGTCACGGGAAATTTCAGGGTCTGGGTCACGCCCTTGAGAACCAGGTTGCCAGTCACGTCAAACTTGCCGCCCCCCAAGGCCTTGACCGAGGTGGACTGAAAAGTCGCTTGTGGGTATTTGGCAGCACCGAACCAGCCCGGTTTTTTCAACTCATCGTCCACGATGGGGTCGCCCATGCTGCCACTGCCCACCTCCACGCTCAAGCTGATTTTGGCGGCCTCGGGTTTGGCGGGGTCAAATGCAACTTGGGCATCAAATTTTTTGAAGTGGCCTTCGACCGGCACACCCATTTGTTTGCTGACAAAGACGATGTCGCTTTGTGTGGGAATGAGTTTTTGATCGGCGTGAACCGCTGAAGTCATCAAGGCCAAAGCCAAGCAAATGGGGGCCATTAAAACGCTGAAAAGGGCGCTGTTTTTTGAAGGGATGTTCATCTGGGTTGTTCCTGGTTTTTGGGCGTTGGCGCTTTTATTTCATGCGTTGCAGCAAACCATCGCGGTCAACAAAATGGTGTTTCAAGGCCGCCCCCACGTGCAAGACGACGAGGCTGGCCAGCACCCAAGCACTGATTTCATGCCAGGGCTTGATCAACTCGGCCAGCGCTTTGTCTTTCGGCACCCAATCGGGTAAAGGCCAAACACCGAACAAGACCACCTGAAAACCCGCGGCAGAACTGTAAGCCCAGCCCACCAAAGGCACGATGAAAAATAAGGCATAAAAACCCCAATGCAGGGCGTGATAAACGGACATTTGCCAAGTGGGCATGGCCTGCTCCACTGCATCGGGCAGGGCGGGGGGGCGATGACTAAAGCGCCAAAGCAATCGCAACACGCTCAAAATCAAGACGCCAATGCCTGCCCATTTGTGCCAGTTGAACAATTTGATTCGCAGGGGTGACAAAGGCAAATCGGCCATATAAAGACCAACGCCAAACAGGCCGGCCAAGGCCAACGCCAGAATCCAATGCAAGGCCACTGCCGTGCGCGTGTAGTGGGTTGTCAGGGAGGTAGGCGTGTCGTTCATAGCCGCCAGTGTAAGCAAGCGGGCGCAGGGGCGGTTTAATGGAGTTAGTCGATTGAGTTCAAAATTTTTGAATTAGCCGCTCAGCCGGCCGACATCATTCGTTCCACATAACGGGCCATTGTGTCCGCCTTGCTGTAAGTGTTTGACACAAAATAAAATTTTTCAGAGCGCCTAAAAAATACCGTCAAAACTACCGAAAAATCGGTGAGCTTTCGTGAGACACATGGATGGATTAGAGGGTACTGGTGCATACCCCAATTATCGCCGCTTTCTCTGAGTAAAGAAGCAGGCTTACGCTGTCCGCGCAAAAGGGCAGACGCCGACACAAAACCGACCTACATCCGATCACAAAGCTTTGCCTACCTACTTGCAACGCGAAACTGTGTGGGTAGGCAAGATTGGGACCGCTCTGTTGATTAGCCAGACAAACTGAGCCAGTGTTTGCAACCAATATTGAGCCACTGGTTTTTAAAGAATTGGCTTATTCGGTTGTGGATAAGTTTAGCTGTTCTGTGCTTTTACCCCCCTTTCGTTTTGGATTGTTTGACCTTCTGACCGACCGCCTGAGAGTGCTTGAAGCGCCAACTCTCGTTGCCCGTCTCCACAATATGGCAGTGATGGGTGAGCCGGTCCAGCAGCGCCGTCGTCATCTTGGCGTCGCCAAACACGTTGGCCCACTCCGAGAAGTTCAGGTTGGTCGTGATCACCACGCTGGTGCGCTCATACAGTTTGGAGAGCAAGTGAAACAGCAACGCGCCGCCTGACTGGGTGAACGGCAAATAGCCCATTTCATCCAAGATCACCAGGTCAACTTACATCAAGCGGTTGGCCAACTGCCCATGTTTGTTTTGGGATTTCTCAAGCTCCAAGGCATTGACCAGTTCCACCGTCGAGAAGAAACGCACCCGCTTGCCCTTGGCGCGAATGGCATGCACCCCAAGGCTGGTGGCCAAGTGCGTCTTGCCCGTGCCCGGCCCGCCCACAAACACCACGTTGTGCGCCGAGTCCACAAATTGCAGCTCATGCAACTGCTTGACCAGATTCGCGTCCACATGCGCCTGCGCAAAGTCAAACCCCGTCAAATCCCGGTGCGCGGGGAAGCAGGCAACCCGCATTTGATAGGCCATGGAGCGCACCTCGCGCTGCGCAGCCTCTGACTTGATCAACTGGTGCAACACCACCTCATGATCCAACGCTTTGAGCCTGGCCGTTCCCAGCACCTCCGGCCAAGCGCTGGCCATGCCATGCAGGCTCAGTGCCTTGAGCCCATCGATCACATCACTCATGGCGCGCCTCCTGCTCATCTCTCAAAGCGTCATAGCGCTCCAAGTTGGCCAGCGCCGGCGTGCTCAGTTGTAAGGGCGTGCTGATTTCTACGCGCGCTGGCATGGGCTCTTTGAGCCGGGCAATCACATTGAGCACATGCTCAGCACTCACCCGACCCGTTTGCAGCGCCAACTCGGTGGCCACCAACACCGCTTCGAGCCCGTGCAAGTTCACCGCCGACAGCACCTGCGCCATCACCCGGTCGCCCCCTGGGTGTTTGAGCAGTTGACGCTGCAACTCCACCAAGGGCTCGGGCATGTCCCTAAAGGGGGCGCCATTGCGCAGCGCCCCTGGCTTGCGCTCGACCAAAGCGATGTAGTGCTGCCAGTCGTATATGGTTTGATCGCGCCCAAAGTGGCGCTCTAGCCGGGCGGCCTGCCCATCAGGCCCCACCACTAGCAAGTACTCTGGGTAAGCGCGCAAACTCACCACCCCATGCACCCATTCGCAGGGCACGCTGTAGCGGTTGCGCTGGTATTGGATCAGCGAGGTCGATGACACCCGAACCGGTTGTTCCACATACCCATCAAAGGGCTTGGGGCAAGGCATCAAGCGGCTCGCCTCGTCTTGCCACACATCGGCAACGCTCAGCTCGGGCCACTCTGGGTGTGCCAGCCCATCCCACGCTTGACGGCAGGCGCGCTGGAGCCACTCATTGAGCTCGGCCAAACTGCCCCAGCGCCGCTCAGTGACCTCGCTCACCACGCCTCGCCTGCGGTCTTGCACGTTCTTCTCAACGATGCCCTTCTCCCATCCCGCCGCCCGGTTACAGAACTCGTGATCAAACAAGTAATGCCCCGTCATCGCCTCAAACCGCGCGTTGACGCTGCGCTGCTTGCCCTGGCCCACCTTGTCCACCGCCGTCTTCATGTTGTCGTAGATACCCCGCTTGGGCACGCCGCCAAACACGGCAAAGCCTCTGGCATGGGCATCAAACAGCATTTCATGGGTTTGCGTGAAGTAGGCCACCAGCAAGAACGCACGGCTGGCGGCCAGCTTGATGTGCGCCACCTCCAGTCGACGGCGCAAACCGCCAATGAAGGCGTACTCACAGCTCCAGTCAAACTGGAAGGCCTCTCCCAACTCAAAGTGCAGCGGCACAAACCCCACGCTCTTGGGCGCATGGCTTTGCTCGAGCTTCCAGCGCTTGGCAAACCGGTACACGGGGCTTGCACTACCGCTGTAGCCCATGGCGCGCAATGCCTCAAACAAGGCCTTGACCCCCCGGCGCTCGCGCTTGTTGCGGTGGCTGTCCGCTTTGAGCCAGGTGACAAGCTGCTCCTTGTACGGCTCCAGCACGCTGGCCGCGGACTGCCGAACTGGGTATTTGGGCTCCACCATCTCCGGCTCGCCCAGCCACTTGGCAGCCGTGTTTCTCGATATCCCAAGCCTGCGGCTGGCTTGGCGCACTGACATGCCGTCTCGCAAAACAAGGCGGCGCAATTTACTCAAAGTTCCCACGTTGATCACTCCTGACCACCCTTGCTTAAAAAATAAGCAGGATAGGCCAATGAAGTGGCTCAAATTTGGATGCAAATCCCCGTCAAAGTGGCTCAGTTTTCAATGACAGTCAACAATTTTTGAGTGTGTCGATGCGTTGCTTCTTATTTTCGCCCCCATTAAATATGGAAACGGCTCGCCTAATACGTTCAACAATGGCATCTTTTTTCGCACCGTGAGTATCAGATAGGTAGTCGTCGAAGTTCGCCCTGCTAGTCTGAAGATAAACGTCTTTCGCTTCAATTTGAATTTCCTGGCCGTCTTGACGCAAGACATTGAGCATTTCACCCTTACAGCCGCTGACAGACCCAAGAAATTTTCTATACCCATCTTCCTGCCCGGTGACAACGAATCGGCCAACCAGATTGAACCCTTCATTCAGGAAGTGCAGGCCGGTTTCTTCGAGAACGTTGCGCGTAGTACAGTCAATCACAAGGCACGGATGGCCCTGAACAATACGGGTGTCAATTGAATATTTAGCGCACACCCTAAACGGGTACGTTTCTCCAAGAATCGGAGTCAAGAGATTGTCTCCAGGCTTGGTGCTTACCAACTCGATGGTATTGAAGCCTTTAGGGTTGCGCCCCAGCCCAGCGAGATGCCGAGTCAGTCCATCTTTGACCAGTGCGCAGAAGGTGCCAAAATTATCCTTGAGCGCAACCCTGTGGGGTGAGCCAGATGCGGAGAACGTGGCATCACCCGAAAAGATCAAAATGTCGTTTCCCTCCCGACGGAATGAATGACTTAATCCGTACTTTTTTCGGAAGTCGTCTAGCGTTTCTTTGTCATATGGGACTTTGCGCGCCTCAAGTTCAACATCGGGAATTCTCAGCGGAAATGCGTTCAATAAGATTGACAAAATTTTCTCCCTTATCTCATCTTGAGTACGCAACCTTCGTCAATGCTCCGCCATCCTGGAACATGCGCTGTCAGTAACGCTTTGAATACCTTCCCATGCGACCCATATCGCAGGTGTAATAGCTCATGGACTATCACGTAGTCTTGGAACACTGCATCCTTGTCCGCGAGGTCTGTTGCAAAGGTGACGGTTCCGATAGATGAGCAGGAGCCCCACTTGTGGCGCATGTCCTGGACTCGAATTGCTCTCGGATTTACTTTGAGTTTGATTGCCCACGCATGTGTTTTGCGGCGTAGCTCTTGAACTGTATAGAGGGTCGATTTCATGAGTCTCCCTCTGCCAACAGTGTTTTGATAATGAGGTCAACGACTCGGGCGCGTTCGACTTGCGATAGCGCCAGAAGGGGCTTGTACAGTGTGCCGCGCAACCTGCGTTGTTCGTCAGGGTTTACTTGGGCGTTGGGGAACTTGGTCAGCAGTTCTTCAGCCTCTTTGGCAAGCTGCATGGGGTCAACGCCTGCCGTCTTCAGTGAAGCGTCGTCTCGAAGCGTCCATGAAACTGCAAACGCTCGGGCAGATAAGCCGCTGGCTTTGGCGGCTTGCATGGCTTTGTCTTTTTCTGCCGCAAGGGCTGCAAGTTCGTCCATTGCCGCAAGCCCTGTGGTTTTGCGTTCTTCCAAGTCTTTGAGAATACGTTCTGCTCTGTCCTTCAGGGGTTGGAGCACGGGAGCAGCGGCAGGGTTCTCATCTATTTCATGCTGCAAGCCGCGCACGAGGTTGAATACTTTGCCCTCATCAGTTCCATCTTCACCACGCAATGACTGGAGCGTTTTCACGTCAAAGGTCACGGTCTTGGTTAACCTGCCAAGCCCATGCTGCTCTGCGCTTTCTTCAATTAGGCGACGAGTCTTGTAGGCCAGATCAGCCACAAAACCCACCTTGTCGGCGTAAGCGTTGCGGACTGCGGCATAGAGTTGGGTGAGTTGTTTGTACGTGCTGATGTGGTCACGCAGTTCAGGTGAGGGTGAGAGAATTTCCCAAAGTGCTTCGACTTCTTTGTACGCCTCAAAGAATGCCTTGCGTGCTTCGGGCACAAGAAAGCGGCCAAACACCAGACGTTCAAGCTTTTCGTCAGGGCCACCGCCCTCGGGCATTTGCAGATACTCTTTCTCTGCTTGTTCGATTTTTTTCAGGAAATCAGCCAACAAGACATCGAGGTCTTCAATGACTCCACTTACGTCTGAAGAGTCAAATTTCAGCGCCTTCTTTAACTCGCGCAGCACGCCCACAAAGTCCACCACCAAACCTACTCGCTTTTGCACACCATTGGCATCCACATAAGGACGGTTAACACGTGCGATTGATTGCAACAGCACATGGTCACGCATCGGCTTGTCGAGATACAGGCAATACAAAGGCGGCGCGTCGTACCCCGTCAGCAGCTTGTCTGTCACGATCAGAATCTTTGGGTTCTCGGCGGGCTTCTTGAACAGTAGACGAACATCTTCCTCGCGCTCACTGGATAACTGCAACTGCGCTACCAATGGGCGGTCAATCACATCTGCTGCGCTTTCGGTATAGACCGCTTCAGTCCACTCGGGCGGAAGCAGTTTGTCCAGCTCCTTCTTATACTTTGCGCACGCTTCGCGGTTGACGGCCACGACAAAAGCCTTGTAGCCCAGTGGCAGCACGCTTTCTTTGAAGTGGTTAGCCACGAAAGCAGCCACCTTTTCAATCCGATCATCAGCGGTGAGGAAAGTGCGCAGACCAACTGCGCGGTCAAGCACTTTGTTCAGTTCTTCAACGTCAGTTACCCCTTCGCTGTCGGCGAGAGCGAAAAACTCTTTGTCCAAACGCTCAATGGGCACCGTCATTTCTGACGGTGCCATAACGTGCTTAATTGGGAGCGTGGTTTCATCGGCGATTGATTCAGCAATGGAATACTTGTCCAAGTACCCCAGATCATCCTGCGTGCCAAAAATCTTGAATGTGCCTTCGCCTTGCGCGGTTCGGGAAATGGGCGTACCAGTGAAACCAATGATGGTGGCGTTGGGGACCGCAGCCATCAGGTACGTTCCCAAGTCCTTGGCAACCGAACGGTGTGCCTCATCAATAAATACATACACGTTGTCACGCAGGCAACTGTCTTTGCGAATCGCTTCAAACTTGTGAATCATCGAGATAACAAGGCCGCGGTAGTCCGCGTCTAACAAGGCTTGAAGTTCATTCTTGTTTTTAGCGCGGGTCACAGCAATGTCCTGTTGCTGCATTTCACCCAGCAGACGCTCAACCCATCCCTTTAACTGCCCCTCAAGCTCTGTTCTGTCAACCACCAAAATCACCGTTGCGTTTGCAAATTTGGCCTTGTCTTCGAGGATTTGTCGCGCTGCTGTGAGCAATGTGAAGGTCTTGCCAGAACCTTGTGTGTGCCACACCAAGCCGCGTGTTTTGGTTGGGTCGGCGCATCGGGTCAGAATGGCGTCAATGGCGCGGCGTTGATGCTGTCGAAGGATGGATTTTCGGGTCTCACCATCCTGTACGTAGAACAAAATCCAATGTTGCAGCGTGCGCAGGAAGTCATTGCGCTCAAAGAATGCCTGCACAGCAAAGCGGTAGCTTTCTTCCGGGGCCTGTTTCCAACGTGCCATGTCTCGGCGGTTTGCATTCCAGGTCACGCCATACCAGTAGTCCAGCAGGTGCGTTACGTTAAACAGTTGGGGCGCTGCCAACAGTTCCGGGGTCTCGAACTCATAGCGGCGAAGTTGCTTAATGGCTCGCTCTATGGCGTCCCCATCCTTGGGGTTCTTGTGCTCCACAATGGCAACGGGAATGCCGTTGACCACAAACATCACATCGGCACGGTTGCCTTTGCGAGCGGGGGGCTTGATCTTCCATTCCCACGTAACGTGGAATGCATTGGCCTCGATATTGTCAAAGGCAATCAACGTGATGGGGCGGTGGCGCTTTTCCGCTTCGTCATACCATTGGCGCTCACCACGTAGCCACGCCAGCATTTCACGGTTGCCTTCAATCGTGGCAGGCAGTGCGTCCAAGGTTTCAACCACTGAGCGCACCGCATCCGCCGTCAACCACGAATTGAAAGCGCCGATCTTTTCTTCCAGCAGCAGGCGAAAGAATGCACCCGATTCGCCGCCTCGGTAACCTCGTGCATCGTCAGGTGAAATGGCCGTCCAGCCAATTTCTACGGCGTTCTTCACCATAGGGAACTGAACTGTTCCAGCTTCGCTGATCTTTAGTCCTGAACTTTTACCGCTGGGGTTTGGTTGTCCGCTGGTCATCGTGTGCCTCTTGCCTACTTCGTATTGAGTTATTTGTTACCGGACTTCTTGCTGGACTTACCAAGCAAGCGCGTGGTCTGCGCAGGCAGCTTCTTTTCTTCAGACTTCAGGCGGCGCTCCAACTTCTTCACGTCTTCCGCAACAGGCAATTCTTCGGGTACGATTTGCCGGTCTGTCAGCAGCTTGCGCACATCGCGGTTGTTCTTGACGTGTTCTTGGGTGATGTTGGCTTCACCCAGCAAGTTTTGCTGCTTGACTTGGGTGTTGGTGATTTCATTGACGAAATCTTTGGCCTTGATAGTGATGGTGGGCAAAAAGTCAGCCAGCGGTCGGCCATCAGGCACGGCAAGGCGGTTCTTCATCCCTTGAGTGGTGACCCCGCCGAAGAGGGCGGCATCACCCTTGCTCAAGATGCGACCGAAGCCCTGACCGTCAATGCCGCGCTCATAGAGCATGCCGGAAAGCTCTTTTTGTGACAGCGTGAGCTTCTCGCGTGCCTGCACGCGCTCCCACTCTGCCATTCGGGTTTCGATGATCTCCTGCTTACGGGTCTGCACCGCGAAGTAGGTCATTGCGAAAGCGATAGCATCTTTACGGGGGTCACCGTTCTGCGCGACGAGGTAGCAGGCGTAGCGCGTCAACGCCAGATCGTCCACTTCGCGCTGTGCGCCCTTGGCGAGGTCGATCATTTTGCTGACGTCAGCAAAATGATCTGACACGGCCTGACCCGCTTTCTCGCAAGCCATCTTGGCTTTGTCGATCACAGCTTCAAAGTTGCGCCACTGCGTGTACCCCAGCAGTTCTTGAAGCTCCCGCGCTAGCCAGAACTCCACGCCCTCGTTTTGGTGGGCACAGTCCTCAAAGCTTTTGTGCAGCCGTTGAATGAGTTCTTTTTTCATGATTGCACCTCTGCTTCGATTTGGGGTTGTGTTTCGTCGGGGGTGAGTGCTGACAGGTCTAAGTCATCAACCGATAATTCGCCTGCCATGAGCTTGTTCAACAATGAGCGAAAAATCTCGTCAAGTACGGATTGCTTTTGTTTGTGCAATTCAATTTTTTGATCGAGCGCATCAAGTACATCTGCAATATCTCTTTGCTCCTCAATGTGTGCGGGCAATGGAAGCGGCAAGGAATCAATTGTTCCTGTATTCAGGTTGTACTTCCCATCGGATGCGGGAGTCGCCCTGCCAGCCACAAGAGACGTTCCGAGGGCAGAGCCATAAAAATGCGCAATGAATCTAGGGTCTACGATTGGCTTTAATCGTGCTCGTATGAGGTAAGACGCAAACAAGGAATTTTCTGGAGTCCCGTTGTATACAGCGCATGAACCAAGTCGCTCAAGCACACCATTTGTTCTGATGAAAATAAGATCGCCTTGCTGTAAGACGTACTTTTTTGCCTCAGTGCTTGATAGGTCGCAGTACTTGAGGTCACTTGGAATAACTCTGCCCGATCCAATGTTTGGAATACGCAGAACTGGATAAGTGCCCACTTTCACATCACACTTTGTTGATGTCCCATATTGAAGCCATTCGCGCACGAAACTAAAGGAGACAACATTCCAACTTTTCGGTATCAGCCCAATTTCCGTTTCCTTTTGGTCTTCGTTGCGAGCACCGCAGGTGAAGAGTTTTTGCATCACTTGCTGTTTTAGCTCTCTTTGAACCGTAAGTAGTGACTGTTCGCATTGATATGCCTGCCGGACTTTGCTTATCAATCTCCGAACAGCAAGCTGATATTGCATGTCCAGTTTCGGCACTTCAAAATTTAGGTATCCCTGCCAGTCGAGATTGCGTATGCCTGTTGTCGCCCTTTGAAGGGTTTCCGTATCACCATTCAAATACAGGGCGTGCAAGTAAAGCGATACGAATTCAGAATCAAGTAATTTTTGATCGCGTATGCGTAGGGTCGTGGTGAAATTGCTTGAGAAGTAGGCTTGCTCATCAGGCGCCTTAAAAAATGCAACGCGCCCAACGGGTTGTTTAGGTCCACCGCCAGAACGCTCAATGATGATGTCCCCGTCCTTTAGCTGGCGCTTTGCAGCGTGACGCTCCTCAACCTCAAGTTCAACCACATCACTGAAATCAAGCAGTCCGTCGCCATTGAAGTTAGTGCTGCGAAGTACGCGCCCCTTGGTCAGGGGCAAACGATCACTTTTCCAAAGCCCGCTGACAAGCTCAAAAGCGGATGGGTCGTTTAACTTAACTGTAGTCATGTTCAGCCCTTCGATGCGATGCCTGCTAATGCTGGCTGTATCTGCATCCAAAGTGATTGACTTTCAGCGGAAAGGTCACTTACGAGATTCACCAACTCTGAAATGCTTCTATGGTTGGTGTCTTCAGATTGACCTACCCATCGACTCGGACTCAAGTTGTAATCAGCTTGCTCAGCTTCATCATTGCTGATGAGCGCCAATTCACCTTCTGCGGCTTCACCTTTTTGGAAGAGTGCTGCAATGGCGCGAATTTGATCTTCGGGCAAATAGTTCTTGGGCTTGCCTTTGAGGTAACGTTTGCTGGCATTCAACAAGATGATTTTGTCTTTACGTGCAGCAGGCTTGCGTTTAGACAACACCACAATCACACCTGCGGCGGTGGTGTTGTAGAACAAGTTTTCGGGCAACAGAATTACGCCGTCGATCAAATCCCTGTCAACAAACCATTTGCGAATGTTGCGTTCCTTGTCTTCATTTTTGGAGCCTGATCCGCGTGTGACCGCGCCTGTGTCCAGCACTACCGCTGCGCGGCCATGCTCGTTCAGACAACTCAATGTGTGCTGCAACCATGCCCAATCACCTTTGCCACTGGTGATGCCGCCCGTAGTGCGGAAGCGATCAAATGGGTCGTTAGCAAACAGGTCTGGCGCGAATGGCTGATTCCACATCGGGTTTGCAACCACGATGTCATGGGTGCGAATCTTGCCGTTGGCTTCACGAAACTTGGGGTTAATCATCGTGTCGCCCCGTGCAAGCTCCACCTCCATGTCGTGAATGATGGCGTTCATCTGTGCCACGGCATAGCTTTCAGCCTGCAACTCTTGCCCAGACAGCTTCAGCGGTACACGGCTAGTGGGGTCAAGCTCACGCGCCACAAGCTGCAATTTGATGAGTAAACCAGAAGAACCACAGGCGTAGTCAAGGCATGTCTCGCCCGGTCTTGGCCGCATGATGTGCGCCATCAAAAAACCAACTTCGGTTGGTGTGAAGAACTCGCCTGCACTTTGCCCCGAACCTTCGGCAAACTTGCGAAGCAGGTACTCGTAGGCTCGACCCAAAAAGTCCGGCTGTACGTCGGCAAGGCCCAAGCGATAGCGTGGGTCAGAAAACGTCTCGACCACTAGGCGCAATTTGGCTGGGTTGATGTCTCGCTCGCCATTACGTTCGGCGGCAAAGTCCACAATGTCGATCACCCCAGTCAGTGACGGATTGTGTTTGACCACGGCACGCACTGCTTTGGTCAGATGCTCGCCAATGTCTTTGGGTGCCGTGGGGCGGCCTTTTTCATCCAGCGGCCACTCAAATGGCTTTTCATCCTTGTCGTAACGGCCACTGATGACTTTCCACCGTGCTTCCGCAGGCAGATAAAAGCGAAGCAGGGAATGGTCTGACTCAGCGATTTCCAATGCTGTGGCTCGGTCGCCATAGTCTTCTGCCAAACGGCCAATTTCATCGTCAAATACGTCTGACAACCGTTTCACGAACAGCAGTGGCAGCAAGTAATCTTTGAACTTGGCAGCGTCTTTCTCACCGCGAATTGAGCATGCTGCATCCCACAGCATTTGTTCCATTGGCTTGGTGGTTGGAGCCGCATTGCTGTCTTTGACGCGACGGCGACCTACTTTGGTGGAGTCAGGCGCATCGGCTACAGCGTCGGCATCCATGCCGGCCTCTTGCTTCATTCGCTCTAGTATTTCAAGTGCAGCGCGTTGTGGCTTGGAATCGCCACCCTCCCAGCGGTTTACAGTGGTAAAGGCCACGCCAAGCCGCTCAGCGAACTGCTCTTGTGTCAGACCGAGATGGTTGCGCAGTGCGCGGATGTCGTTGGGAGAAGGGATAATTTTTGCCATTTTTGCAATATATGCGATATTGCAAAGTTGCGCAAGTTTTTTTGTACAATGGCTAAAATATGCTCAAAATTTAAGCATCTTCGGCGTTTTCGTGGTCTGGTCGGCACTTGTCCATGAAGCACTTTTTTCACCGTTTTGAGGCCGTTGTTGACTGTCATTGAAAACTGAGCCACTTTGACGGGGATTTGCATCCAAATTTGAGCCACTTCATTGGCCTATCCTGCTTATTTTTTAAGCAAGGGTGGTCAGGAGTGATCAACGT
>Ga0007857_1000258_pt1 | contig 15941 bp, 7 predicted proteins | sample CryBogCBH10Oct08_FD_71210 | JGI IMG/M metagenome (GOLD analysis project Ga0007857, IMG submission 71210) | Freshwater microbial communities from Crystal Bog, Wisconsin, USA - CBH10Oct08 | ecosystem: Environmental > Aquatic > Freshwater > Lake | place: Crystal Bog, Wisconsin, USA | collected... | reverse complement strand
AATTCTTCTTCGGACATGGGCTGATCTAGCATGTCGCTCATGACATTCTCCAATCTTTATTATGATAATGCACAAATCCTGACTGTGCCACTGTCTGTATGCGCAGACCAGGGTTGGCATTTTCCCATATCAATTCATTGGTCCAGTTGTCAGTTAGTGTTGGTATGATGTTTCTTTTCATGTGAACAATTTGAGGACCAAGGCCCTTGGGCAAGGTTACCAATTCAGGACCCAAGATCACAGCGGCCATAGCATAGACCACATCGGTTGTGGCCGACTCATCTGGAAATTTAAGAAGTGTTCTAAATTCTGCCCAATTTTCAAATATGTTTCTTACCAAATCAAAAAACTCCTTGGCCTCTCTACTGAATCGCCAATAGGTTATGGCATTGTAAACATCAGGCAATTGATTTTGATCAAACAGTTGCCGATAAGATCTGCAATCACTGACCTGTCCGTAGAAGTCTCGACAGCCTTGGCTGATCACAACATCGCGATGTTCAAACAAGGTCCACCAGTGATCAACCGGACCGGTGGCAATCATGTCAGCTTCCAGCTTGATGGTTTGTCTATATGGGCTGGCGGCAAAGCATTGCCAGTCGTTGGCAAATCCGCCCAGGTCACCGTAGGGCAACATTTCTCTTGTTAAAATTGTTATATTGGCTTCAGGATGCCAAGTTCGTATGCTTGTGGCCAACTGTTCAGCACAGGCCTCATAGTCTATAGAACCAGAGTTAATGGCCGGAATGAGATATCCACGTTCAGCTGTTATTGGCAACTATGGCTCCTAATGATCGTTTGCCCATGGCATGAAAGTCTTGATTTTGCAACAAGATCCATTTGACCTTGCCATTGGTATTGGTATTTTCATAATCTATACGATAAGTGTCAGACTCTAATTGAGTTATTTGTGCATGACTTGTAAGTGACATCAAGGGCCACGGAATCGCGGGCATGCTAAGGGTATGTCCATCTACAATGTTCATGGCTATGCTCAAGGCATAATCATTACGGAAGGTTTGTTCGGGTATAAAATATATCTGCTTGTAGTGTTCCCAATGATCCCTAATCATCTGCATGGTATCAAAAATCAGTTGAGCAGTCTTGCCTTTACGAAAGCACATGACTGTGGCCCAGGCCATGGGTATCTTGTATGATCCAAATCGATTGTTGTCGTTGAATGGCGGATATCCTGATGCATCTATAGCTCGATCGTGTGCTAAAAAGTCTTGATTGGTATCAAATAGCACATTCAATTGATCACTAGCAACCACATAGTCAGCATCCAAGACCAAAGTATGATCCCACGGCGATAAATCATGCACACTAGATCTGTTCATGTTGTGCCAGGCCGCTGCCTGTTTAAAATCATAAAAATATCTGTGCTGTTTGGTCACCGGCGATTCAGTTACAACCACCTGATCAAATGCCTTGGTACGCTCTGGATCATCTACATCAGTAATAACGCAAACCGGTAGTTCCAAATGTCGACGAATATTTTGAGCAGACCATGCGGCCATGGCCAGATAATCAATCTGTTCGTTGTTGAATGCAAAGATTGTTACACCGCGGGTCATCTGTTTTTGTTTAGTTCTTGATATTCAACCAACCAGGCATTCATTTGTTCTTGCCAACGAGCTAGAGCCAATTCGTATAGTTCTTCAGCGTTGACTTGAACCGGTGTTTCGTATAGATCAAGAACGACCACTGTTCCTGTGCAACATTTCAACAAGGTCAGAAGTTCTGGCCCAGCTTGCCACATACCACCGGCATGAGCAAAGGTGAATTTGGCTTGATATTTTTCTCGAAGTGTAATGCGTGCCTGATGATGATCAAAACGGGCACGGCTGTGGGAGATAAGTTCGTTAGTATCCATAGGTTTATTATACTACAAAAAGGAGGCAAGGTAAAGGGGCCGAGGCCCCTTTTGGTAAGACTGATACTGCTGTTGAAACTTATGCGTAAGGTGTTGAGCTTACAGAGCTGGCAACAGTAATTCCGCCCCAGGTATTGGCAAAGTTGCTGAGTGTGGTATCTGGTGGAATATATGTGACTATGGTGGTTGGTGCTGTGCCCAAAGTTAGCGTGCCTGGAGTTGCTGCCACACCACCTGAAATATTACGGTTTGGTTGTCCAGTTGCACGAGCCGCACTGTACCAAGTGGTTGTAAGGGTCAATACCCCACTGGCAGTAGAAGCTTGAATCTGCACGTAGTCGCCGGTGTAGTTGTAGGTCGAATCGTTCTGTTTCCAGATTGTGGTTGGCGAACTGCTCAACTGAGCAAAACCGGCCTGCACTGGATAAGTTGGCGTACCGGTTCCACCAATGGTATTGGTACCTTGTGGATAACTTACGTTATTGATAGTTTTAGGGCTGGCGTTGGCAGTAAGATATACTGAACCGCAGTAGGTGTTGACAAAGTTATTCCATTCTGGGTCAGCCGATGTTCCTGTGCTGGACTTGTGGAACTGAACCTTTACTACTCCACCGGAATTGAAGAACCAGCTGGCGGCTGTGGCATTAGCAAAGGTCACAGTATCTGTGAACACAATGTTCCATGCACCTTGAAGATTTCCTGTTGGACCTGTTTGGCTGGCTGTGCCAGTCCAATTGACCACTTGGCTACCAGCACTGGCAGCGGAATATACGTTGGCTGAACAGTTGGCAATGTCAGTACCTAAATTTTGCAAAACAGAGATAGTGTTACCTACCTGTGGACTGGTTCTTGATGTGAGTCCGGTACCTTGGTGTGCGCCAACTGTGGTTAAATCGTTATTTAAACTAGCCCATAATGCGGCTGTTACCACAGCGCCTTGGCTTACTGTGCCCACTGCGGATTGTCCGTATGCGGTGCTCCAGGTAGCATTGAGATTTGGTCCCGATACACCGTTGCCAACAAAATTGTTGAAGTCTGCGGCTTGAATCAGTTGACCTGTTGTGTAAGTCATTTTAGTTTATTTCCCTTTGTATTAGTTGATCAATTTCAACGCGACTGTGATTACCAGACGCTGGGTGATTTTGAATCCTTACTTAATTGTTACTATGGCTTCAACGGTGCCTTCACCGGTAGTTGCCTTGTCCTGCAATGAGCGACCAATCACATTAAATGCTGTTGCTTCGCCCGGTTTTGCTGATCTGGCCAAGCCGTTACCAGCTGATACCAGTCGATCACCTTTTGATACTTGACCAACAGTTCTTACCGGAACACGTCCAGTCATTGCAACTGGGGGATGTGTAGCGTCTGTTCCAGCTTGACTATTCATCAAATATGCTGCTCTACTACTTATGACGCCAAACACATTATCGCTAAGATCGGCATTGACTTGGGTAATTTCGTAGGTTCCGCCTAGCTCGACTACGGTACCAGGTGTCAATTCTGAATCAGCAGCAAAACGTTCTGCCACGTCGGCATAGTTGGCATTGATTGCGTTGCCCGAAATGGTGCCGCTTGCTCCGTTGATGGTCATAACAGTAGTGGGTGTTCCGCCTACGTTGGCGCCAAATGTAATGTTGCCGTTGCCTTGAGTGTTGGTCAGGGCCACGTTGGATCCTGTTACGGTCACTGTAAAATTGCTGTTGGGGCCAATGGCTAGACCTTGATTGCTGGTTGTGCTTAACTGACCTGTGGTGCTGGTAGCTTGATCTGAGCGCATGAACTGACTGGAAGTCAAGCCATTCAATTCCAAGGCATTGGTAATTAAACCTTGGAACACATAGCTGGCGCTGGTAGAGCTCAACTGTAGACCAGGTTTGATAGTATCAAAGCCAGTGATAGATGGACTAGGAGTAAATGCTGTGGTGTCCTTGCTCATGACACCCAATAGGATACCACCCACAAAAAGTTGTAGGATTGTGTGTGCCACGTTGGATGTGTCTTTGACTGTGGCCGGAATAGCACCTGTGGTTCCTTGACCTGCAGAAAACGCTGGTCCTACTAGGAGCCATGCTGTTCCAGTGTAGACATTTAACTGTTGATTTACTGTGTCATACCACAAGTCGCCTGTGACATTGCTGGTAGGTTGTGTAGAGCTGGCTGTGGCAGAACTGATGGTTTTCCATACTGTGCCGTTCCAAACATTCATGATCTTGTTGGTAGCATCCCACCATAACTGTCCAATCAATGGAGTTCCAGGTGCGGTGCTGTTGCTACTGTTTTCTAACAGGTGAACAAAGTTTTCGTCCAAATAGATACCGTAACCAGCATAGTTCTTACCTGGCAAGGCCATGCTACAAGCGGTAGTGTTTAACGTACCGTCGGCGATAGTAGCTAGTGTTGCTCCATCGGTTAAAGTTACTGTGTATGACATTCTTTTTACTCCGTCCTATTGTTATTTATGCGACCTTAATATACCTATATTTATGCAGCACTCAGATTAGTTAGAGTCTGAATGCGCAGGGTGTATTCTATCTGTATCTGACGATTCAAGCTCTTTTGCACCGGGTGAAAAATCACGTGAGTAATCAGCATTAATTCTGAAGCACTACCAGCCCAACTTTGTAACCCTAGCTCGTCAAAAACATATTCGCCATTGGCGTTGGTTGAATTATCAAAGGCCTGTTGTCCTGCGGGCTCGCCGTAGTCCAGCAAGCAGGTTACTACAATGTCAGTATAGGCATTTCCTGTGGTATGAATCACAGTCATGTAGTTGTTGGTAGGATCAGTATCGGCTGCAGAATTATCATCTACTACCTTGGCATAGGTTTCATTATACAAGGCCGCATTTTGACCAGTAATGTTGGGCGGCAAGTAAGTGATCACGCCTGTAGGGTCCACACTGCTTCCACCGTTGCCAAAGGCCATGGTATAAATCCAGCCGCCGCCTTGGGCACTGGTTCTATTGCTGAGAGTTCTGGCCATGGCAATCGAAATATTTTCGTAGTGTATGGCGTTCTTTTTGTCTACAAGAACTTCTCCTGAATTTGGATCTGTTATTTTTACAAAGCCTTCAATTTTGGCCAGACCGGGTTGAATCATGCTCGTTTCTCCACAAATTTTTCCTGGGTGTTGGGATCAAAAATCTTTAGAAATCCTTCTACCCGAACGCTACCAGTTTCATTGGGTCGCTTGGGCGGAGTTGCGGGTTTGACCTGAGGTACGGGTTGCTTGTTATTTTCCATATGTGTTATTTACCAGGATTTATATGCCACGTAAAAACCTTGCGCACAGAGTATCGGTTTCACTTAACGGCAAGGTAGGAGTATCCACATTATACCATGTGTGTGCCCGTGTTACTATGATTGTTACTTCAACTCCTACAGCTGGCGCGGTAGTGAATGTTACAGTAACTGGGTTGGTAGCAGTTACAGTGTATCCAGTTTGTATCAAAATACCGCCCACATACACTACAACCACATCGGTGTTGTCCACCAAGCTGATGTCAATGTTGGCTGTAAATACCGTTGTTGTTCCATCGCCAAGATTTACTCCAGATACCAATGGATAAGTCACATTGGATTGAACATAATTTTGGCAAGTAACTGGCATCAAGTTGCTACGGCCCATGTCATACACATTGGTTCCCGTTGCATGGTCAGCAATGGCTGTTCCTGCTGTGCCACGTAAAAGTCCGCTGACTGTGTTGTTTTCAGTATCTCTATGACGATACATGATGCGTTCTGCTCCAATGGTAATGATACCCCAGATATTGGCAGCACCCTGTACCGGTGTCCAGTATGTGGTATTGGTTGGCTCTGTTCCTGTGGTAGCTGTTATACACTCATAGTAACCCTGTGCGTATATGACCAAGTCGCCTGGGTTATAGGCAAAATGTATATTGAAATTGCTGGCCAAGTTTGGCTGACCCAGAGCCGATGCATTGTCTACATGAATCACATCGTCGGTGGCCGCTACGGGCTGTGACAACACTGTTGTGGTGCTGGGGGTAATACGATATGTAGCCTGCACTCCGCGCATGTCTTGGAATATACGGAATGAAGTTGGATTTGGCACTACCACATTGGTAAAGCTGGTCACTGCCACAACATCAGTTGATTGCAGTGTAGGACCAGTTATGGTCAATTTGGTTCCCGACAACAAGAATCCAAGCCCATTAAACAACCAGGCACCATTGACTGTAACCAATAGACGTTCTGGGTTGGTCACCACTACTCCAATATCAAACACATTGTTGTTGGCGCCGGGACCCACAAACACCTGTGTCAACAGTCCCTGTTGGCTGGTGTCGTTCCATGTGACCAATTCTAATATGTCGCCGGCCACTGGCTGAGCTTGAGGCTGGAATGTTAAGATTGTTCCGCCAGCGCCGGTTATGCGATAGTCAGCACCAGTGGCCACTGACAATAGAATCTTGGCTCCCACTGCTGGTGTCGATGTAAAGGTTATGGTACGATAGGAAGAAACACCGTCCCAAGCATTGACCACATAGCCTACAAATGGCACCAATTCTACATTGTTGACATATACTGTCACGTCAGTGTTGGTCATTGAGGCAGGATTGTAGGCATTATTGTTGGGCAACTGATATGTGGCTGTATTTCCATTACCAGTATAAGCAACACCCGAGTAAGGTCTGAGTCTGCTACCATTCATGGTAATGATCAAATTGACCGGGTTGGTTCCTTGTAAACTGTTGGTTAGGTTTACAGTGTCACTTCCGTCAGAAATAATAGTTTCAAACACTGGTAGGCTCCAACTGTGAGTCGTCCCTACAGCGGCATAGCCCAGCACTGCTAGGTTGATGCGATCAACGGCAGTATAAGATTGAGCAAAAGTAATCTGTGTAGACTGTGTAGAAACAGCGGCATAGGTATAATCTGTGCCGGGTTTCAAACGCACTTCACCGTTGTAGATCAAGAATTCTGAGATATCACTGATAGCAAAAGGAACTGTGATTTGATTGCCAATGTCGTTGCCTAGGTAAGTGTTAAGATACAGTTGATTACCGCCACCAACTCCGGTCACATATAAATTTAAAATATCACCTGGGTTAGAAGTGTCTGGATTTATGGTCAACTCATAGTTGACCCAATCGTAATTGGCCGCTTCAACAGCTATGCCTTCGGTTTGGTTAAACACTAGAACTGTAAATGGATATTCGATGAGTCCACCAAAACTCAGCACAGGATTTTCAGGATCAAATGTGTATCTTGCTGATGCTGTAGGGAATCCCCAGCCCAAGCCGCTGTAGTCAGAACCCGGAGCAGTATAAACACGGAAATCCAAGGTGTCAAACTCACTGCCAGGTACCAGTTCTTCTGGAGCATAGCTACTGAATGTATCTATGTAGCCACCGCCATTGACGTTGATGTCAGTAGGTCTGGTTCCTAGGAACTGATCAATATAGGAACTGCTGTAAACTGCATCTAATAGACTTGGATCGTAGGTTGGAGTGCCTTCTGGTGTATAGCTGATGTTGTCAAATGGAGCAATGTCATAATTGCCTACGTCATAGCCAGTGTTGTATGAGAAGGGTAATCCGTAAACCTGGACACCTGGGTAGTCAAGCCCGTCGATCAACAAGGGCAAGTTACGGCCAGGCATGCTGGATGTGGGCAAGTAATAGCCCTGTGTTCGGTTGATACCACTCAATGATCCGGCACCAACTTGTGTCCATTGTTCAAAGATAAACGGATTGTAAATTTCTACTGGTTCATTTGCAATCGTGGCCAACAAGGCTTGACTCAAGGTAACAGTGTTACTGCCAAGAGTATAGGCCACTATAATAGTGCCGGCAGGAATTCCAAGCCCGGTCACAATCAATCCATTGCCAAGCCCGGTAGCAGATGTCAAAGTCACTTGGTATGTGCCGGCTGTGCCCGTTGCATGAGTAGATACCGGTGTGTTGTTCACTGTGTTGGCCGCTTGCCATACTGTGTCGGCATAGCGCACTTGAGAGCCGGCAGGATAACTGGCTACTAGATAGGTCCAATCGGTAATGGTGCTGACATATTCGTAACGGTCATACTTGATGGTCATGTTCATGCTACGAACAAGATTATTGCCCATCACAGCCGATGCAGCAGCTCCAGAGCCGCCACCATTGGTCAGGGTAACCACTGGGGTGGTTGTATAACCCGAGCCGGTGTTGGTCACGGTGATTGATACCACTTGCAGTTGTGAGTTGATTACTGCCACTCCGGTTGCCGGTGTTCCAGCGTAGGCTAGGGTAGCAGAACCATTGACCTGTGTGCCGGTGGTAAATGTAGGCGCCGTTGTTCCGGTCGTGCCGGCTACAGTTACAGTATACAGATTGTTTTCGTAAAATATCTGTTGACCAACAGTGTAGTCTGTGGTAGCCTGCCATGTTGTTCCAATGGTAACATCAGGTGGTGCCACATATCCAGATCCACGACTGGTTACCGCTACTGATTGTAGGCTCAACAGATAATGATTGATCCAGTCACTCCAAGGTGTTGTGGCCCAGATTTCTGCATTGCTGGCTGTGTCTGCTATGGTGCTGGCTGTGCCATCGCCCACCGCGGTGCTCTTGGTATAAGGCAACAGGATTGGGCTCACATATTGCGGAACTGTCAGGCCGGTATCGTAGTAGGCTGGGCAATCAAAGTCAGTAACTTTGCCAGGGAATGGATCCAAACCATTGTAGACCAGATCAAAGTTTATGATCTGCACATGGTAAGGTTTGACTTCTTGGATATAATTTTCCACAAAAGTTTGATTGTCTTGATGATATATCTGATACGGCAACAGGGCACGAATATCGTGGCGAACGTCAATCAAGCTGGTCTTGGTCAACCAGTCTGGAGCCGATTCTTCAGTCAGGATATACTGGAACATCAAGATCAACAGTTCGTTGCGATAAATGGCCAGATCATCTGTAAATAATTCATAGTTGATGGCTTCAATGATATTGCGTGTTTCTATTGCAGGTTCTTGGTCGTAACGCTGTGCATCATATACTTCAACGTCCCAGCCAAATCGGCCAATACTATAGTCCCACAAGGTGGCATCAAATGCAATGGTTCCGTCCTGTAGAGCCACCCGAGTCCAGCCGGTACCGGTGTAGACATACAGTTCCCATTTGTTTTGTGAATTGGCATCAACCTTGACCACACTGCCCACTGCAACATCAAGAGTAGCTAGGCTAGCATAGTTTGGCACCTGTGCCACTATGCTGGTTGATGTGCTGTAGCCTACCTGATACCAGTCAATGTAATGCCAATAATCAGGAGTGTTGTAATTTTGTATACGGCTCAGTTGGAAGCCTTTGGCCGTGCTTGATGCTTGAATTACAGTGTAGATGGTCCAGGCACCATTGTAGTTGCTGTCGGCGGTGACCAAATAACGATATCCCACAGGAACCGCTGTCAGGTCCTGATAGGCCAATTGATCTACTGTGTCTAGAATCTTGTTGTAGACTTCACTGCCTGGAGAAGGAATTGGTTCACTGCTGTTAAGAATAATAAATCTGCGCAACTCTACTATGGGTAGTGTGGCTAAAATTGTGTTGGCTCTAGTTAGATAATTTTGTAAAGCCAAGAAACGATCAACAAACATGCTCTGGCGTGGGCTGAACTGCACCCCATACTGCATGGCTGGACTCAAGAAAGGATCTGGAACTTGTGCACCAGTGGCGTTGTATCCAGAAAAGCTATCGACCAACTTGTTATACAGATTGCTAGACAAGAAACTGGTAGGATCTCCATCAGCAATCAATTGGAATTCGTTATGCACGTTGGCATCGGTTAACATTTGACTAAAGTCAACGTGTAAGATAGTATCGGCCGCTGACAAGTATTGTAACCCATTATAAATTGCCACGGTACTGGCGTTCAATGCCGCAATATAAGGAATACCACTACTGCGAGGATCTAAAATGTAGCTGGCGATACCAGTGGTGCTGAGTGTTTTTCCAGCACCTGTATCAATAGTGGTCAATCCTGTGACCCAGAAATAGTAAGTGGTTTCAAAAACACCCTGTATGTTCAATTGTGCTGTCACGCTGTAGCTGACCGTATCAAACGGTTTGCCAGAACCAGTATAGCTGGCAGGTGGCACAGAACTGGAGATCCACTGATAAACATCTACTGTGCTGCCAGGGAACAGTTGTCCCCAACGACGGCTAGCATACACAATGTCATCCTGATTGGGATCAATGAATCGGGCATTTGTGGTATCCCACCAGATTTCGCCCACACGTTCTTTGCCCCAGAAATTGCCATTGTTGTTGGCTGGTCCATGGTTGTATTGTGCAGGATCTACCGCTCCAATAAAGTTGATATTCTGACGGGCTACACCTAGGATCTTGCCCTGTAGAGGATCAATAAAGTCAAAGAAATAAGTTTCTGGACTTTGCAAACGGTTATACATGTTGACGCTGTTGATCAGATTTACATCAACCACTGGTTGTTGTTCGTGTATTACCTGCCAGGTTGGCAACTGTTTTAGGTTGTTCAACACGCCCATGCGTCCAGAACCATTGTGATTAGGACTGCCTACCAACAAGGTTCCTGTGGTGTAGTTTATAGCTGTGCCCCACTGATCCAAGCTGTTGACCTGACTGTCATAGACCTGCTGTCCAAACACAAACTGTCCAGGATCAGTAATACTGTCGGCCGCACTCTTGAGATAATCAAATGTATAAACCACGCCACTCTGCGCAACCGCTTCAAAGAATGTAGTGCTGTGTTCATCAAAGTAAGTTGTGCCGTTATCAAATATTTCTGCTTCAAACAGGGTGCCACGTGGAGCTCCCACTACCAAAGTGGTTGCTGACGTATCAATGTTTACAGCCGATCCAAAGTTGGCACTCACTGTGGGATATGGACTGGTAATAGTCTGCGTGTAAGCATAGGTCACAAAGCCCAAAGAAGCAAATGCAGTTCCGCTTGTGCCGGGCAGGACTGTGAGCTTGTTGAATTGATCAGCGGCTGCACTGTTGATCACATTGATGGTTAGGTAACCATTGGCCGCGGTGGCAGTGATGTTGGGTATGCCAGCGGCCACAATGGCGTTGGCCAGGCCAGCAACAGTATTGTTAGGACTCGCAGGAACTGCTACCGGTGTATTCTGAACACGAATGGTATCGCCGGCTGTTAAGCTAGGATTGGCCACAGTGCTGGTTATGGTACCATACACTCGACTTTGATCCAGGTTGCGTTGAACTGATCCTGCGCCGGCCAACACCGCACCGTCATTTGGTGCGCCGGTATAGATACTACAGTTGTAAGGACAAATATCCACAGCCGATCCAAATCCTGCACCTTGCACCGGAGCTTTGGCCACAATTTTCTGAACCTGCGTAAAGATATTGCTTTCAAGTTCAATTATATCGCCCACATTCAGGGTCACCGACGAGCTAAGGATTACATTGTTGCTTGATACAGAGAATTGACCATTGATATACTGTGCTGAATTGGTTAGGTATTCATTGTTTAACAAAACTGCCACAGGATTTTGGAATCCTGCCGGTAGTGCATAAGTTGTCTGTGTAGGATCGTTTACAATGTAACGTGTTACACTGCGATCAAACACATAAACAGAGCCAGCCTGTGGGTAAGCCACACTGGCTGCATCTTGGCTGGCGCCAATAACTATCTGGCGGCCATCTGTGGTTGTGCTGATTTGTGATCCAAACTTGGCAGTGTCACCAAGACCTGATACAGTGATAGTCTGTATTGGCAACCAATAGGTGCTGGCAGTTATCACAATAGGTGCGTTGAGTGCCGGTGCTACTGCAAATGTCACATTAAGTGTGCCGGTATTGAATGCGTAGTCAACTCCTGGCACCTGTAACACATCATCTACCAATATTGAAAAACTGTTGATGTTGGTGGCAGTATATAGATAAGGTCCTATGCCGTATACTGTTCTGGTTCCGTTACCGGTGAAATCCTGCTCAATCTTACGGGTAACAATCAAGTTTTCACCAGCCAGTGGCGTTACAGTTAAGGCAATAGCAGTTCCTGTTACTGTGTAGTCAACTCCTAAGGTCAGCAGTTGATTGCTCAATACCACAGCCAATTGGTTGGCATTGCTGAACACAATTGATCCGCTTACATCGTAAGTTTGATAAACACCAGTGGTGACAAATTCAGCTACCTGTGTGGGCTGATCTACACGACCGTATGCATACACTTTGTTTTTGCCTGGAGCCGAAACATACATCCAACGTTCATCCTGACTGATAGCCACGCTGGTGCCAAACTGTGCGCCGGTAGTATCACCATCGGGTGAAGTCAACAACTGTGTGTTGATAAAATCTGTGCTGGCACTGGCACGATAAATGGTTGTTGCGTAACCCTGATTTGTGCGGCTAGCACTGGCGCCTGCCACTGCCCAATTTTGATGGCCAATGGCCACAGCATTACCAAACCCAGCTGTTCCGCTGGCACTCAATCGCAGTATAAAGTTTTCACCGTAGACATTGTTGTAGTTCTTGAGATAAGTGTAAACAGCACCGGCACCACTACCGTATCCAGGGGCACCTACTAGGGCCATGATGTTTTGATAACCTTGTGCTACACTAGTACCAAATCCAGAACCGGTAACAGGAACCACTGGTGTAATAGCTACGCCCGGAACAAATGGATCAATTTTTTCTAATACTTGCCAGAGCCCAGAACCGTTGTTGTCTACCCAGGCCTTGGCTCCGGGTAATAGGCTGTTTACGTATGGCAAGTTGACTACATCGCTAGCTTGACCAACACGCATGGTCTGCAGACTGAATGCCAAACCTGTGCCGTTGGCAACATTCTTGGTTATGGTCAACTGTATTGCAATGGATGTCAAGCTAGGCAAGGCCAGCACACGATACACACCATCCACTGTGGAACTAAAGTAACGAATCACAATCACATCGCCCACTGACAAGCCTGGTGGTTGTGTAAAGTTCAATATTGTGGTGCCATTGAGATTTGGTGTTGCAGAATTGATGTATCCTGGCACTTCAGTGGCACGATACACGTTCCAATCATAGGTTGTGCTCTTGGCAGCCCATACTGTGGTTCCAATACCTATGGTTGCTAATACTCCATTGGCCAAGCCCAGCTGACCTTCTAGGTCAAATACAGTGATGTCAACATCATTCAAGTTTACATAACCTGCACTGGGCAAGGCAATGTCTGTGGTTGACACTGTGGTGGTTGGGAAAATTTCTGGGCTGGTTACATTGTAACTTTCGCCCCATAGTCCGGTGTAAGGAATAGTCTGATTGGCCACGCTGTTTTGTTGTGGAGCAACGACCTGCACCGTGCTGGGATTGGATGTCAACAAGGCTTCGTTTAATCGCATTTCAACATATCTGCGATTGGCGTTGGCACCGTAGGTTCCACGCAGAATGCCCCAGTTCTCAAACACCTGATACTGTGCTGTTTCGTTGTTGAGTGTAGCGTTGGTCAGGAGGCGAACACTGTTGAGAGTCCCTTTATCCTGTATCAACTGTTGGTAAAGATTCACTTGGCTAACAGCGTTCAAGTTCAGCTCTGACATGTATTGGCGTGGTCTAAATCCAATCAGACCAAATGCATACAGGTCCTGTTCAAGCTGTAGATTGGCCTGGTTAACGTCATAGCTGTTGGCCAACTGGTTGCTTTGCAATGCAAGATTCTGCAGGAGTCCCTGTTGTATTTTGGTATAGTTGCTGGGCAACCAGTCGTTGCGATTGAACTGTGCAGCTGGTTGCACAATATTGGCCGCTTGATAATACTGATTCTTGTAAACAACAATATCACCTTTGGTATATTTTTGCAAAGGTTGCCATTGTGCCACAGTTCTAGGATCGTTGTAGATAAATCCTTGAGCATTTACTTGACCGTTCCAGTCGGCTGTGACTGATGCAGAAACGTTTATGCGATACTGTCTAGCACCAGTGGCAGGATCATACATGAGATCGTTAAACACACTGACATTGTTTAAAATTACAATGCTTTCATAACTGACATTGCGCAGGGCCATGTAGCTGATATACTGCGAACTTGGCGTTTTGGCTGTGAAAGTATTGTTGTCACGATCAATTATCAAGGTGGCCGCATCAATAGTGGTCCTGTTTTGATCCAACACAATATTTTCAGGAGTTTGCACTACCAATGAATCAATGATTGCGCCTGGAGTGGTTATGCTCAACTGAGTAGCAGTGGGGCTCAAACTGATAATAGATCCTGTGGTCCAACCTTGATTGGCCCAATACAAGAACTCTTGAGCCATTTGGTTCCAGTTCAAGGTATAACCATTTTCAACTGCGTCAAATGTCATGCCTTGACTTTCCAACAAGGCTCCATAGCTCAACAAGAAGTCTACAACCACAGTGGCATTGGTAAAGGTATAGCCATAGGGCACCTGAACTACATTTGAGGTGTAAGTGGCCGGAACAGTAACTGTGGTTCCCCCAGATGAAATGGTCTGTGTGGGTCCTGTGGTTCTACTGGCTAAAATTTCAAAATACGGATTGGTAATGCTGTAGCCTGTGACTGACCAGCCACCATCAACTACCTGCACAATTACTGAGCTGTATAGAACCTGATTAAATGGCTCGTTTTTGTAGACCAGGAGATTGTAGCTGTTGTCAGGTATCAACAAGGTGCTGTTGGTGCTTTCAGGGCTGGATTTTTCTACAGAGATATCAAGATACTGTTTGTCTGTAAAGGTTCCCATACGATAGCACAATCTCACATCTAGCTGTGAAAGATCTTTGGTCAACTGAGTGGTTGAATTTACGCCCAACTGTTGATTGTAGTCTACAATCCAGTCAATGTAACTGGCCTTGCTGACACCATTGCCGTAGATTTCTAGTCCGGTGGCATCTAATCTGTAGCGTTGGTTATACAAGAATTGATCTAATGTGGCGTCATACTTGTAAAGATCTCTGTCGGCAAACAGGCTGAAGAATTTGGCCGGGCGAGTCAGGGCCAACAGGCGCATGATGGCAAATGGGTAGGCTGAGCTGGAACGCCAGCTGTATTCTACTGGACCTTCGTCGCCGAATACCCAGCTCTTTTGGAACTGACTAGAATCATACAGGCCCACAACGCTGACAAATGGGCTTACTAAATTGCCTTGGCTGTCTACCGGAAGCACTTGTTGTAGGCCGGGTCTGGCGTATTTGGGACGGTAATAGGTACCAGCCGGATCAGCTACTTTACCTTGAGCCAGGTCGTCCCATAGGACCAGGTTGCCCGAGGTATAGGGTGCAGGTCCATACACTGTGGTCCACCAGGTGGGTTCCTGACTAAAGCCCAGCATTTCCCAAGGTGTAGACTGTGGAGTTACAGTGTCGTAGAAATATTGATAAATTCCGCGCCAGGCACCTACAGGCAATGGAGTCTCTGACTGTTCGTTGGTACTGCTGAGTCTATTGCCGGCCGCACTATAGTTCCAGGTAAACTGATTGGTTGGAATATAATCTTGATTGGTATAGGTCAACTTGTTCCAGCCCAACCAGCTCAAGAAACTGGTGGATAGAATTTGATTGATGTCGTTGAGGCTATATCCTGTGCTACGGAACTGACCCGGGATCACATCGGCCTGGGTCAATGGAATTTCACTTTGTATTTTTAAGTTGTTAAAAATACGTGTTTCAAATTCCAACAGCAGTTGATCACGGAAATCGCCAAAGGCCACAGTTTTGCTGCCGTCGTGTCCTAGTATTACGTAGGTAGGAGTCACATAGGTAGTGTCAAGATAAATCTCTGGACGGAATGCTGGATATAGACCCAGCTTGGTCGGTGTGTTGGGAATAAACGTGCCATAGGTTGCAGAGTATTCTTGAATAGTAATTACATCGCCTATGTTGAGTGAGCGTGTTATGGTCAAGGTTGGTGCATCTTGACTGACTGTGTAGTCGTAGCCCAGTTGTAGGATCACATCATTTACATAGACCAGAACGCCTTGATAGTTGCTACTGGTAAGGTTGTAGGTTTGATTAAGGTTGAATGTGGGCGTGGATATTGCGGTCCAGGTGCTGGTAATTGTGGTGTAGGTCTTGTTGCCAGGCAACATGTCTGACCAATAGAACGGATTGATATTG
>Ga0007857_1000257_pt1 | contig 15996 bp, 13 predicted proteins | sample CryBogCBH10Oct08_FD_71210 | JGI IMG/M metagenome (GOLD analysis project Ga0007857, IMG submission 71210) | Freshwater microbial communities from Crystal Bog, Wisconsin, USA - CBH10Oct08 | ecosystem: Environmental > Aquatic > Freshwater > Lake | place: Crystal Bog, Wisconsin, USA | collected... | reverse complement strand
GGGAGTACCCGTTGCCTTCTCTGCGCCTTCGGTGAGGAACCGTTGTTCAAAGGCAATTCCTTCAAGCATGGCGCGATATACGTGTGATTTACCGTGTCGACCAGTAAAGCCAATAAGAGCACCTCGAGCATGGTGATCCCAATAAGGTGTGAGTGCGCCGGTCCAGTACGGGAGAGCTAAAAGCCCTTCGGCACCGGGAGGTAATTGAGCGGCAGCAGTTTCTAAGACTTGCTCTGGTGAGAGTTCCAAGCCAAGCGCTTTAGTATCAACACCAGCGAACTTCTCAATAAACCACTGTAGATTAAAGGTTCCGCCTCCGATAAAAGTTTCAAAGGTATAGCTACCTGGAACGCCGGCCGCTAAGACTCGATAAGCCTTATCGAATGAGTACTCGGTTGAGTAAGTTCCCGAGACGATTCCACTACCTAAATTCAGGTAATAGTTTCCTGGATTGATTCCGCCAGTTCCCAGTTGTGCTGCCTGGCCATCACCAAGCCCAGCGACCACTGGCAAACCTTTTGGTAGTCCAAGATCTTCCGCAATTGCATCAGAAATTGTCCCGATCTTCTCTCCCGGAGCTGCTAATCTTGAGAATTGATCTCGTCGAAGACCAGCGATCTTCAGTAACTCATCACTGTAATCGAGCGTCTCCATATCGATAACACCCATCGGATCAGCTGATCCATATGAAGTTACCCAGTCACCAGTAAGGCGATTAACGAGAAAAGCTTGAACATCGGCTACTTTTGCTGTCCGAGCAATAATCTCCGGCTCGTGCTCTGCCAACCAAAGTAATTTGTACCAGGCTGGAGTGAGGTTGGCTGGCTTTCCGGTAATGCGGTGCACTTCAGTTGTTCCGTACTTTTCTACTTCTTCAACAGCACGTGAATCTAGCCACAGCATCGCAGGCCGTAGTGGGTTATCCTCTTTATCGACACAGACAAAAGTCTCTCGCTGATGTGTAATGGCAATCGCGGCAATTCGCGACGAGTCAACAGTCTGAACGGCTCGCCGGACTGAATTGGCAGTCGCCTCCCACCAATCCTCTGCATTTTGCTCGCCCCATCCTGGATGAGGTGTACTTAATGGATAATTTGAACGCGCCTGAGAGATCGCTTCACCCTGCGCATTCCAGACAACCGCCTTCGCTCCAGTCGTAGAACTATCTACACCAATAACCAAGTCAGTATTCATGCATTAACCTCCGCCTTTTCAACAGCTTGTCTCATTCGCGTGAAGACCTCTGCCAAAGTCTCTGGAGTCCAGAGCCCCAAGAATTCAAGAAGGTCTATTCCCACAAATCGATTACGCATCAGATGAGCGCCACCGAGCGCCCATGAGGCAAGTTCTCCGCTAATAGCTGGCTCTAAAGCTGCGAGCGTTACTGGCGAACCTGCAGCAGTAAGGTTTCTTGCAATCTGGTCTGAACTCAAGATAAGTCTCTTCAATTCAGCAGAATGTTCACCCCAATTCTGAAGAACTGCAGAGATCTCATTCTCATGTGATCGCCAATATGCAACCTTTTTCGAATAATCGTTCCAACATTCTTGACCGAGACGGCCATCGTTATCGAGCGAAGAGAAGTGGCTCTTCACCCTATTTTCGTACTCTTGATCTTCTGGGAGATCGCTATAGTGAATCTCTCCGTTATCAAAGTTTTCAAAGATTATCTCCCAAAGGACTGAGGCGGCAAGAGATCCAACACCGACTTGAGATCCATGTTGTCCAATTGTTTTTCCATTTGCCCCTTGATGCATATCAAGCATGTGAGAGAAAAGGTGCTCAATTCCTGAGAGACAAGCTGTTGTCCCAGCAACTCCGGTTGTAATCCCCCGTACCGCTAGTGCCTCAACTAATTTTTCAATTGATGCGACTTCTGCATCTTTGAGGCCGATGGACCATTCATCGATTCCCTCACCAACACCATGGAGGAGCTCGATGGGGCCCCAATGGAAATTCCTCTCAAAGCCAAAGAGCGCGGCGAGGCGCCAATCGGCTGGAGCTGTGAACATCGAATAAATCTCACCAAATCCGGCGGTATTCATAAGCCGCGGTGCCTGAGCAATCAATGTGGTGTCAGCGATGACAATATCCGGCCAACGGGAAGGGACTGTTCGTTTTACACCACTCTTTAATATGACTGAGACATCATCGGTGTAGCCATCAACTGAGGCGGCAGTTTGAATTGCGATATGAATAGGGCAATCGATGCCCAGCGAAGTCATTTTACCGATATCAGTAATAGTTCCACCGCCGAGCGAAATGATCGCTGAAACACCTTCTGCTTCACCTATCGCCTGATTGATCACATCTTCAGAGGCGTGAAGTTCCTGATAACCATCATCGAGAACTATCTTCCTTACCGAGAAGTTAGCCGCAAGTTGGGCCAGAACATCATCTTTTGCCGACCGTGAAGCTCGAAAAATTTCACTCTTATCTACAATAAATCCGATCAAGCTTCCGCTAGGGATATATTCACTTGCAATCTGGCCTACTTGGGAGAGGGCATCGGCCCCAATCTCAATAGCCCGGATTTTGCATTGCGGAAGAGTTTTATCTGGATCAGCCGAAGCAAGAAGTGCTTGTGCTCGTTCAAGTGCTCCCATCACTGCACTACCAATTCACGAACCTTCAGTTCGTTTTTTCGGAGCAATTCACAATCTTCAATGTCAAAGTGGCTTCGCAGCGTGTCAGTCAAAGCAGCGATAACACTATCCGTGTCAATCGTTGAATCGAATTCATTGAGAGCAACGATCGTTTCCGGGTTCATATCAAACTCCATGGCTGAATAAATATTAGTGAGTAAGTCTCTAATGGGTAGACCATTCCTTACAATCACACTTGCACTGAGCAGCCATCCTCCTCGAACCAAGCGTTGGGCCGTTCCTACCAATTTCTGATCCTTAGTGATAACCGAGTGCTTGCCTGGACAATATTCGCGTGGGATTTCACCAATGGTTGCTGTGATTCCACATTGATCGAGCGCCTCTATAAAGAGAGTGCCAAGTGCATCAAAGCGTGCGCTCATAGCGCTTCGCGGTTCACTCTCGCTCGACACAAAATCAAGAATAATCGACTCCTCATGGTAGGCAACAGCCCTTCCCCCCGGGGATCGAAGAACTGGGGCGAAGCCACCTTCCTGGGCTATCTCTAAAAAGCGCTGAAAGTTCGGATGAGAGCGATCCCGACTGCTGAGTGCGAGAGTCCGCTTTGGGCGGGAGATTCGAGCAAAAGAGCCAGCTCCCTTCTCCACAGTATGGGAGAGAAGCCTTGGACCAATCGAAATATCTTCTTCTGGCTCAAGAAAATGGGGGCCATGAATTAACTTCAAGGAGCCCTGCGGAACCAAAAGATCGAAGTTCACTCTGTTGGAACTCCGATGGGAAGTTCGATTCTCTCTTTGATTTTTGTGAGGAACTTTGCACCAGTAGCACCATCAACTGCACGGTGATCACATGTGAGAGTGAAGGTTGCCTGCGCAGCAATAGCTAAACCAGAGTCCTTTACAATCGGAACATTCTTTGTACTTCCAATTGCAAGAATTCCAATCTGCGGTGGGTTGATAATCGCATCAAAGCGATCTATCCCCAACATTCCCAAATTCGAAATAGTAAAGGTAGCGCCATCGATATCGGCCATACCTAAGGAGCCACTTCTGGACTTAGCTACGATCTCTTTTCGACTATCGGCTATATCTTGCAAGCTCTTGACATGGGTATTGTGAATGACTGGAACCATGAGGCCAGCTTCGGTCGCGACTGCTAAACCAATATTTATCTCTTTGTATACGGTAATAGCCTCATCTTTGAAATGAGCATTCATCTGAGGTTGATCGAGAAGAGCATCTCTGGTCGCTAAGAGAATGATGTCGGTAACGGTGGTTCCAACTCCTTGCTTACCTCGAACGAGTGCGTGCTGCATATCGACATCGACTGATAAGTGAAAGACCGGAGCCTGCCACGCTTCAACCATTCGGCGACTAGCAACTTTCTTAATACCCTTAAGCGGAAATGTCTCGCCTGTTAACTCAAGCATCTGTGTTTGGCTCACCAGAAGCGACCTTCCTGAGTTGAAGGCAAGTTTGACCCTTCGGTGCGGCCAGCTGCGCCATAAAGTTTCATCTTCTCAATAGTTGCCTCGATCATGTATTCACGGCCCTTGCTCATCGCCACCTCCAACTGGGCATCCCCGTTAGCCCACTTCTCTTCAATACCTCGGCGGAAGGCATGACGAAGATCAGTATCTGCATTGATTTTGTGGACTCCGGCCGCGATTACTGCCTTAATCTCATGATCCGGAACTCCTGAGGCACCGTGCATGACAAGAGGAACTGGAACGACTTTACGAATTCTTTCAACAAGATCTACTGCAAGGGGTTCAAGCTCCAGGCCATTCGGCACCCCATGGACGATTCCGCAAGAGATCGCCAGAGAATCAATCCCAGTCTCAGCAACATATCGCTCTGCCTCGTCAACATCGGTGTAGTAGCTCTCCCAATTTACTTCTTCATCGGCATCAGGAATCTTGCCCAATTCAGCCTCAACATAAATACCGGCATCATGGCAACGCTTGACGATTTCACGAGTCACCTTAATATTTTCTTCAAATGGATGATGGGCGCCATCGAACATAATTGAGGTGAACCCTAAATTAATCGCTTCGAGCACTTCTGTTTCTGTGCCATGATCAAGATGAATAATGAATTTAGCGTCGGACTCTTCCGTTACCCGCTTGGTTAATTCAAAGGCAGCCTTCAACCCCATATGAGGAATGATCGCTCTACCAATCTGCATGAAGATTGGAGATTGAGAGATTTCAGCTGCTCGGAGAAGCGCTTGCGCCGTCTCGACATTGTGCATGTTATAGCCACCAACTGCCCATCCTTGTGCACGGGCCTGCTCGATGATCTCACGTGCAGAAATATTTGCAGTAGTGATATCGCGAGTACTTACATTTGTGGTGGTCATTTCTCTTCTTCTCCTATTATTTCTTTATTAGTTGCTTATTCGAGAGCGTTCGGGTGACTGCTTCCTTCCAGTCACCACGAACTTGCTCACGGTAGACATCTGACATCTGCGGTTCAAAGATCTTTTCAACTCTCCAGTTTGCGGCTATCTCTTCGATACCGCTCCAAATACCTGTGGAAATTCCTGCCACAAAGGCGGTACCTAGAGCAGTTCGCTCAAGTTCAATCGGCCGCTCAATAGCCACGCCGGTGATATCAGCAAGGAATTGACAGAGGAAGTTCGATGTTGCGGCTCCGCCATCGACCTTGAAAGAGCCACTAAAGGCGGCTGGTAATTTATCGACGATATCTGCTGTCTGGAATGCCATGGCCTCTACTGCGGCTCGCACCAAATGAGCACTTGTCGTATCAAGACTCAAACCCTGCAGCGATGCCCGTGCCTTGCGGTCCCAATAGGGAGCTGCCAATCCACCAAGTGCGGGGACTAAATAAACACCACCGTTATCGTTCACTCCGGTCGCGATATCGTCGATTCGGTTAGGCGGTGCATATATTCCAAGATTGTCACGTAGCCATTGAATTGTCTGGCCGCTATGGAAGACCACTCCTTCAACTTCGTAAATCGTTGAACCGGTAACTTTCCAGCCAACAGAGGCGGTTAAACCCTCAACTTCGGTTGGCTCTCCACCGGTATTCACTGTAAGCACTGAGGCCGTTCCGAAGGTATTTTTAAATGAACCTCGGGTAAAGCAAGCCTGTCCAAACATTCCTGATTGTTGATCAGCTAAGACTGCTCTAATCGGAATCTTCGCATCCAAGATCGAGCGGTCGACATTTCCGAACTCGCCATCTGAATCAAGAACCTGGGGAAGTAGCGATGCCGGTATATCGAGCTCCGCTAAGAGTTCCTGATCCCACGCCATTGTGTGAATGTTGAAGAGTGAGGTTCTTGATGCACAGGATGGATCCGTTGCATGCACAGTATGGCCATTGAGATTCCAGAGGAGCCAGCTATCGACAGTGCCGCAGATGATCTCGCCAGCCTCTGCCTTTGCACGGGCACCTTCAATATTTTCGAGGAGCCAGACTACCTTGCCGGCTGAAAAGAATGAATCATTATGAAGGCCGGTGCGACTCTTAAATTTCTCACCAATCCCATTCTGATTCCAACGCTCGATAATCTCGTCAGTCTGTGTCGAGATCCAGACGACTGCATCATGAATAGGCTCACCAGTCTTGCGGTCCCACATCACGATAGTCTCTCGATGGCTAGTCACGCCGGCCACCACAATCTCTGATGGTTTTACTTTCGCATCAAGAACTGCATCTAAAATGCTCTTGCGAGTGACGCTCCAGAGATGGCGAGCATCCAACTCAGCCCAACCTGGATTACGCCGATTCCAATCAAGTCCGGCACGACCTTCGCCAACAATCTGACCTGATTCACTGATAACGAGTGAGCGAACGCTCGATGAACCTGAGTCAATGGCGAGTATGTAGCGACTGGAAGACATGATTACTTTGCTTCCACCGTAATTCCAGCACCAAAGCTGGTTGAGCGAGGTCCCGATTCATCAGGGATAGCGAGGTGGTTAAGCCACTCGCTGTACCCCGCGATTTGGCGGTTACGCTCATCACTACCCCAGCCAAGTTCGCCTCCGACAATATCGGCGATCGAATCTGTCAGATGTAATCCATGGCCCTTTTCAAAGGCGAGGACCATTCTCCGTGCCATGACATCTGCAAGCGTCTTTGGAAATTCCTCACGAACAACAAAGAGGATCTCCGCCTTCGTGACTCCAAATTCTGAATCAAGTACTAATCCGGCAGAAGGGTCTGATCGAGTAATCTGCCAGAGATTGAGTGCGCGAGAACCATAGAGTCGAGTAATTCTCTCGGCCACTGATGGTAGGACTCCCGCGGCTAAGAGTTGACGAGCGATATCCTCGAGTGAGGAGAAGTGCGCGCCAGGAAGTAATGACTTTCGAGTCTTCGATTTAATTCGACCCTTACCAAGTCGCTTAGCGATATCTACTACCGCATCTTCGGCAAGTTGTCGGTAGGTAGTGAGTTTGCCTCCGACGACAGTGACAAGCCCTGGTAAACCGGTTTTAGCATGGTCGTACAAGATATGAGTTCTAGTCACAGATGATTCTGGTTTTCCTGGCTCATAAGGAAGTGGTCGAACGCCACTGTATGTATAGAGAACATCATCTCGGGTGAGTTTCGCTTGTGGAACGAGCGCATTCACCTCATTCAATAAGTAATCAAGTTCACCGATATCGCATCGAGCATCACCTGGATCGGTCTCCCAACGAATATCAGTAGTACCGATGAGATACTTCCCAAACCATGGGACAACAAGGATTAATCGGCCATCGGCTCTGGTCTCGTAATAGATGACATCTGATGGTGCTCCCTCAAATGGATCAACGATGAAGTGCGAGCCCTTCGTGCCACCATTAAGTCGAGGCTGAGTTGCAATCCCGGCACTCTCGTTAAAGACTCGGTCAATCCAAGGGCCGGCAACGTTATAAATAACAGGAGCAGTGGCTTCCAACTCTGCTCCTGTTAAAAGATCTTTGTACTTCACTCCTACGACACGTGAGTTTTCAAGAATCGGCGCGCTGACCTGCGCGTGGGTCTTAATTTCTGCGCCATTTTTGATGGCATCGATGGAGATCTCAACACAGAGGCGCTCAGCTAGCTCGATCTGTCCATCCCAATATTGGAATCCACCCTGAAGACCTTTTTGATCGATATCAGGGAATCGAGCGATCGTCTTCTTCTTACTGAGATATCGATGCCACGGCGCAGATTTATCAAATGACAAGATGTCGAAGAGGAGCATTCCAAGTTCGACAAGCCAACCTGGACGCTTATTGTGACGATAAACAGGCATCAGCCAAGAGACATGTTTTGCAAGATGTGGTGCATTTTTAATTAATCGTTCACGTTCTAGAAGAGATTCGCGAACTAAAGCAAAATCATAATGTTCAAGATAGCGAAGCCCACCATGGGCTAGACGACCAGACCAAGCGGAAACGCCGCTACAAATGTCATCTTTCTCTAGGAGGAGAGTCTTGAAGCCCTGCAACGCAGATTCGCGGGCGATACCAACCCCGTTGATACCACCACCGATAACTATGACATCGTAAGAAGACATGTGGGTTATTCAGTCTCAATTATTGCGACAACGGTACGAACTTCAGCGGTCTCGCCAGCTTTCACAAGGATCTCTACCAATGTGCCAGTTGCTGGAGAAGGAAGTTCTTCTTCAACTTTCTCTGCTTCAACCTCAGCGATTGGCTCATCTTCCTTGACGGTATCTCCGACATTTTTTAGCCACATAGAGATGACGCCTTCGCTCATCCCCATTCCCCACTGTGGCAATAAGACTTCTACTCTCATTTACTTTCTCCTTCTCTCGATGTGAAAACTTATTGACTTACTTTGAGACCAAGAACTGCTCTTGCAGCAGCAGCGATTGAGTCGCGATTTGGATAGAGCTGCTTCTCAAGAGCTGGGCTGAATGGAATCTGCATATCCGGTGTCGTAACCCGCTTGATCGGAGCACGTAGGGCATCAAAGGCATGTTCTGCAACCAGGGCTGAGATCTCTGCCGCCGCGCCACATGTCTTGTGGGCTGGATCGGCAATCACTAAGCGACCTGTCTTTGAAACTGATTTCATAATTCCTTCAACATCCATAGGAACAAGAGTTCTAGGGTCAAAGACTTCAACGGAGACGCCTTCTGCAATCAATTGATCAGCGGCTGCAACAGCTTCGGGAACTGAGCCCGACACGGCGACGATGGTGATATCTGAACCTTCGCGAAGTGTGCGCCCGACTCCCAGAGGAATTCGATACTCATCTTCTTCTACCTCTTCCTTCATCGGCCAGAGTGGACAGGCTTCAAAGGAGAGAACTGGGTCATCAGAGTCGATCGCGCTGCGCAGAAGTCCCTTCGCATCGCTAGGGGAAGCCGGAGCGATGATCTTGAGACCAGGGACATTCATATACATCGGATATGGGCGATCAGAGTGGTGGGCCCCCGTATTAAGCCCATAGAACATCGCTGAGCGGAAGACGACGGGAATTGAAGCCTGCCCACCGAACATGTAGCGGTTCTTCGCGATCTGATTAACGAATTGATCCATCGCCAAGTAGGTAAACGAGGAATAGGAAAGATCGACAATCGGGCGTAGCCCAGTCATTGCTGCGCCGGCAGCAGCTCCCACAATGATCTCCTCGGAGATCGGAGTATTACGAATACGGTTTCTTCCATAGCGCTGAAGGAAGTCTCCCTCAGCCGCGCGAGATTTTCCGGCACCGGTAGTGCCGTAGACGTTAGCTTCGACATCTTCGCCGATAATGATCACACGCTCATCGGCATCCATCGCTTCACGTTGGGCGGCGCCAATTGCACCAAGATAACTCATCATAGTTTTCATGCATACACCTCAAATGGTTCTGTATAGAGATCATCAAAGGCAGTTGATGGATCTGGGAATGGGCTTGATTGGCTAAATTCGAAGGCATCTTCAACTTCTGCTTCAACTGCGGCATGGATAGCATCAAGTTCCGCTTCGGTCGCCACACCTTCGGCTAAGAGATAATTGCGGAAAATAACAATCGGATCCTTCGCCAACCACTCTTCTTTCTCTTTTGCATCACGGTAGTCAACACCAAGGCGTAGTCCCTCAGAGTGTTCATTAAACCGATAGGTAACAACTTCGATGAGTGATGGACCTTCACCACGACGAGCGCGATCGACCGCCTCTTTAACAGCGGTGAAGACATTTATGAAATCTTGGCCGTTCTCAACACGTACCCCAGGAATATTGAATCCAGCTGCTCGATCTGCGATCACACCACTTGTAACAGTGTGAGCTGGCGTCGAAAGTGCGTAGAGATTGTTTTCGCAGAGGAAGATAACGGGAAGATCCCAAATGCCTGCCATATTCATCGACTCGTAGAGATTTCCTTGGTTTGCTGCACCATCGCCAAAGAAGGCAAGTGAAACTTTGCCATTGTTAAGAACCTTTGAAGATAAGGCGGCTCCAGTAGCGATCGGGATCGAAGATCCCACAATGCCGGATTCACCCAAAGAACCGACACTGAAATCAGCTAAATGAAGTGAGCCGCCTTTACCTTTGCAAATTCCGGTGGCCTTTCCCACAAGCTCCGCCATCAAAGGAGCTAGTGGAGAACCCTTCCCAATAGGGTGGCCATGTGAACGGTGATTACCGGTCATATAGTCTGAATCACCAAGCGCCATGCAAGCACCGACTACCTGAGCCTCTTGCCCGATACTTGTATGCACGGTTCCAGGAATTTGCCCCCGCTTCACCATCTTCGATGCTCGCTCGTCGAAGAGGCGAATTCTGATCATTCTCCGCTGAGCTTCTAAAAGAAACTCTTTACTTAACTCAACCGTCATCATCCCAACCTTTGCCATCATCTAGATCCGTTCCCCCATTGCGAGTTCGGATATTTATTCAATAAAAGAATAAATAGAATCAATATGCAAAGTTTAGGGTTCCATGAGCGGGTGTCAAGCAGTATTTGTGGTCTATTTGAGTTGTTATCAAAATGTTATGGAGCCATAATTCCGTCGTCCTGTTGAGTCATTCTCAGTGAATTTATTCACTAATTATTGAATATTTACTCAGAGAGATTAGGATTGGGGCATTCCTAGCCTTGGAGGTTGATATAGATGGCTCTTGAGATCGGTGCAAATGCTGAGAGCTTGCGCATGATGACCAAGGTAGCCCACCTCTATCACGCCAAGGGGCTGGGGCAGATTGAGATTGCCCAACGACTCGGCCTCTCTCAAGCTCGCGTCTCCCGCCTCCTCGCCGCGGCGAAGGAGAAGGGCATCGTTCTTAGCGTTGTGATTCCGCCAAAAGGAATCTTCTCCGAGTTAGAGCGTGAACTGGAATTGAAATATGGAATCTCCCAAGTCCACATCGTGGATGGCATCGGAGAAAACTCTGAGGAGCTCACCGGGTCACTTGGCTCTGCACTAACCTCTGTATTCCAGCTACTGCCTCTCGAGGGTAAGTCAATTGGATTCACATCTTGGTCTCGTTCGTTACGAAGTTTTGTATTTGCGCTCCCTCCCCTCCAGCGTATTAAAGCGAAAAAAATTGTTGAACTACTTGGTGGAGTTGGAGAGCCATCGCTTCAACATCTAGCAACAACTGCGACTGAGAATTTAGCAAGATTAACGAACGCAGAACCAATATTTCTACGTGTTCCCGGAGTTATAAGCTCCAAAGATCTCAAGGATGCATTACTTAATGCTCAATCACACGCAACTGACGCCTTAGAAGAATATGACTCCCTCGATATTGCTCTCGTGGGCGTTGGAGCAGCTGAGTCAATTGACTACGGCGTACAAGAGTCTAATTTTTTCTCTGAGAAGCAATTTCAACTTGCAAAATCAAAAGGCGCGGTCGCGGAGATCAACCTTCGATTCATTGATAAAGATGGAAAGCCGGTTGTAACAAAACTTGATGAACTGGTCATTGGTATTTCATTGACTGAACTTCGAAGAGTGCCTATTAAAATTGGAGTTTCAGGTGGAGAGTCCAAACATGAAGCGACGCTAGCCTTAGTTCGTGGAAAGTGGGTTGATGTCTTGATAACTGATAACGACACGGCTCAGTATCTTCTTGATCATTAACCTTTAGACAAAAGTTGAGGCCCTCTTATTCTCATTCTAGAGAATAAGCGGGCCTCCTTATGTCAGCACATATTTAAATCACTTGTGAGAACCACACCCCCATGGGTTCCGATTAATTTAATTGGCTAACAACAGCTTTTACGTATGGCCATACCTTGGCAACAGATGTGTGATTCACCTTCTCTGCAGGGGAATGGAGAGCATAGAGCTCAGTCCCGATGGAGATGATGTCTTCTACCGGAACTCGATTGCTAAACATTCCAAGCTCCAATGAACACTGAGAAACCTCAACATTCGGCTCCCCACCCATGACATCTCGGTATACCGAAGAAGCTGTCGCTAACAACTTTGATTCGGGACGATATGGGAACTCTGGGGCATCTAAACCAAACTGTTCGACTCGTACATCTCCGCCAACAGCTGTAGCGAGTACCCGCACCTGATCGAGGATCGCATGTTTCTTTGAGGTGATCGCTGCTGTAATTGTTGAGGCAAGTCTGACTCCACTCGAGATGGGACGAGCGGTTCCTAGATTATTTGAGGAGGCAACCCGATCAGGCACATGTGTATTCCAACTGATGACACCATTTGGCATCAAACTTGTGATTGTGACAAAGCGCAGCGTTGCCGCACTTGAGAAGACCTGAGATGGAATAGTGGTTCCTTCAAATTCAAGTCGAATCTCAGGATCTGAAAGGTCATACTCACCTTTCAAGCTTCTCTCAAGCTTATGGATTAAGTCCTGAGCAACCGCAATTCCATCGACCGGAAGAGTTACGACCACCTCTGCATCGGCAGGGATCGCATTATTTTGCGCGCCTCCAAATGGAGCGCTGATTCGAACGTCAAGAGCAGTTTGAAGCACTCCAACCGCGCGAGCAAGAACCTGAAGTGCGTTGGCACGCTCAAGTTGGATATCGAATTCACAGTGACCTCCCTTTAAGCCCCTCACGCGAAGTGAGTAGGCCTGGGTATGGTTATTGGGAACTGGCCCCCACTCAGCGGGAATATCCACGTGGAATGTGATGTCGCCACTGCAGCCGGCAAGGATCTCCTTATCGGTGATCCAGTTGAAATCGATCATCCGACGTCCGCGAAGTTGAGTGGTATCAAATTGACCGGCTCCAACCTTGCCCTTTTCTTCCATCGCCGTGAAGACGGCTTCCAGAGGTGGGTGAGGAATGTCTTGTGAGCCCAGGAGCGCCAAAATATAGGAGATTCCAATTCCATTGTCAGCACCTAATGAAGTGCCTACAGCTGTGATGTATTCGCCTTCGACCTTAAGTTCGATTGGCTGGTTGATGAAGTCAAAATCGACACCCTCGGCCTTCTCGCAGACCATATCGAGGTGACCATGAAGGATAAGAGGTGCCGCCTTCTCCAAACCCAATTGGCCAGGTTTGCGAACTAATACACAATGTTTCTTATCTTTAATCGCCTCTAAACCGAGTTTCTTCGCATAGGCAACTACCCAAAGTGCCGCCTCTTCCTCATTCTCTGATCCACGTGGAATATTTGCCAGAGTTTCAAAGATTGATAGAACTTCCTTAGGTTCTAGCTCAGATAAGACTTTTCCCTCTGAAAGCTCACCCGGGGTAACAATGCCTAACATTTTCTCTCCTTTATCAGATTTAACTTTTTTTACTTACTTGACGATACTTTTCTTTGCGTTACTTAAAGTGAATGCTGCAACCGTAATAATTGCGATTCCATAGATGAGACTTTGAGCCTCTGCGTTTACTCCTAGAGCAGTCGAAGTGATCGGAATCATCGAAATAATGAGCGATCCAAAAACTACGTTGATCGGGTTAGTTACGCCTCCAAGAATCGATGTACCACCCACAATTGCTGCTGCGATACCCGGCAAAAGAAGATCACTTCCAAGACCGTTTGGAGAAGCAGAGCCAGATTGAGAAATGATTGTGATGCCCGCGAAACCACTCATGAAACCTGCTAACGAGAAGGCAAGTATCTTTATCCTCTTGATTCTTAACCCTGCAAAGATTGCTCCAGTTTCATTTAGACCGATAGCTGTCATATCTCGACCTGCTGTCGTATATCTCATAAATGCCCACAACGCGATTGCAAGTAGCGCACCAATGTAGAAGATGAGCGGAATACTGAAGAGTGTGATGTTATTTAGCTGACCTAAAAAGGCATCATTATTATCGACGTAAACCGTAGTCGCTTTGCTAATTACAAGGGCAGCGGTTTGGAAAATACCCAAAGTTCCCAAAGTGAGAGCAAATGACGGGGCCTTTGTATATGCCACAAGGGCACCGTTTACAGCCCCACATAAAGTGGTGAGAACCAGGATTAACAACGGGGTCATAACACCTGTGTGGGGAAGAAACTTTGCTAGGACAATTGCTCCGAACAAAGAAAGGGAGGCGTTCGAGAGATCAATGGAACCAATATTCAACACGAGTGATTGACTTAGGGCCACCATTAAAATTGCGGCAGAGACTTGAGTTGAGATACCCAAGCCTCCCCCGGTGAGAAAGTTTGAATTCCTGAGCACCACAACGACGAATAAGATCAAATAGATCGCAGCTGGGCCAAAGATCTTCCAAATTTTCCTTAGGTCCCTGGAGGAAGATTCAGTCTCTTTCTTAATTTTTCCCATCCTCACACCATCTTTTCCAGTAGATCTAAGGTCGTAGGCCGGTCTACGTGAAGATCGAATTCACCAGTGGCCTGACCATCTTTCATCACGATAATCTGATCGGCAATGTCCAGGACTTCCTCCATGGTGTCGCCGAGAAGTAAGACTGCAGTCTCGTTCGCTGCAGCTTGGCGAATCAAAGAGTTGACAGTCTCTGCAGCACCTGGATCTAGTCCTCTTAACGGATGGTCGAGGATCAAAACAGAGAGTTCCTTCGACTTGAGCCACTTTGCAAGGACTACTTTTTGTTGGTTACCACCAGAGAATTTTTCAAGCTCTTTACTGGGAACTCTCGGGCGAATATCGATCTCTTCGAACCATTCTTTTGCACTAGCTAGATTCTTCTTTGGGCTAATGAAGAGGCCCCGTTTAATATCGTCACTAAAGATCAGAGAGATATTGTTTGCGGCAGAGAGTCCACCGATAATTCCCTCAACTTTTCGCTCAGCTGGAACGAAGCCAAATCCCTGAGTGATCGCAGTACGAACACTCCAATGTCTAACCTCTTTGCCATCGACGAGCATGGATCCAGAGTCGAAGGAGTCGACGCCATAGATTGCTTTGCAGACTTCCTCTCGGCCAGAACCATTAGTGCCGACTATTGCGGTGATCTCTCCTGCGACAAGGCGTAGATTGATATCGCTAAATTTGCCCTTCTTACCTGCTCCACGCAACTCAACTTTTGGAGTTTCGCCCTGATGCCGGCGTTCGTAAGAACGAACCTCTGACTTCTTCTCGTGGCCCATCATCAGTTGGAATAGATCGCGCGCAGTGACCTCTGAGGTCTTCTTCACTGCAACCAATTGCCCATCCCGTAGGACGACAATTCTGTCACAGACTCGCATAACCTCGTCGAGGCGGTGGGAGACGAATATAACTGATCCAATCTCCTTGATTTTTGCGATCTCTCGCTCAAGTGCATCAGTCTCGTGGACTTCAAGTAATGAGGTTGGCTCATCAAGAATAATGACTGGATTCTGTACCTTTACAGTACTCACTTTCATCGCCTTTGCGATCTCAACCATTTGCCTATCAATGAATGGTAAGTCGCCCACTCGAATCCGAGGGTCGAGCTTCGACCCCACCTGTTCTAAAGCCCTTTCAGCGCTTAATCGCGCCTTACGCCAATTGAAGAATCTGAAGATTTTACTGGATTTATTTTTTCCCTCACCGACAAACTCTAAGTTCTCGGCAATTGAAAGATTAGTAAAGAGTGATTGCTCCTGATGAACAATGCCAATTCCGGCTTCCAGTGAATCAAGCGGGTTCCTAAATTTTACAGATTTACCTGCAAGTTCAATCGTCCCACTATTGGGCTTGTACACTCCAGCGAGAATCTTGAGAAGGGTCGACTTTCCTGCCCCGTTCTCCCCGATCAGCCCGACAACCTCTCTCTCGTGGATATCAAAAGAGACATCGTTCACCGCTGTGAGGTCTCCAAAGGTAATCTTGATATTTTTAAGAGAGAGAATTGGAGTACCTGGGACAGATTCAATATCAGCTTTTGAACGATAGAGATTCACTTTGAGACTCCTGACTTATCGCTTCTTGACCATAGAGCGAAAATTATTGCCACGATGAGGATGAGGCCGGCGACACCAGATTGGTAGTTAGAGCTGACGCCAGAGACGATCAGACCATCATTGAGAATAGTGAGGAGAAAGACGCCCAGTA